>Ga0209344_10004964_pt1 | contig 11783 bp, 9 predicted proteins | sample Cruoilmetagenom6_FD_187293 | JGI IMG/M metagenome (GOLD analysis project Ga0209344, IMG submission 187293) | Oil polluted marine microbial communities from Coal Oil Point, Santa Barbara, California, USA - Santa Barbara Oil Seep Sample 6 (SPAdes)... | ecosystem: Environmental > Aquatic > Marine >...
TTATACCATGAATGTATTTAGCTTCACCATTGGTTTTGTTTTCTCCCATAACCAAGACGTTACTTTTGATTTCCTCGCGTGTGAAAGACGTGGTTTGCCCCATAAAACCTTTCACTAATGCCGTATGATTTTGGCATAGCATACTTGGAATTGGATCCCATTTTGCAGAGTAATCCATAAGCGTAAAATAATCTACTGTTTTAGCTATTTTCCGTTTTTGCGTCATATCTATACTAGAAAACTCATACACATTCGGACTTTGCTCTAAGGTATAATCTTTAAAAGCAAAGGTTTTACTGTAGTCAATTTTGTTTTGATAATTGGCGTCACTACCATCGCCATCAAACATAGGTTCGCAAATATCTAATCCTTGCGCAGAAAGTGCTATATCAAAACTATCGGTTGCACTACACATGGCAAACATGAATCCGCCACCAATGACATAATCTCTTATTTTTAAGGAAACGGCTAATTTTTCTTGTGAAACTTTATCATAACCAAGCTTGGTCGCTAATGCTTCTGCTTCCTTTTTTTCTTCAATATACCAAGCGGCAGTTTTATATGCGCGATAAAATTTCCCGTATTGCCCTGTAAAATCTTCATGATGTAAATGCAACCAGTCATATAACAAAAGTGCATCTCCTAAAACTTCTTCATCATAAATGGTTTCATAAGGAATTTCAGCATAACTCAAAACCATGGTTACTGCATCGTCCCAAGGCAATTTTCCTTTAGGACTATACACCGCAATTTTTGGTGCTTTTTCTAAAACGATGGCTTCCATGTTTTTACTCGGACTACTAATTTCTTCCAGAATACCTTCCGCTTTAGCGTTAGATAAGATTTCGAAAGAAACGCCTCGTATTTGACATTCCCGCTGAATTTCTTGACTATCTGGTAAAAGAAAAGCCCCACCGCGATAATTAAGTAGCCATTTTACTTTAAGCTGCTTTTCTAGAGTCCAATAGGTAATTCCGTAGGCCTTTAAATGGTTTTTTTGCGTCTCTGCATCCATAGGAATGAGGATGTAAGAAGCATAAGCTTGTGTAAATAAAAGGATTAGAAATACTGTGATTATTTTTTTCATTGCAAGAAAGATACTTAAAAATTACTTTGTTTAAAACAGCATTAGTACAATTTTAACCAATCGCGTATTTAAGTAATTTATTATAATGCGGTATACATTCTTTTAATAGCGGTTCTAGATGTTTTGGAAAAGTTTCTGTCTTTGGTTTATAGGGCAGATATCCTGTAGATTTATGAATATTTGCATACCAATATTTTGCCCAAACGCCATCTTCTGGTCTAGCTGTTGCTTGCCAATGCAACATATTTTCATCAAAAGGAATATCTATAAAATCACATAATTGGCTTAATACGTTCTTCGGATTTAATAGTACTCGTTTTGAGTCTAACACAATTGGTTTTATATTATTGGCTTCGAAATAATCTAACAGCTCGGTATGTTTGGCATAACCAACATCCTCCAAACTAGCATTTTCTATCACTTTATCAAAAGACGGAAGCATTTCATGAGGATCTCGTGTTAGCATGACATGATACACGTTTTCATCTTTCATAAAATCTCTTTCCACATCTAATAAATGATGTGTCATATTTTTAAAAAAGAAAATAGGACTTGTTGTATTCGACATCATTTCGGCTATCACCTTATTACCATCCTGTTCTAAAGTATTTAAAATATCTTGGGTTCCTGGATGATATTCTTTTGCATCTGTATTTCTTAAATAATGTGCATACAAAGGTTCATCCACTACTTTTGTGTCTTTCCTTTGTGCAAAGCTATACATTAAAGTTGTGGAGATATTTCTTGGTCCAGACCACAAACAGATGCGTTTACTACTTACCATTTGCTACTTCTTTATCAATTAATTCATTATATAAACCGCTTAATTTTCTAGTAAAATCGCCATAAGATTTCTCCCCGATTATTCTACCATCAATTTTGGTAACCGGTGTTAATCCTCCAAAAGTTCCTGTAACAAAAGCTTCGTCTGCACCATACACATCAAATAAGGAGAAATCTTTTTGGTGGCATGGTATATTATTTAATTTACAAGCCTCAATAACTTTAGCTCTAGTAATACCATTCATACAATATTGTCCGGTAGACGTATATACTTCGTTATCTTTTATAATAAAAAAGTTAGTTGCATTACAAGTAGCAACAAAACCGTTTACATCTAACATTAACGCTTCGTCTGCTCCAGCTTCAATGGCTTGAATAAGTGCTTGTACTTCGTGTAGTTTACTATGACAATTTAATCTAGGATCTAAATAATCTGGAGACCCACGACGGACTGTACTTGTAAATAAAGTGATTCCTTTTTCTTTACTTTCAGGCGAGGCCTTTTTGTATTCTGGTAAAATAACCACATTTGGTCCTGAGATAGTAAGTCTAGGATCTTGCGATGGTGTTTTTTTAATTCCTCTAGTAATCATAATACGCACGTGCACATGGTCTTGCATATTATTTTTATTTAAGGTTTTCCATACTTCTTCAATCAATCCTTCTTTAGTAAAAGGAAATTTCATACCAACAGCAGCTGCAGATTGCCATAATCTATCTAAATGATCTTTTAGAAAAACGAGAACACCTTTATGTAAACGAAGTGCTTCCCAGATACCATCTCCTACAAGATAACCACTATCTAAAACCGAAATTTTAGCGTCTTCTCTTTGGAAGAATTCTCCGTTAATATAAACTTGAATGTCTTTATTTCTGCTGTCTTCTACAGCGTTATGTGTACCGTGAACCATGAACTTATTATCTTTTTAATTTGAAAATTAAAGATAATGAAAAACGTGGTAATTCGTCTAAGAAATTAAATCAGAAATCTTTTTAGTACTAGGAAATTGCTCAAAGATAATTTTAAGAAAAACAGTAATTGGAATAGCCATAATAAGTCCTGGAATTCCCCAAAGGAATCCCCAAAACATTAACATTACTAAAACTGTAATAATATTTATAGAGAAGGATTTTCCCATAAAAACAGGTTCTAAAATGGCACCAAATAATACTTGCACTCCGGTAATAGCGATTACAAATAGAAACAAAGTACTTGTTGGATCTAATTCTATAAACGCAAAAATGGAAAGTGCAATGACTGCAATAAAGGAACCCACCATTTGTACAAAATTAATGACAAAGGCAAAAAGCCCCCAAAAAATAGGGAAACTAACATCAAAGAAATAGCAAGCCAAACCGGTACCAACACCTGTTAAAAAGCTAACTAAGAACTTTACTTTTATAAAGGTATTTAGCTCTTTTTGTATTTTACCATATGCTAGTAAAGAAGTTCGTTTTTTCTTTAAAACCATTTTATTTAAAACATCCTGCATATTAATAGATTCTGCTAATAAGAGTACTACAAAGAATGCCGTCATGAGCAACATGGTTAAAAATTTACGTAAAAAACCAACGGTTGTACCAATGTTTTCTTTTTGAATAAATTGAGATAAGATATTTTTATCTTTTTGCATCTCTACCCCAAAAGTGTTTTGTAGGTATAGTGCTGCATCATTTATTTTAACTTCCGCTTTATCAAAAAAGGCCGTATCACTAGCCATAATCTGTTTACTCGATAATTTGATAAGCTCTACTCCTGCTTTTAATCCAATCCCTATTAATAAAATGACAATAATTATACTTACTATTTTGGGAACTCTACGTTTCCCTAACCAACGCATTAATGGTAAAAACAGTAATGCTATAAACATAGCAAACACCAACGGAATAAATATAAAAGACAATACTTTTAATAAATAAAACAAAATGGGTATCACTATAATTAGTAGTAGTATGTTGGTGGTTCTGCGTTCGCTTAACATGTAGGTTCTTATTTTTCTATTACTCTAGCTATTACAAAATTAGTTTAAAATGGTACATCATTATCATCAAAATCATCTGGAGCACCAAATGCATCGCTAGGTGATGGTAAGTTTTCAGATATGAACGTATCATCGTTTGCAGCTGCATTCATTTTAGAATGAAACTCGAAAGGCGAATCAAAATCATCTAGATTATCAAACTTACCTAAGTTTCCAATAAACTTTAAACGAATATTTTCTAGTCCACCATTTCTATGTTTCGCAATAATAAATTCTGCTTGCCCTTCTGTTGGCGAACGCTCTTCATCATCCCATTCATCAATTTTATAATATTCTGGTCTATAAATAAAACTCACAATATCGGCATCTTGTTCAATTGCACCAGATTCACGTAAATCGGAAAGTAAAGGTCTTTTACTTCCTCCACGCGTTTCTACCGCACGTGATAATTGCGATAGTGCAATTACGGGAACACTTAATTCTTTAGCTAATGCTTTCAAGTTTCTAGAAATCATAGAGATCTCTTGTTCACGATTTCCACCATGACTTGGTCCACCAGTCATTAACTGTAAATAATCAATCATGATCATTTTAATACCGTGTTGTGATGCTAAACGTCTTGCTTTTGCACGTAAATCGAAAATAGAAAGTGATGGTGTATCATCAATAAACAAAGGGGCTTTTTCTAAACCTTTCACCTTTACGTTTAGTTGTTCCCATTCGTGCTTTTCTAATTTCCCTGTTCTTAGCTTTTCGGAAGACAATCCGGTTTCACTAGAAATCAAACGTGTAATTAACTGTACGGAAGCCATCTCTAAAGAAAAGAATGCTACTGGTACATTTTGATCTACGGCAATATTTCTAGCCATAGATAAGGTTAATGCTGTTTTACCCATACCTGGACGAGCAGCTACAATAATTAAATCGGATGGCTGCCAACCAGAAGTAAGTTTATCCAGCTTATTAAATCCTGTAGCAATACCACTTAATCCTTCTTGATTGGATATTTCTTCAATTTTCTTTTTCGCTTGAATTACTAAATCTTGTGCTGTTTCACTCGATTTTTTAATATTACCTTGCGTTACTTCGTATAATTTAGATTCAGCTTTATCTAATAAATCGAAAACATCTTGTGTTTCGTCATAAGCATCTTCAATTATTTCTGAAGATATTTTTATCAAACTACGTTGAATAAATTTCTGTAAAATGATACGTGCATGAAACTCAATATGCGCAGAAGAAGATACTTTTTGCGTTAGCGAAATAAGATAAAAATCTCCACCAGACAGATCTAATTTTTGATTTTTCTTTAATTGGCTAGAAACAGTTAATAAGTCAATTGGCTCACTGTTTTCAAAGAGTTGAAAAATGGCTTCAAAAATATGTTGATGCCCTTCTTTGTAAAAAGCATCTGGACTTAAAATATCAATAACTTCATCTACACCTTTTTTATCGATCATCATTGCACCGAGAACAACCTCTTCTAAATCAAGAGCTTGCGGAGGTATTTTCCCTCTTTCAAGATTGATTATTGTGCTCTTATCGACTGGATAGCCTTTTACTTGATTTGGTTGCTTCATGTAAGCGAATGTAAATAAATTGTTGAGATATTAGTACGTATAAAGATAGTTCAATCTTCACAGGTAGTTAACATTTTAACTGTTAATAAGTGATAAATATTGTTAATAAGCATAAAAAAACTGAAGCGTATGACTTCAGAATTTTTTATTAGGTGGTTTTATACGGACTAGCCTTTATAAACTCCTATGTTTGTGTATTTTTCCATACGTTGGTTTACTAAATCTTTTGGTGATAAGTTTTTAAGCGCCTCAAAAGTTTTCAGAATAGCAGTGCTTACAGAAGAAAATGTTTTTTCTCTATCTTGATGCGCTCCACCAAGTGGTTCTTTAATGATTTCGTCTACAATACGAAGCTTTTTCATATCGGTAGCCGTAAGTTTTAAAGCATCTGCAGCCTGTTCTTTAAATTCCCAGCTTCTCCATAAAATAGAAGAACAAGATTCCGGAGAAATAACAGAATACCAAGTATTTTCTAGCATAAGTACTTTATCTCCAACACCAATACCTAATGCACCACCAGAAGCACCTTCACCTATAACAACAGTTATAATTGGCACCTTTAATCTAGTCATTTCTAGTATATTTCTAGCAATAGCTTCTCCTTGTCCGCGTTCTTCTGCTTCTAAACCAGGATAAGCGCCAGGAGTATCTAATAAGGTTACTACAGGAATCCCGAATTTTTCGGCAGACTTCATTAAACGTAATGCTTTTCTGTATCCTTCTGGATTTGCCATCCCGAAGTTTCTATATTGTCTTGTTTTTGTATTGTATCCTTTTTGCTGACCAATAAACATAAAACTTTGGTCTCCTATTTTACCAAGGCCACCAATCATTGCTTTATCATCTTTAAAGGTTCTATCTCCATGAAGCTCTAAAAAAGACTCCCCACAAAGTGCTTTAATATAATCTAAAGTATATGGTCTATTAGGGTGACGTGACATTTGTACACGCTGCCATGGTGTTAGGTTTTTATATATATCCTTTTTGGTCTCTAAAAGCTTTTTTTCAATTTGCTTACAAGTTTCTGTAACATCTACATCACTTTCTGTACCAATGATTTGGCATTTTTGCAATTGATCTTCTAGTTCTTTTATAGGTAGTTCAAATTCTAAATATTCCATTTTTGAATTTAAGTTTAATTAATAGTTAGTGTGCAAAATTACGTTTTTTTTTGTTTACTCTTTTATCTTCTTTGCTTTTAAAGCTTTCCTATTTTTCAAAATGCCGTTAAGTAGCACTACACCAAGAATTAAAGAGGCGCCATAATAAAAGTTTGTTGTCATTTTTTCTTTTTCAGGAAAAAGTAAGATTGCTAAAATAATACCATAAATAGGTTCTAAATTATAAGTAAGTACAACCGTATACGGACTTATATAACGCATTACATACACCGAAGCGATAAATGCATAGGCTGTACAAATAGATGCTAGTATGAATAGGTATATATAATCGGATGTTGGCAATTGAAAAAACGCCACGGAAAAACCATCATAAAAAACTAAAAGGAATATGGTTATAAAGGCTACTCCACTTATAAACTCGTAAAACGAAATACTTGTTGCAGAATATTTTTCTAAAAACTTTCCGTTTAGTACTGCAAATAAGGAGGAAAAGAAAGCAGAAGTGATACCTAGAATAATTCCGATAAGGTATTTCATTTCGCTTTGCGTGATAATAAACACTCCTAAAATCACAATGAGTCCGAATACTATTTCGTACCAAATAACTTTTCGTTTATAAATTAACGGTTCAATAAGTGCTGCAAAAAAAGCACCTGTGGAGAACATGGCTAATGTTATAGAAATATTGGAAGCATCAATTGCTCCGAAAAAAGTAATCCAATGTAAAGCTATAATAACACCTGCAAAAGATAATTTTGCAATTGCGCTTAAGGAGAGTTTAATCTTCGTTTTAGAGACTGCAACGTAAATACCTACCAATATAGTTGCCATTAGCATTCTAAACCAAACTAATGGTACGGCATCCACAGTAATTAACTCACCAAGTATTGCTGTAAATCCAGCAATAAAGACAAGTACATGTAAATGCAGGTAATTTTTTAGCTTATCGTTTAGCATTGTATAATAAGTATGTAGCTAAAATACCAAATAGAATATTAGGAAACCATACCGCTAATATTGGCGAAAAGTCGGATTGAGCTGCCATCACTCCAAATATTTTATCGAAAAACACAAAAACCATTGCAATACAAATACCAAATGCTAGGTTTACTCCCATTCCGCCACGACGTTTTATCGAAGATACAGCCACTGCTATAATGGTTAATATAAATACGGAAACTGGTAAACTCCATTTTCTATATTGTACTAATTTATAGCGACCAATATTAGAGGATCCTCTTTTTTCTTCTTTGGCAATAAACTTTGTTAAATCGCCATAGGTAAGTGTTTCTGCGATGTATTCCACAGGAGTTAAATCTTCTAAATCAAAAGAAAACAAGGTATCTTTCCTTCTTTCTTTCACTAAGATATCATCATGTTCTCCAATAGTTCTTTTTACATATTTAATCATTCTATATGTGGAGTCATTTTCGATATAACGAATGTTTTGCGCTTCTATTTTATAGATCATTTTATCGTCTTCAAAATGCTCTAAAGTGAAGTTATGCCCCAATTTTTCTTTTATATTAAAACTACTTACATAGATATAATCGTTATCATTAATCTGCCGAAACACATTTTTGGTATCGGCGGCACTTTTCCCTTTTTTAAAGTATTTAAAATCGAAATCATTAAAACCTTTACTTGCTTCTGGCGCTAGATATAACCCTAAGATTAAAGCAAAGACTGCCACTATGGAGGCACCTATTAAATAAGGTCTTAAAAATCTAGTAAAGGAAACTCCGGAACTTAAAAAAGCAACTATTTCTGTATTATTGGCAAGCTTGGAAGTAAAAAAGATCACCGATAAAAACAAAAACAAAGGAAAAAGTAAATGTGCAAAATAAACAGTAAAGTCTACAAAGTAAAGTAGGACTTCGCCTAGTGGCACGTCATTTTCAAGAATTTTACCTATTTTTTCGGCAAGATGTACTGTTATTCCAATAGGAATAAAGAGTAGCAACATCATGAAAAATGTAGACAAATAGCGTTTTAATATGTACCAATCAAGTATTTTCATTCTCTCTCAACCTCTCTAAAAGAAAGGGTTTTAAGTATTTAAAGTTGTTATAGACGTTTATCCATTTGTTTTACCATCATATCTTTCCAAGTTCTAAAATCTCCTGCTAATATATGTTTTCTAGCTTCGCGAACCAACCACATGTAAAACCCTAAATTATGAATAGTTGCAATTTGTTTTCCTAATAATTCGTTCACATTAAACAAATGTTTTAAATACGCTTTACTGTATTGGGTATCTACAAAAGTAATTGCCATTTCGTCAATTGGAGAAAAATCATCTTTCCATTTGGCGTTTTTCATATTCATTGTTCCATGTGCTGTAAACAACATCCCATTTCTTGCGTTACGTGTTGGCATTACACAATCAAACATATCAATACCTAAGGCAATATTTTCAAGGATATTAATAGGTGTACCAACGCCCATTAAATAACGAGGTTTGTCTTCTGGAAGGATTTCTGTAACCACTTCTGTCATGGCATACATTTCATCTGCTGGTTCTCCAACAGAAAGTCCACCAATGGCATTTCCTTCTGCTCCTGCATTTGCAATATATTCGGCAGATTGACGACGTAAATCTTTATAGGTACTTCCTTGAACTATCGGAAAAAATGTTTGTCCGTAGTCATATTTTAAAGGTGTTTTTTCTAAATGATTTATACATCTATTCAACCAACGATGCGTCATGTGCATAGAACGTTTGGCATAATTATAATCACAAGGATACGGTGTACATTCATCAAAAGCCATGATAATATCTGCACCTATACTTCGTTGAATTTCCATTACATTTTCTGGAGTAAACATGTGCATACTTCCATCTACATGCGATTTAAATTTAACACCTTCTTCTTTAATTTTTCTATTTGCGGAAAGGGAATATACTTGATAACCACCAGAATCTGTTAAGATATTTCTATCCCAGTTCATGAATTTATGTAATCCACCTGCTTTTTCTAAAATGGTTGTTTTAGGTCTTAAAAACAAATGGTAGGTATTCCCTAAAATAATATCTGGATTAATATCGTTTTTTAACTCCCGTTGATGCACCCCTTTTACAGAAGCGACTGTACCAACAGGCATGAATATTGGAGTTTCTATTACTCCGTGATCTGTTGTCATTACTCCTGCTCTTGCACTACTTTGTGCATCTATTCCTTTTACTTCAAATTTCATCCTCGTATATTATGAAGTGGCAAATATAATTAACTAAACAAGATACCATCTTAAACATTTAATAAAATTACACTTTCTATTACATTTGATTCTCTATTTACACCATATTAAAGGGATATAAACTTTTGGAAAAGAAAATAATTACTTTGTATCTTCGTTTAAATAAGAAATCCATAAAACGAATTATTATGAAAAATGTCTTCATTACAAGTCTTTTGCTTTTTGCCTTTATCTTTAATTCAAGCGCACAACAAGGATCTGGCTTTGGTATTAAAGCAGGTGTAAACTACAATGCAAATGGGAAATATTTTGAATCTGCAAGTAACAACTATGAAAATCCAGAAAGAAATGTTGGTTTCCATATTGGTGCTTTTGGTAAAGTTGGAGATAAAATCTTTTTTAAACCAGAAGTAGTATATACCAGAACAAAAAGTGATTACGATAGTGATGACTTTGTGATGCAGAAACTAGACGCACCTCTATTAGTTGGTGTTAAGTTTTTAAAGTTCTTTAATGCTTTTGCCGGACCGTCGCTACAATATATTTTAGACACCGAATTTGATGGTGTTGCCATTAGTAAAGTGGAGAATGATTTTACGGTAGGTCTTAATTTTGGTTTTGGAGTAAGCTTTAATACAATAGGAATAGATTTAAGATACGAAAGAGGTTTTAGTGAAAATGAGGCTACTTTTATTGGTAACAACGGATTAGATGTTAGTAGAATTGATACTAGACCAGACCAACTAATACTAAGTCTTTCTATCTTATTATAAACAGAATATAGAACCTAAAAAAGCCACTTTTCTTTGGGAAAAGTGGCTTTTTTATTTAAAGTATTTTAGGCTTTCTTATTCTGGATATGTTTCATCTAAATAATCTGGAGTACCATTACCATTAGAATCTAGCGCTCTAAAAGTTATTAAAGTGAATGTTGCATTACTGTTACTGTAATTGATATCAATAAGCACTTCATCACTCGCTATTTGAGAACTATTATCAAAGAAGAATTGTGCGTCTTCTCTTAGTGTAAATGGCATACCAGCATCGTCTAAAGCATACGATTTCGACTCGATCTCATCTATGGTATTAATACCATCACCATCATCATCACCATCAAAAAAGTTAGGAGCAGTATCGTCATTAGTATCGTCATCTAAAACATCCATATCCCCATTTAAATCTTCTAAAAACGAAGGAATTCCATCACTATCGTGATCTAGTAAAACACGATCATACACGTCAAACTTAAAGATAAGCGGTGTATAACTAGTTACATCTTCTAACACTTGGTTAAAATATGCTAGTCCTGAAGGTAAAAAAGCTGCACCAATACCATGATTATGATATGCATCTGTTCCATCTCCTACAGGATCAAAACTAGTAGCAGTTTTAAACTCGATTAAAGCTTCTTTAAAACCGGTAACAACACCACCGTTTAATACGCTTGTTAGTTCAAAATTTGTAATATTTATAGCATCATCAAATACAAGCCCTTCTGTAGTACTTCCTTCATAAGTAACAAATGCTTCATCAATAAAGTGTACTTCATCTCCTAAACCTTGTCTAACTTGTAAATAATACATTTTGTAAAACAAACCTTCTTCAGAAGGATCTTCAACCATTTTAAACTTAAGTTCTGGTCTATCCATTATAGGCGTTTTACTAGTATCTTCGGATAGCGCAGTAAAAACAATTTTAAAATCATCATTTGCCGGACTATATGGATTTGTAAAATCAAAACCATTAGGGCCGTCATAATTATAAAAATGCGTTTCTAAAAACGTTTCAATTTCTAATAAATCTTCAGCATAAACCTCCGTTTTATCTCTTGCAGGCACTGTAGTTGTACCATCGTCATCTGGAGTACAAGATGCTATTACAATTATTAATGAGAATACAATTAATGCAAATTTTCTTAATTTCATTTTGTGCTTTTTATTTTTCTTGTTGCAAATGCAAAACCTCTTTTTTTTGTTTATTGGAAAACAAAAAAAATAAGGTTGTTTCAATATTACTTTTTTTTTTTTGCCTG
>Ga0209344_10004965_pt1 | contig 11782 bp, 12 predicted proteins | sample Cruoilmetagenom6_FD_187293 | JGI IMG/M metagenome (GOLD analysis project Ga0209344, IMG submission 187293) | Oil polluted marine microbial communities from Coal Oil Point, Santa Barbara, California, USA - Santa Barbara Oil Seep Sample 6 (SPAdes)... | ecosystem: Environmental > Aquatic > Marine...
TTACATCATGCCGCCCATGCCACCCATACCGCCCATACCACCCATATCAGGCATGGCGGCTGGTTCATCTTTAGGTATTTCAGCAATCATACACTCTGTAGTAATCATCAAACCAGCAACAGAAGCTGCATGTTGCAAAGCACTTCTGGTTACTTTGGCTGGATCCAATACACCTTCAGCAATCATATCAACATACTCGCTGGAGGCTGCATTGTAGCCGTAATTACCTTTACCATTCTTAACTTCGTTAACAACCACAGAATCTTCTTCACCACAGTTTTTAACGATTTGACGCAAAGGCTCTTCCATTGCAGTCACAGTAATGGCTATACCAACATTTTGGTCTTCATTGACTCCTTTTAGCCCTCTGACTTCATTTTGTGCACGAATCAATGCAACTCCACCGCCAGGTACAACACCTTCTTCTACAGCGGCTCTGGTTGAATGCAAGGCATCTTCAACACGTGCTTTCTTCTCTTTCATTTCTACTTCAGTGGCAGCACCGACTTTAATCACAGCAACGCCACCAGCTAATTTAGCCACACGTTCTTGTAATTTTTCACGGTCGTAGTCACTGCTGGCTTCTTCAATTTGAGCTCTGATTTGATTCACTCGTGCTTCAATTTCAGAAGCTTCACCAGCACCATCAATAATGGTGGTGTTGTCTTTGTTGACTTGAATGCGTTTAGCCGAACCCAAATCTTCTAAAGTGGCTTTGTCTAATTGCAAACCAACTTCTTCAGAAATAACAGTACCACCTGTTAATACAGCAATGTCTTCCAACATGGCTTTTCTGCGATCGCCAAAACCAGGGGCTTTAACAGCACAGACTTTAACTGTACCACGCATGTTATTAACCACCAAAGTAGCCAAAGCTTCACCTTCAATGTCTTCAGCAATGATAAACAGTTTTTTACCTGTTTTAGCAACAGCTTCTAATACGGGCAATAACTCGCGGATGTTAGAGATTTTTTTGTCATGTAACAAGATATATGAATCATCCAAATCAGCTGACATGGTTTCTTGGTTGGTAACAAAATAAGGTGATAAATAGCCACGATCAAATTGCATGCCTTCAACCACATCTAACTCATTATCTAAGCCAGAACCTTCTTCAACTGTAATAACACCTTCTTTACCGACTTTATCCATCGCTTCAGCAATGATTTTACCTACAGATGAATCTGAGTTGGCTGAAATGGTACCTACTTGCGCAATTGCTTTACTGTCAGAACAAGGTGTTGCTTGTGCTTTAATGGCTTTAACAGCCACGGCAACCGCTTGATCAATACCACGTTTTAAGTCCATTGGATTACGACCAGCTGCTACAGCTTTCAAACCCTCACGAACAAAAGCTTGAGCCAAAATGGTTGCTGTTGTTGTGCCATCACCAGCCACATCATTGGTTTGTGAGGCCACTTCTTTAACCATTTGTGCGCCCATGTTTTCGAATTTATCTTCCAATTCGATTTCTTTGGCTACAGATACACCGTCTTTAGTTACCGTTGGTGCACCAAAACTTTTTTCTAAAACCACATTGCGACCTTTAGGTCCCAAGGTTACTTTAACAGCATTGGCTAAAATGTTAACACCACGTGCCATTTTTGCACGTGCGTCTTCTGAAAATCTTACTTCTTTTGCAGTCATTGTCTTATCCTATGATTCCGATGATGTCTTCTTCTTTCATGACGAGGTATTCTTCGCCATCAACCTTAACTTCGCTGCCAGAGTATTTACCAAACAACACACTGTCACCGGCTTTAACGTCTAAAGCGCGAACTTCGCCATTGTCTAAGATACGGCCGTTGCCTACGGCAACCACTTCACCACGTTGTGGTTTTTCAGTTGCTGAACCTGGCAACACAATCCCACCTGGAGAGGTGGTTTCTTCTTCTACGCGTTTTACAATAACGCGGTCATGTAAAGGACGAATATTCATGTATCGAACTCCTTAAATACGTTTAAAAAATCTACTTTAAAGTGATGAAGCGCTGTTGATTAAATTACAGCGCTTCGGTTGGTGTGACATGTGGGGGTGTAACTTTTGAATTCAAGAGTTTATCAGTGATTTTTATACTGATTTTTATCATTATTTTATGTCAATATTTCAGTGGTGTAGTAAACCTCAGCCTATCAATCAAAATAAAAAAGCCTGTGGATCGAATTCACAGGTACTTCATAAAAAAGAAAACAAGCTAACAACTGACTTTCACCTGTTTACAGTAAAATCTATGACCTTAATCCAATTCCTTTGTGCAATATATACCAAGAAATAAAGCCCAAAATCAAAACAAAACCGATGATGATGCCGTAAGCCACACCAACATTGATGTCTGACACACCCAAAAATCCATAACGGAATGTGTTAACCATATAGAGTACCGGATTGATTTTTGATACGCCTTGCCAAAAACCAGGGAGCAGAGTGATGGAATAAAACACACCGCCCAGATAAGTCAATGGCGTCAAAATAAAGGTCGGAATGATGGCAATGTCATCGAATTTTTTGGCAAAAGCCGCATTGATAAATCCGCCCAGTGAAAAAACCACCGATGTTAAAACCACAGTGGAAATGACTATCCAGTAGCTATGAATGTGAATGTCAGTAAAAAACAAAGAAATCATGGTCACTATAAGTCCTACTGACAAACCTCGAAATAAACTGCCGCTGACATAACCCACCAAAATGGCCCAATTAGGCATGGGTGAAATCAACAGTTCTTCCACATGTTTAGCAAATTTAGCGCCAAAAAATGACGACACCATGTTGCCATAAGATGAAGTGATTACAGCCATCATCACCAAGCCTGGAACAATAAATGACATGTAATCAAAACCACCCATTTGACCAATTCTTGAACCTATTAAATTACCAAATATCACAAAATACAAAGTCATGGTGATGGCAGGTGGGAGCAGGGTCTGCGACCAAATTCGTAGAATGCGGGTGATTTCCTTATAAAGTAAGGTCTGAATACCAACAAGTGTTGCTGAACTCATGATTGAACTCCTGTGTTTTTCGATTCATTATTTTCTATCATTTTGACAAACAATTCTTCCAAACGATTTGCTTTGTTACGCATTGATGTGACTTTATAACCAGCAGCATCCAGTTTTTTAAACACACTGTTCAAGTCCTCAGATTTAGGCACATCTAACTCAATCGAACAATCATCTTTATAAGTTGCTCCTAAAGTCTGAAGCAAACTGTCCTCAGGGTGTTTATCCAGATCAAAAATAAAGGTTTCAATGTCCATGGTTTTCAGCAAATCTTTAATGGTGGTGTTTCTGACAATTTCACCATGATCAATAATGGCGATGTTTTTACACAACTGTTCGGCCTCTTCCAGATAATGTGTGGTCAGAATAATGGTGGTTCCTTGTTGAGCGATTTGTTCTACAAAAGACCACATAGAACGACGGATTTCTATATCAACACCAGCCGTTGGTTCATCCAAAATCAACACCTTGGGCTCATTAACCATTGCTCGTGCAATCATCAATCGGCGTTTCATACCACCAGATAAACCGCGAGAAACACTGTCTTTCTTTTCCCATAACTGTAACTGTTTGAGGTATTTTTCAGCACGAGCCAAAGCTACTTTGCGTGGAATACCATAATACCCAGCTTGATTCGCCACAATATCAATCGGCTTTTCAAACATATTAAAATTAAATTCTTGTGGTACCAAGCCTATCATGGCTTTAACTGCCTGTCGGTCCTTGATTAAATCCTTACCAAACACCTTGACACTGCCCGAAGTGAGATTAACCAGTGATGAAATGATACCTATCATGGTTGATTTTCCAGCACCATTGGGTCCCAGTAGCGCAAATATTTCACCCGCTTCAACCCGCATATCCACACCTTTCAGGGCCTGGGTACCGTCCTTATAGGTTTTGACTAAATCTTTAATTTCTATCGCATATTGCATAAATCACCCATCTGATGTGTTGATTTTTTTTAGACTGACCGTATATTGGCATCATCTAAAAATATATAGTTCCCCATGGAAACAGAGTTTAAAAAATACATTTGTGTTGTTTGTGGCCTCATTTATGATGAAGCTGATGGCTGGCCTGATGACGGTATCGAGCCTGGCACCCGTTGGGACGACGTACCTGAAACTTGGATGTGCCCAGACTGTGGTGTTACCAAAGATGATTTTGAAGAATTATAAATTTAACTGTGCTGTTTGAATCAAACTAAGCGGTTAAATTATTCTTTCAAAATCACCATCACTTTTTGTAGCATTGCATCAATCGATAATTTCGCCAGTGTGCCAGCACCATCAAACTGCCACCCAAGACAAAAACCGCAGATTCAACGATGACAGGTACCCTTTCTTCAAGCAAGGTTGCTACCAACAAACTTGAAAAACCCAACACAAACAGAGCAACAACTCTTTTGTCATGATGGTGGCGCCAACCACGACTGAATGACCACAAAGCAATACAGCCAATTACTGCCATCCATACCCAGCCATGTCCAATGTGAGCCCAACTGGGTACAACGGCGGAAATGCTGAGTAAAATCGGCAACATGGCACATTGAATGGCACATAAGCCGGACAGAAATATACCCAGTTTGTCAGCAGCTGATTTCATGATGGAATAATTGTACTTAGAACTCAAAAATGTGATGATAACAGATATGGGTTTATTCTGGATAGTAACAAGAGTTTGAAATCAAATTTCTTTAAATTGTCTACCCAGTCATAACAAAAAGGCCATGCAATGTGTACAATACTTCATTTATTCAGAGGACATCATGATAGCCAACCACTACGCCAATGAAATTGAACAATTTGATGGCCAATCTGCTTTTTGGTGGGACGTCAATGGACCGTTTAAAACTTTGCATCAAATAAACCCAACGCGACTTCAGTACATCACTGATTACGTTAATATTGAAGGTAAAACAACATTGGATGTTGGCTGCGGTGGCGGCATACTTTCAGAAGCTCTGGCTAAAGCCGGTGCACATGTGACTGGTTTGGACCTGTCAGAACCCTCTTTACAAACAGCCAAATTACATTTGTTTGAATCTGGCTTGAAAATCGATTACCAACAACAAAGCATTGAGGATTTTGCGGACATGCACCCCCAATCACAAGATGTGATCTGTTGTTTAGAAATGCTGGAACATGTACCAGATCCTGCCAGTATCGTTAACGCCTGTTATCAAGCCTTAAAACCAGGTGGCTGGTTGTTTCTTTCAACCCTTAACCGCACACCCAAAGCCATGATGTTGGGTATTTTTGCAGCCGAACATGTATTGAAAATTGTTCCCAAAGGCACACATCATTTTGAACAGTTCATTAAACCATCTGAATTGGTCAAAATACTTGAACAGCATGCGCTGAAAATCAACGACATTTGTGGCATGCGATACAACCCAATCACCCAATCAGCTACCTTGGATCACCAAGATTTGGACATCAATTATTTCATCGCTGCACAAAAACTGGATAACAATTCCAATGGCTGAAAATCACTTCTCTGCGGTATTATTTGATTTGGATGGCACCTTAATTGACACTGCGGTTGACATGATTCATGCCTTGGCACAATTGGCCGATCATCACCAGATAGAACATCAATTAAACGTTGCCGAATTTCGCCAATACATTTCTAAAGGGGCTGTTGCACTGGTTAAATCCGTATTCAATAACCCCACTGCGGAACGGCTGGAATCATTGCGACAACAGTACTTAGACATTTATCAGCGACAATTGAACACGCACAGCCAGTTATTCGAAGGCATCGAAGCCTTGATACAACATCTAGACCAACAACAAATTCCATGGGGCATCGTCACCAACAAACCCGGCTGGTTAGCCAAACCCATAGTAGACAACACCCGCGCGCTAAAAAATTCAAAAATCTTGGTTTGTGCTGATGAAGTTGGTATTGCCAAACCCCACCCAAAACCCCTGTTATATGCTGCAGAACAGATGGGTTTAGCTGTTGAAAGCACTTTGTATTTAGGTGACGCCCAATCCGACGTCGATGCCGCACACGCCGCCGGTATGCAGTCTGGTATCGCCATGTGGGGCTATTTGGCACCTGAAGATAAACCGGAAAAGTGGTTGGCACATTTTAAATTCGCATTACCTAATGAATTGATGTTTTCAATTGGCTGAATGAGCGTTCTCAATTAAACCAATAACTCTTTCATTCAAAATAATCCCGGTATTCATGCAAGACTTTCTTCACTTTTTCTAATGCCGTTTGTGTGCCTTCTTTGGACAATTCCTTAATCGCCGACATATAAGGCATTAAAAACACATGCAGTTGGTCATGAGCGGCGCCGGTCATGGTGCAGCCTTTGATTAATTGTTGTAGGTCATTGTTCAATGCTTTACCCAGAGCTCTGGAATCACCACCCAGTTCAACTCGCTGGCTCATGGTCTTAAACATGTCTCTGGTGTGGGTGTCCATCTGCCATTTTGCACCATGATTGAGAACAGGTTGATTGATCACCTCTTCATGTGCCGTCGGGCTCTTCAGCTCGACCAGCATCATGTCCTCAGCCAATAAGACTGCACCTGCATAATGTTTTTTGATGATTTCAACCGCTTGTTCTTTAACAGGATCACTGCGGGTCATAAAGTGAGCCAACAACAGTTGGTTCGGATTTGAATGTTTGGCGATGTAACCAATTTCCGAGGGCGGCATATGCAGCTTTCTTCCAACACCACTGGTGTCTTCTCTGATAACGTTGTTCGCCACCAATAGATCGGTGTCTTCGGCCAATATCGCCAAAGAACGGTATTGGTTACTCATGTCACCGGAAAAGGTGATGGAACAATCGCCAATCTCGACACGCCATGCCACCGCTGCTATGGGGCCATGATTGACGGCTATGCTTTTGACGGTGATTTCATCGTTGATACGTGTTGAGTTGATGCTTCGTTTATCCAGTGGTGCATTGGACGCCTTGATTTTATAAAAGCTGTTTTTATCTGGGTTGAGGTAACTGTTGAGGTATTGATAAGCACCATCTTCACCGAATAATTGATTCACATAATCTGTGGTGTCCGGCATTTTTTGATTGCCCGCAGGCCCCAACACCAACAGGTCTTTTTTACGCTCTGAAAAATAAAACGCCTTGATAAATTCAGGAAAGTCAGCACTGTGATCGACATGCAAATGGGTTAATAAGATGACATCCAAATCATTCAATTTGCCTTTGGATTTTTCAAATTGATGCGCGCTGCCACCCCCCAAATCCACCAAAACCTTGGCTTCACCATTGATCCAAATCAAATGTGAAGAGGACACCCGCCCATCGGTTAACTCAGGGCCACCTGAGCCCAAAACTTGTAATTTGACTTGGTTTTGTTCACAGGTTTGTGACCAAGCCAATGAAGACAAGCCCAACATCATCAGTGCAACGATTTTCATAGCAACAGTCCTTAAGTAAATCCAAACTCTCAGAATAGCACACCAAACAAAATCCGCCGACAGAAATTAAATTTTGTGATGACTTTTACAAACACCATGCGTTCCCACACAAAAGCGTGGGAACAAAAAAACACATGGTCAAACTTCACCTTTTATTTTCACCGAAGGCAAAGAAATATTAAAATGAATTGAGGTCATTCTAATGATGATGATGGATGAAATTGAAATCATGCTCACCAAGGTGGTATTCACTTGAAAATACGACAACAACAAATACAACACCACCCCAACCAATGCCGAAACCGAATACAGGGTTTCTGTCGACCTGAATAAATATGGCACTTCATTTGAAAGCAGGTCTCTGATGACACCACCCAACACACCCGTGAATAATGACAACAGCACAATGATGATGGCTGAATCGTGGTAATCACTGGTTATTTCAGCACCTAAAATGGTAAAGAATGCCAGGCCTATGGCGTCAAAAAAGCGCAATGATTTATCCGGTGGTTTAAAGTAACGCAAGAACACAATGGCAAAACCCGATGCAATGATGGCGGTCCAAATATTAAAGGGATCAGTAACCCAAAAGATGGGTTTCTGTAACACCAAGTCCCTGAATGTCCCTCCGCCCAATGAGGTGGCTAAGGCCAGTGCTGTAGCGCCCACCCAATCTAAATCTTTTCTGGCTGCTGAGATGACGCCACTGACCGCAAATACAAACACGCCCGCATAGTAAATAAAATCTAAAATTGTCATGACCTTTTAAGTGCACATGGCTTTTAAACCATTTGCTGTGTTGATAATCCGACAAAGTTTAACAAATAAGGCTTAAAAAGAAGCGGGTAGTTGTCTGTTAATTACCAATTCTTCTGGTTAAATCGTTTCTACTTTGGAACGTATACTTCAAATCTAACAGCATGCAAGCATCCTTTCCACCATATAACACATACATCATACTTTGGCGGCACTAATAAATGCATCAGTATCTCGCAATCTTAGTTCGGGACAATATGTGTGTCCTAGGTTAGTTTATTGCTGGTACTTACAAACTGCTTATAAAGTGTTGAGGGTTATTTTTAACAGATGTCCCCCTGTATTTTTCTATATCATGCTCAGCTGAAAATAAGAGCTTGAAGAAAGCATCATCAATCATTTGCAGCTCATCTTTTTGCTTGCTGCTGAACTCTTTTATCATTTTTTTCTGCCACTGGTGGTTGTTGGATAAGAACCACTAAAAAGAGTACTGACGTTTCCATTTGAGTGCCTAACACCGCATTATGCGGCAAAAAAATGTTGGCTATAATGTGAACGGAGTGAAACAGCCAACTGTTTTTTTGTCCGTTTGAATGCCTTGTTAGGCTCTATACACGCTACAATTAAAGCAACCTGGATTTGCATTATGAATATGAATATATTCAACATCCCAATTCTGAAATTGCCTATCAATTGCGGACTCTAACTCTTTTCCTTGTACCACTTCAGCCCCGATCATTAGCTTTCCCGAGTTATAAGCTCTTACTGAAAGTAATCTATGTCTTAGCATTTCAGGTACTTCATTAATATCTAATTTAGCCATTTTAGCTTTTTCACGGATAAATATGGGCCCAGATGCCCTGTAAGGTGAATTGACATTATGATGACAGAAAGATAACGCTAGTACTCTCTCTCCTATTTTTGCATCTAAGAGAGAAACACGACAAGGGTATCCAGGTTCCGCGTCTACAGTAAGCCAAACAGCATTGGAAACTCTTAGCTCTTCATCGTCTTTGAGCATGAGTTCATGAAAGTTATCTTTAGTTAGTGCTTTTATCAAAAATTTAATTGTCATTTATTAAACCTATTCACATAAAGAGTTTGATTATAAATGACCATTTATTTAATACTCGCCATATTCGGACATGACACTTAAATTATTTTAGAGCCTAACAACTTATTAAATATGCATTTTAACCATTTTTATTTAATAATATGTGCAAAAAACAATGGTTTCTCAGCATTTTTCCTTAAGATTGGCTGTTTTTATGAAACAAAATGCGACTTTATTCGGAAATATCGAGTTATAAACGCACCAATGCTTTTATAACTGGAATATTCGGGTTTAAAACGCGTTTTTGCTTTGTTTCAACTTCAATCTATAAGCATGTAACAGCGGTTCGGTGTAACCTGAAGGCTGTTCTTTGCCTTTGAACTAAGGTAGGCTGGGTATTTTGTAGATTTGCGCTTAGCCTGCGATGCCCAACGTTTTCCTAAATGGCCTGATACGTTTTGAACGTTGTATATCATGCTTTGAATTTGAGACCATTCGTTATGGTAACATTTTATGTTGGGCTGCGCGGGGCTTAGCCCAACCTACTTGCTTAACTCTTCCATCAGAGCTGCACACTTAGTTAAGGATTCGCCTTTTTGCTTTCTCAGTTCCCACAAATTGGGTGGTGACAGCGGAACAAATATTTTTTCTTCTGAACAGAGCTGTAATAGTCGATCTCGGAGTTGCATCGACCATCAGCGAGCTTTATCCATACGCCGATATCGAAGAAAAGCGCCTTTCTCCTCGATACCGTTTCAATCTTGTGATCATCAAGTTGGAAGCGAAATTCGCACATGAGACCTAACGCCGCCATAAGCTGCGGCTTTGTAGTTGTGAGTGTTGTGCTATCCAAGCACAAAAACGAGCAACGAAAAAGCCGTCAGATTGATGGCATTGTTATATGCGACTTATTGTACATTTTTCTCCACAAAGCTATTTAACTCAGAAACGGATCGAATGACATGTAATGACTTGTCAACCGACAGTTTTTCTACCCTTTGCAAGAAACTATCATTCCAAAATTTTGGACAAAGCTTTAATACTTTATAACTTTTCAGTGTTCCCTTTAATACCGAGCTTCCTTCGGGCCAGCCTTCTGGCTTTTGGAATACACTTTTAATGAGTCGTTTCGTTACTAGCCAATAAGTCACAAAATAAGGCAAATCTATATAGATAAGAGTATCAGCCTCTTCTAGCCGCCTGTTGAAGGTATCCAATGAGTTCATTGGGCTAAAACCTTCAATAATCCATTCATCTAAAGATAGGATTTTCTCGTGTGTATCTTCGTAACTCTTTCGATCTACTTCTTCTCCATTTGGTTTATATAAAATTGAATCCAAAGGATACAAATGTATACCGGTAGTTGAAGCCAGCTTTTTGCTTAAAGTGGATTTACCATTACCAGGTTTGCCAAATATTGCTACTTTTTTCATTCTAGTTCCTCCAACTAGGTGTAATCCCAAGAGGCAGAAATAGAAAACCCGCCTCAAGGGCGGGTTTGATAAATTCTTAATACATTACAAATCCCACCATTCTTATAGAATGATGATAATTCGAGCTCTGAGTTGCGTAAACGTTGTATTCATACATTGATCTTGATTGAAGAACTCCTCAATGTCAATTAAAAATTGGGGCGGGTCATGATCAATCTAAGCATATAACAACTTATTAAATATGCATTTTAACCATTTTTATTTAAAAATATGTGCAAAAAAACAATGGTTTCTCAGCATTTTTCCTTAAGATAGACTGTTTTTATGAATCAAAATGCGACTTTATTCCGAAATATCGAGTTATAAACGCACCAATGCTTTTATATCTGGAATATTCGGGTTTAAAGTGCATTTGTGCTTTGTTTCAACTTCAATCTATAAGCATGGAGCAGGGGTTCGGTGTAACCTGAAGGCTGTTCTTTGCCTTTGAACACCAGATCCAAAGCGGCTTGGTAGGCGGTGCTTTCGGCTAAGTTAGCTGACATGTTCTGATAAGCAGGATCTCCGGCATTTTGTTGGTCAACCACTTCGGCCATGCGGGCGAAGGTGTCTTTGACTTGTTGTTTTGTGCAGATTCCATGTTCTAACCAATTGCATATATGCTGACTGGAGATGCGCAGGGTGGCACGGTCTTCCATCAGGCCGATGTTGTTGATGTCTGGGACTTTTGAACATCCAACGCCCTGATCAATCCAGCGCACCACGTATCCCAGAATACCTTGGGCGTTGTTATCCAATTCGTGTTGGATTTGTTCGGCTGTGAGCGCACTGGGGTCGGCGCACACAGGAATGGTCAATATATCATCCAGGCTGGCCCTTGGTCTGTTTTTCAGTTTTTCCTGTACCTCGAACACGTTGATTTGATGGTAGTGGATGGCATGTAAGGTGGCACCATTGGGTGAGGGAACCCAGGCACAATTGGCACCGGCTTCGGGATGTTCACTTTTGGCTTGCATCATTTTCGCCATTTCATCGGGCATCGCCCACATGCCTTTGCCGATTTGAGCTGTGCCGGTGAAACCACATTCAAGACCAATATCGACATTCCAGTCCTCATAGGCTTTAATCC
>Ga0209344_10004966_pt1 | contig 11780 bp, 7 predicted proteins | sample Cruoilmetagenom6_FD_187293 | JGI IMG/M metagenome (GOLD analysis project Ga0209344, IMG submission 187293) | Oil polluted marine microbial communities from Coal Oil Point, Santa Barbara, California, USA - Santa Barbara Oil Seep Sample 6 (SPAdes)... | ecosystem: Environmental > Aquatic > Marine >...
ACAAAGTGCGACGCTTAATGCGTGAAGGGGGTTTAAAGCCGGTTTGGAAGAAGAAGTTTGTGAACACCACCGACAGCAAGCACGATCTACCCGTGGCAGAGAACTTACTGAATCGTCAGTTCAATCCACCGAAGTCGAATCAGGCTTGGACATCAGATATTACTTACATCCGTACTAAAACAGGTTGGCTGTATTTGGCAGCGGTGATGGACTTATATTCACGCAAGATCATTGGCTGGGCGATGAGTCCCACGATGCCAGCGACCTTAGTCTGTCAGGCGTTGCAGATGGCGATTGGACAGCGGCAAACAACGGTTGGACTGATATTGCATTCAGATCGAGGTAGTCAGTACGCCAGCCACGAATACCAGGCCTTGTTGAAACAAAATGGCATCATTTGCAGCATGAGTCGCAAAGGTAATTGTTGGGATAATGCAGTGATGGAACGGTTCTTCTTGAACTTAAAGATGGAGCGGGTGTGGCAACGAGAATATGCAAACCAGATGGAGGCCACTAAAGATGTGACGGAGTACATTGTGGGATTCTATAACTGCACACGGCGGCATGCCGCCTTGGGAAATTTAGCACCAATAGTTTACGAAATACAGTTCGCAGCAAAACAACCTATCGAGGTGTTCGAAATTACTTGACCACTACATACAGACAGTACGTGCCCCAACACGCTTAACACAACTTCCAGGCCGCTCTGTTGCGAGCATCCTACCATCCGCCACCAAGTGCTTTGTACAGAGCAACCAGATCAGTTGCCGCATTTGTGTGCGTTTTTGCGTATAAATCTTCGGCTTCGTGCAAACTGCGCACAACTTCCAACAAGTCTGCCAGAGCTATGTCGCCGAGCTGGAAACGTTGCTTGGCATGGCCATAACTGCGGCGAGCAGATTCTATGGCAGTGCGCTGAACGTGGACTGACTCAAGTGAGAGTTGGTAATTGCTGAGACTCCGCTCAGCATCTGTCAAAGCTGACATTATAGTCTTTTCGTAAACATGTGCCGCTGCCTTTTGGCGTGCCTCTGTTGCCCGGATTTGTGCTTTTATCCGGCCGCCATCTAAGATACGCCATGAAATCAACGGGATGACGGACAAAGTCTGGCTGGAAGGCTTAATCAGATCGTCTATAGCAAGTGCTTGGAATCCGCCATTCGCAGAAATCGACAATCGTGGAAACCACTCGGCAGTAGCTACCCCAATATTTGCCGTAGTAGCTGCAAAACGCCTTTCGGCTGAACGTACATCAGGACGACGGCGAAGCACGTCGGCACGCTCTCCAACAGGGATATGCCTAAGCATGATCTCAGCACTTTCGTTGTCAACCAGTGCTAGTTGACTCTCAGGCAATTGCCCAAGCAAAACGCCAATACCTAATGCGGCAGCCCGGATGCGTGCCCGGATGCCAGGTAACACGGCGGCGGCAGTATCGAATTGGGCCTGCGCCCGGTCAACGTCACTCTGTGCTAGATCACCCTCGACCGCACGTCGTCGCACCGTATCAGTAATGTGACGCAAGGTTTCGACCGACGCTGAGCGAGCAACCAACTCGCGTTGAGTTCCTCTTAAGGTCAGGTAAGTGCGAGCCACCTCGGCGACGATGCTTATTTGTATACCGTTTGCTGCCTCTTCGGTAGCTTGCAGGTTGGCCTCGGCAGATTCCACCATCCGGTGTATGCGGCCAAAAAGATCGATTTCCCAGGTTGTATCAAAGCCCACATCGTGTATGGTCTGGTCGCGATTGAGTCCCGGAATAGATCCGATCGGAAGAGGGCCATTCAAACTTTGGCGTCGCCGGTTGACACTTGCATCGGCTTGTAGCGTGGGGGCTCTCGCACCAATTGCTGCGTCGCGCAATGCACGCCCTTCAGCGATACGTGCTTGAGCCTGCCGAATGTCCAGATTCTGCGCAAGCGCCATTTGAATCAGTCGATCCAGTATAGGATCGCCCAAGGAGTGCCACCATATAGCCAGTTCTGGGTCAACCACCCCAGCTACTGCTGGCTGGGACCAACCTTTTCCAGTGTTTATTTCGGGAGCTCGGTAATCGGGACCGACCGTACACGCAGCAAGAAGGCAAACGGATGCGACCATAGCAATGCGCCCCAACATAATCTGGCTGAATCGGAACGATATAGGCACTCGGGCAGGTTTGGTCATTAGCATTAAATACCTCACTGCAACTTACCGCGCACAAACAAGGTCGCAGCGGACAGGGTGATCATAGCGATGACAGCCATCGGCCAAGCATTTGCAAAGACTTCAGATGGGGGTAGCGCTTTCAGGAAGCTGCCCTGAAGAATAATTAAATAGTGTTTAAGCGGAATCGCCTGTGCCAGCCACTGGAGGACGGTTGGCATATTCTCAACGGGGGTCGCAAAGCCAGACATCAGGACGGCGGGCACACCAATGGCGAAGGTTCCGAGAATGGCCTGCTGCTGGGTTGAGCAAACTGCTGAAATCATCAGTCCAATACCCACCAGAGAGATGATGAAAAGTACCATACTGATTAGCAATAGTACGAAATTTCCAGTGAATGGAATACCAAACAAAAAAATTCCAGCCGCCACCATGAACAAGCCCAGCACGGTATTGATCAGTAAGGCTGGTGCCATTTTGGATACGATGATCTCAATGGGTGTGCATGGGGACACAAGTAGTTGATCAAAGGTCCCGAGCTCGCGCTCCCTGGCAATTGACAGCGCTGTAACAAGCAACGTTATAAATGTTACCAATATGCCACCGATGCTCGGCACAATAAACCAACGGTAGATAAGGTTCGGGTTAAACCAATGGTTCACCACAGCACTCTCATTGGTGAGCCGAGGTCCTGCAGTTAATTCGGCACTCAGCCTGCTTGCAATGCTATTCAGGTACCCCAGCACGACTTGCCCTGCATTGGCACGGCGACCATCGAGAATAACTTGTGCTTTTCCTATGCGGCCGGCGTCGATATCTCGGGAAAAATATTCTGGTATGTTGATCACTGCAATGACTTCCCGCTGCTCGATCATCCTCTTTATCTCAGCTGGGCTTTGCACTGGAAGCAAACGGTGAACGAATTGAGCTGCACCAATACGCCCTACAAGTTCGTGTGACCAATTACCAGCATCGCGATCGTAAATGGCAATGTCGACGTTCCTCACATCAAGGGTTGCAGCAAATGAAAAGACAAAAAGCTGTACTAACGGGGGTACGATCAATACAAAACGGCTCTTGGGGTCGCGCAACACGCTGAGTAACTCTTTGACAATTTGCGCCATCAGACGTGGAGAGAGCAGGCGCATGGTCTAGTTATCCAGACTTTTTGTCGTTTTTGCCAGTGCAATGGCGAAAAACACAATACCAATGGCCAGCATTGCCAGCATATTTGGGAGCAGGAGAGTCCAAATGTCTCCAGCAAGAAATACGGTTTGTAGCGAAGAGACAAAATAGCGTGCTGGAATCACATAAGTCAGGACGCGGATCGGCGCGGGCATTGAATCAATTTCAAACAGATAACCTGAGAGCAGAAATGCAGGGAGGAATCCAGACAAGAGTGCGATTTGAGCAGCAATAAACTGGTTCTTTGTAACCGCTGATATCAGTAAACCTTGACCCAGCGCGGGCACAAGAAAAACGGATGAAAGGGACAGCAGGGTCAGCCATGAGCCGCGTAAAGGTACGCCGAAAACAGTTATTGCCAGAAGTGCGGAGATGATAGTCGCGCCCAGACCCAGCACAAAATAGGGTAAAAGCTTTCCAACCAGAATCTCAACGACTGATGCGGGTGTGGACATGATCGCCTCCATGGTGCCGCGCTCCCATTCTCGCGCCACCACCAACGCCGTTAGCAAGGTGCCTATCATCGTCATGATGATGGCAATCGCGCCTGGCACAAGAAAGCGGCGGCTTTCAATCTCTGGGTTAAACCAGAATCGTGGTTCCAGTGAAAGCGCACTGTCTATAGCCGGGGAGTATGCTGACTGCCATATTTTGATCACGCCTTGCGCATAGTTTGCGACAAAGCGAGCCGTATTAGGTTGCGCCCCGTCAGTTATGATCTGAACAAGAGGGGGGCGGGTGCCGGATGCTAGCCTCTGCTCAAAATCCTGAGGAATTACCACGTAACCCCGAAGCCGCCCGCCAACAACCTCTCCAGCAACCTCACGACGGTCACGCGCAGGCGTTACGGTGAAATATCGTGTGCCGGAGAAAGCCGCTGCTAAAGATTGCGCAGCGGCGCTGTCGGATTCCAAAACTATGCCGATGGGCACTTTCTGGGTATCGAGCGATACGGCATATGCAAAAAGAAAGAGCATTACCACGGGCAATACGAATGCGATTAGAATCGTTGAGGGATCACGGACTACTTGCAAACTTTCTTTTCGTACCAATGCCCATAGGCGCCGGAAATTGAATCGGGAAGCATGCTGTTCGGTGACGCTCATGGTGTCCCCGTTGCCCTGATGGTAGCGTTCTCTGCATCTGCTGATTGAATGAGCTGTATGAACGCGTCCTCCATAGTCGGTTCATCGCTCCCACCCTTGAATACGCTCCGCTTCAGCGCGTCAGGCGTGTCCAGCGCGATCACCTTAGCTTGGTACATCAGCGCGACACGGTCGCAATATTCGGCTTCGTCCATAAAGTGAGTGGTCACGAGCACAGTCACCCCTTTGCGTACCAGCCCATTGATGTGCGTCCAAAATTCTCGGCGTGTTATTGGATCAACACCTGAGGTAGGCTCGTCAAGAAACAACACTGGTGGCCGGTGCATCAGCGCACAAGCCAGTGCCAGCCGCTGCTTGACGCCAAGAGGGAGGTCGTCTGGCGACGAGCGTATATATTTCTGCAGATGGAATATCTCGATCATTTCGTCTATACGTTCCCGCTTGGCAACGCCGTCAAATCCGTAGACTCCTGCCGAGAATTCGAGATTCTGTCGAGCTGAAAGCAGGCCATACAGGGAAAATTTCTGCGCCATATAGCCCAGTTGGCTCTTGGCTTCGCTCGTCGCTGTGCGCAGATCCAGCCCCATTACATGCGCTCCACCCGAGGTCGGTTTGAGCAAGCCACAAAGCATCTTGAAAGTCGTTGATTTGCCTGCACCGTTGGGGCCGAGGAGACCAAATATTTCACCTTTCCTCACCTGAAAACTCACATGATCGGTAGCGATGAAATCACCGAAACGGCGCGTGAGGTCATGACACTCGACAGCAATGTCCCCTTTGAGATTTACGGGCTCCATTCGCTCTGCAAGTGCTGATGTTCCGCCCGGCCCCCCGCCAAGCAAATCGACAAAGGCATCCTCAAATCTTGGAGTAACTGGTGCTATTTCTGCGCCGACCTCCCTAGCCAAGGCATCAATCTCTTCCCGGGTAGCATCTTTACGCAGAACGGCTCGAACGGAATTACCCTGGATTACGCCATCACAAACTGACTTCAGATCTAGTATTCGTGACAGAACGATCCGGCGCTCTTGTTGTGGATCGAGCAGTCGAAAGCTTCTGTGCTTCAGAGTTGCCGTCAGCCCGTCTGGCGGTCCATCGTATTCGATTTTGCCCCCATTCAGGAGCAGTACGGTTTTGCAGCGTTCGGCCTCGTCGAGATAAGCCGTTGACCACACTACTGCCATGCCTTCGTCAGTTAGTTCGCGCACCATTTTCCATAAGTCTTGTCGACTCACGGGATCAACACCAACGCTTGGTTCGTCCAGCAGCAAGACGCGAGGTTTCCCCATCATCGCGCAGGCAAGCCCCAGCTTTTGTTTCATGCCACCAGAGAGTCGGCCAGCTAGGCGTTGCTTAAAGGGTGCGAGTCGGGTAAACGTGAGCAAGCGCTCGAATATATCCTGGTGGGCTTTCGGCTCGAGCCCCTGTAACTGCGCATACAGACGCAGGTTCTCCATCACTGATAGATCCTCATAGAGCCCGAAACGCTGCGGCATATAACCCGATAACGTGTGAATGCGGTTACTGTCGCGCACGGTATCGCAGTTGGCGACAGTGATGCGCCCCGCGGTTGGCGCCATAAGCGCCGCCATCAAACGCATCAAAGAGGTTTTGCCTGCTCCATCAGGTCCAACCAAGCCAGTCAGCCTGCCCGGCAAAATGTTTGCCGTAATCTCGTGTAGCGCCTCGACATCTCCAAAAAGCTTTGTAACACCGACAATTTCAACTGCCGGCTGTGATGACAGTTTGGTCTGAGAAGCTTGTGCGCTCATCTCATCGGTCACGTGCTTCAGTAGCAACTTGAATCGTCACTGGCATTCCTTGGCGAAGGGTGCCATCTGCATTCGAAACAACAATTCGTATGCGGTATACAAGATCAGTTCTAAGGTCAGTAGTTTCCACAGATTTCGGTGTAAACTCTGCACGCGGAGAGATAAAACCGATCACTCCCTGGTAGACTTTGTCTGAGGAATCAGTTCGTATCGTCGCCTTGACGCCGGGGATGACCCGACCAAGATCCGGTTCGCTCACATAGGCTCTTATGTAGACCGGATCACGAAGCGACAGGATATAGACGGCCGAATTGGCATTCACCATGCTGCCAGGTTCGCGTACTCGAGACATTACGGTAGCATTGGTCGGAGCAACCAAGCGAGTATCAGCCAATGCTGTCATAGACTGTGCAGCCATAGCCTCTGCTACGGCTAACCGTGCCTCTCCAGCAGCGACATCCTCTCGACGGGAACCTTCCTTTTTCAGGGCTAAAGCTTGTTTCGCTGAAGCAAGAGCCGCTTCTGCCTGGTCACGAGTTGCACGAGCGGCATCGCCAACACGTTGACTTACCGATCCTGATTTCACAAGCGCGCTCTGACGTTTGAAATTGCTATCCGTATTTTTGAACATGGCCTTGGCTTGGCGCACTGCCTCACCTGCTTGCGCGATTTCTTGAGGGCGATTGCCATGGCGCAGTTTTTCGAGTTCGGCACATGCACGTAGTACTTCAGCCTCAGAGACCGCCAGTGCATCGCGGTATGGCTGAGCATCAAGTTCAGCCATAACGTCGCCGATATTTACCGTGGCACCCTCGTCAAAGTATACCTTTGCCAGACGACCAGGCTGTCGGAAAGCTAGATCAAGCTCGCGAATATCGACGTTTCCATAGAGAAGGAGTGAGTTTTTTGGACCAGGATTACGGTTCAACAACCAGTAACCCGCCACCAACATGACAGCGATGACAACAATAAGAATACCGCGAAGTTTGCTGGAACTCATTTCAATCTCCGGAGGCGAACAGTGTGGCTTTCGGTGAATGTGGGTTTGACTAGAGGACGTCTCTAAAAAATCAAGTTTCTAAGCAAGACAAGGCACGAGTAAAAAATTTTAACGCTGCATATTGTTGATATGTGAGCGATTATTTTTTATAGTAACGCCATATTGCGACGAAACGGGATAGACAAGCAAACCCCAAAGCGGCTGCTCGCAATATTGATTTTTAGAGGTGCCCTAAAAGTATAGTTCACCCTCTCTGATACTTTCCCATCCTATGAACCTCAGTATACCGCTTCATGCAACCCGAAACACCAGCTCCTGCCTAAGAATGGCCGCAATTAGAAAACGAGCATTGATAATGGAGTCGCTTCCACGTAAGCGATGCACCAGTTGAATCAGGAGAATTGGTAAACACCCCATGAGCTAGTCACAGAAAACGGACTGACGCAGGCTGAGCCACACTCTACTTAACAACTAACACTTGGATAAAATGCAAGATGAACAACAAAAATTTTCCACTAAAAATGCGTTCGTCCTGAGCTTGTCTAAGGATGGGTGGATTGCTAAAAAGAATAAATGAAATGTTTTGGGTAGCCATTCTTCGCTGTGCCGACGATAACTATTACAACAGTCATACCAATTGTCGGTCAAGATGCATACAAAAGTTTGAGCCGCAAAAAGATAATGAAGCTATGATGCGCAATGACTGGACGTAAATTTATCGCTTGGCGAAAAATTATTTCACTCATTCTTCGACTAGCTCAGGACGAAATAGATTTACTTATTCTACTAACGGTTGAAAGTTGATTGCCCTCAGCATTCATATCGCGCCAGAAATATAATAGGTAAAGCCTTGGAAGAGCATGTACACTTTAACTTGCAGATTAATATTAATAACTTATAAAATTAAAGCCACCGCAAAACTAAAAGGAGAAAAGTTATGTCCACCATAAACAGGCAAAAAATAACCGTTACTTTAATTTCTGGAACAATCCTGTTCATGGGAGGCATGACCGCCTGCGGCAAAACGCAGACCTCTGAGACACTAGTTACTGAAGCCAAGCAGTATCAACAGAAGGGCGACGACAAGGCCGCTATCATCCAGCTAAAAAATGCATTGCAGAAAAATCCAGATGATGTCGAAGCCCGCTTTCTCTTGGGCACTATCTACAATGAAAATGCGGATTTCTTATCAGCCGAGAAGGAGCTTCGCAAGGCTTTGAGCTTGGGCATGAGCCCAGCCAAGGTATCTCCTTATTTAGGTAAGGCCTTGCTTATGCAAGGGAAGTTCCAAATGCTTCTGGATGAAATCAAACAGGCATCAGAAGAAAATGAATCTGCTGAAATATCAAGCTTGCGTGGCAATGCTTTTCTGGCCTTAGGCAAAGGCAAGGAAGCCAAAGAATCATTTGAGCAAGCCCTGAAACATAAGCCTGATTTCCCGGACGCGCTCATCGGACTAGCCAAACATTCTATTAGTGAGCAAAGAATTGATGCCGCAACACTTTTCTCCGAGCAAGCGGTAACCAAAAATCCACAAGATACGAACGCTTTGCTCTTTAAAGGTGATCTTCTGCGTGCCCAAGGAAAAATCGATTCCGCTCTTGCCGCCTATGACCAAGCTTTGAAATTACAGCCAGATAATAACTCAGCTCACATCAACAAGGCCTTCCTGGAAATTGGCACAGGAAAATTCGATGCTGCCAAAGCAAATATTGACGCGGCACGCAAAACATCACCGAACAATCTACAAATCATCTATGCGCAAGCACTGCTTGATTTCCGCCAAGGCAAACATGATGCAGCGTTGGAATCTGTGCAGCAAGTTATGCGGGTAGCACCAGAACACATGCCTAGCATCCTGCTGGCGGGAGCCGTGCAGCTCTCGCTTGGATCAATACCGCAAGCCGAACAACACTTGAAAAAATACTTGGAGAAAAATCCCGGTAATCTCTACGCTAGTAAATTGATGATATCCACATTATTGAAAAGCCGCCGAGCAAAAGATGCAATCGATGTGTTGTCGCCAGCGCTTAAAGATGCGCAACAAGATGACGTCCAACTGCTTGCCCTCGCTGGTGAAACATATATGCAAGCCGGAGACTACACTAAAGCGTCGGAATATTTTACAAAGGCCAGCGCGCTTGCTCCCAAAGCTGCAGAACTCCACACCGCTCTAGGCTTGAGCAAACTGGCGCTAGGTGAGAATGACCGCGCAGTGGCCGAAATGGAAACAGCTGTCGAAATGGAAACAGCTGCCGAAATGGACACCAAATCACCCAAGGCAGGGATCTTGCTTGTGATGACTCACCTTCGCCTTAAAGAATACGATAAAGCACTCGCAGCTACGAAGACACTTGAGAAAGAGCTGCCTGATAACCCCCTTGCTCACAACCTGAAAGGCGCTGCCTACTTGGGCAAAAATGATAGAGTTGCCGCTCGTGCGAGCTTTGAAAAAGCATTTTCCATCCAACCCACCAATTTCCCTGCTGTGATGAACCTTGTGCAACTTGACCTGCGGGACAAGAAGCCAGAAGTAGCCAAAAAGCGACTTGAGGCTATCCTCGAAAATGATAAGAAAAATTCTCAAGCCATGACTGCGCTGGCCAATCTTGCGCTCTCCCAAGGGCAGGTCAAGGAAGCCACCACCTGGTTAGAAAATGCCAGCAAAGAAAACCCGGACGCATTGCAACCGGCACTGCTGCTGGCAGCTCAATATTTACGCACCAATGAAAAACAAAAAGCGCTTACCCTCGCTCAAAAACTTCAAGGCTCCAACTCAAGCAATCCAGATGTTCTGCATATCCTGGGACAAGCCCAATTTGTCAACGACGATAAGCCAGCCGCTTTGGCTACCTACAACAGACTTGCCGCATTAAAGCCGGACTCCGCCCTCGTCCAATTTCTTCTAGCTGCCGCTAACTTGGCAATGCAGAACCAACCAGCAGCATCAGATGCCCTTAAAAAGGCACTATCATTGCAACCAGATTTTCTTAAAGCGCAATTAGCTCTAGCCTCTCTGGAGGTCAACAAAGGAAATCATGATCAAGCCCTCGTAATTGCCCGGCAGATTCAGAAAAAATCCGCGAAATTGCCCATAGGCTTCGCACTGGAAGGTGATGTGCTTATGGCTCAAAAAAAACCAGATCAAGCGGTGAAGGCCTATGAGCAGGCATTCACGATCAGCAAAAAAGGACTACTGATTAGGAAGTTGCATGCATCGCTAAGCCATGCTGGAAAAGCCCACGAAGCAGACTCCCGCTTGACCCAATGGCTGAAAGAACACCCTGCTGATACTGCAACTCGACTTTACTTTGCCGGAACCTATCTAGCTGGAAAAAAATATAAGGAAGCCATTGAGCAATACGAGACTATACTGCTCCAAGAGCCAAAATACGTTCCAGCAATGAACAACCTGGCTTGGCTTTATCAGCAGGAAAAAAACCCTCGCGCCTTGAAGTATGCCGAGAAAGCCAATCAATTAGCACCGGATAATCCTGCGGTACTGGACACCCTAGGTTGGATGCTTGTGGAGCAAGGAAACACGTCACGCGGCCTGCCACTTCTGCAAAAAGCAAGCTCATTGGCACCAAAAGCTGCTGAAATTCAATATCATCTGGCACTTGGATTGATTAAATCCGGCGACAAGACTAAGGCGCGCGAAAAACTTGAACAATTACTCGCCACAGGGAAGACTTTTCCTAAGATCGACGAGGCTCGGGCATTGCTGAAGCAATTGCAATGAACAATATTACAATTTATGCGTGACAGCAACGGCTAATTACTATGGAAACGCTGAATAACTCACCGCGTGACCGATCCAGACGCACAGTTTCTGTATGCGTGGTGAAATTCTGCGATTTTTAGCCTGACATGCAATATTTTTTGCATTATTTCCCCCGTTTTTCATTTTTAGGGCGCAACCTGGCTGTCAGCACCAAATTAGCAAAGCCAAACAGCGTAAATAGCTGAGCGGTGTTCTTAGCCAACCCTTTGTAGCGAGTCTTGCGGTGCTGGGACAGGTTTTTCACCACATGGAATGGATGCTCGACTTTGGCACGAATACTGGCTTTTGCGTGCTCAAGCTTTTCCATCAGTTCGCCTACAGCGGACTTGTCCAGTGCTTTACGTTTGGAGGACCGCATCGCAACATGCCAATTTACTGGCAGCGCCAGCTTCTCACGTTTCTCAACGCCCTGATAACCTGCATCACCAAATACATCCGTCTCATTACCATGCAGCAGCGCCTGTGCTTGGGTCACATCATGCACATTGGCTGCCGTGCCGACGAGGGTGTGAACAAGCCCGGTCTGCGCATCAACCCCAATGTGTGCCTTCATACCGAAATGCCATTGATTGCCTTTTTTCGATTGGTGCATCTCGGTATCACGATTCCCAGCCTTGTTTTTGGTTGAAGGCGGTGCAGCGATCGTAAGCGCTTCAGGAACAGCAGGGTATTCAGCGAGGTGTGATTTTGGTTAAAGTTGCCGCATGGAAATTCCACGGCAACAACTTATCCATTTCATCCGCAGTTTGGGCTGCTGGCAGATGCTCCAGCACATGGCGCAGCCATGT
>Ga0209344_10004967_pt1 | contig 11780 bp, 13 predicted proteins | sample Cruoilmetagenom6_FD_187293 | JGI IMG/M metagenome (GOLD analysis project Ga0209344, IMG submission 187293) | Oil polluted marine microbial communities from Coal Oil Point, Santa Barbara, California, USA - Santa Barbara Oil Seep Sample 6 (SPAdes)... | ecosystem: Environmental > Aquatic > Marine...
CAAAAAACTGCTACGCATTGCTGCACACTCTGGTCTATCTAGTAAAAAAATGGTGTCAGCAATTGATGCAAGGGACACCGGCAGAGCGAATTCAGTATGATCTTGGATCACCTAAACCAATTGAGGGCGGAAATACCCGAATGCCTGGCAGCTTCGTTGATCGATATGTCATCCGGTTTAGCGCTCTGCACCAGTGCAAAAGAAAAATACACGCAGGAACGGCTGGATGCGCTTTGTTCGTTGGCAAGTGAGTTGTTTGAGGGATCGGCAGCAGAAACCTTTTCAAATGCATTAAAGACATCCGACCAGCGGGAGTGCATCATTATGACAGTATCAGAAACATGCCTGTATCTAAGATCAGTTGTGGACCCGCAGGAAGCTATGTTTTGTATCTGCTCGCCAGATGTGGATCCGAAGGAATTGCTGCAAAATGCAAAATCCTGTTTGAACAAGATATCGGCGGAACAGTGAACATGCGGACAACAAGTTCAAAATGGGATTGTTGAAGTGAATGATATCCGCAGGCTGAAGAACAAGCTGTCGAAAATTGGAGCCGACGAAAGCCGCGCTGATGAAGCCACGCGTGAAGTTCATGCCACAAACACAACTGGTTTGTTACTTGCAGTGTTGCACGAAATTGATGAGACGATACTGGCGCGCGAACTGGTTTTCAGAAACGACGCCGGTCAACTGCTTGGATTGGATGTGGGCAACAGACGCCTGTTGCGTCTGTATGATAAATCCGGGGATGCCGATTTTTCTACCTACCACCCCGAGCTTGGGCGTGCGTTTTCACAATCGGATCCGACGCTGACAAAGGCAATAAAGGACCTGTTACAGGATTTTATTGCCGGTTCTGATAAGTTAAATATTAGTTCCGGGAAAGTTGACCGGCCCGTCGCACCTGCAGATACAGGGTTGTCCGCCCAAGCGCTTGCACATGCGTGGACGATTGATCTTTATGTTGACAACGACGCTTCGTCTGCGCGCCAGATCGAAGAATTCATTTCATCATGCCACGATATTACGGTCGCTTCGGTGGAGTTCAATTCAAAAGAAATTCTTGTAGTATCAGGCCCGGAGCAGGTGACAGAGCAATTAGTTGAAATTGCGCAGGATGGTCTTTTACAACTGGATGAAAACCTAAAAGATTGCTTTCAAGATGCTGAAACTTCGTTCTTCGTAGTGCCGGGGTTAAGCAATGATGCTGATCAATCAATTGCCTATGTCGGATGCGGAATAAATCGTGCACTGATGATGGTTTCCAGTGAGAATTTAACAGATATCAATTCGGTTTGGCGGCAACTGAACTACTAATTTTTTTCGCATTCGGTTTTTCCGCGTGTTCGCAATCGGCTTGGTATTAATCCTGTTCAATCGAATTAGCCCAGCTACTAATAAAGTTTTCCCTTTTTAGGCGATCCAGAAAAACCAGCAATCCCGGCCCCAGACGTATTGGCCGCAACGCGTTATTTGACTGAAGCTCAGCATCGCTGATTGGTGGCAGTCCCGAGGCCCGGACCAGTTCGGGTTTTTCATTTAATGTGACCAGAAAGTTGACCATCAAACGCGCGGTGCCATCGTTTTCTGCATTTGTTGGTATTAGAACAGTGCGTAACATAACGCTTAAAAAGTCTTCAAGTTCGACGATGCGAAATCCTTTGGTATAGGGAAGACGAGAAGCGGCATAACTGCCCAGAACATTGTAAGCAAATGCAAGTTTACCGCTGGCAACATCGCTGATCATCTGGCTGGAACAACAATAAAGTTTTGAATCCAACCGCCCCATTATTTCAGTGAGACGCCAGAAGCTTTCACTACTGCGGGAATCTTGGGTTGCAAACAAATATCCCAGACCAGAGGTGCGAACATCATAAGTACCGGCGCGACCCAGAAATCGTTCGGGATTTTCACGCAGTAGTTCGATTAATTCATCCCTGCTTGCCGGGGTGTTGTCAGTTGGGAAAAAGGCGTCTGATACAACCAGGACTGCGGGTTCCTGTGTAAAGGCAAATACCTGATTTCGCCACTTTGCCCAATCAGGCAGATCATCGGTTTGTTGCGACGTAAATGTTTTGGCAAGACCGTCATTTGCAATTTTTGTCTGCAAATCCATTGCCGAAGAAATTGCCAGATCAAAACGAGCGTTTTCCTGATAAATTGCTTTCATCAGTTCGGTTGAACTGGCGATTGTATAGTCAACCGTCACACCGGGATTTTGGGCTTGAAACTTAAGTATTATGGGGCGAAATGCACCCAGATCAGCGGTTGAGATTATGTTTAGCTGCGCCGTTTCGGATTTAGCGGGGAAAACCTGTCTAACCTCTATATCAAAGCCCGAAGCCGGCACGGCGATCCAAATCAGTATGGCCGTCAGGAATGTGGAAATGCGAGTGAAACACATGCGCCGGCCCCTTCGTTGTTTTTTGAAATTTCCAACGCACCACCATGAGAACGAGCGACTTCATCGGCGATGGTCAACCCCAATCCGGACCCAACAATATCTGACACGTTTGATCCTCTGGAATACCGTCCTGTAAGATTATTTATTTCGGTACCTGTAAAACCCCGGCCCATGTCGCGAATTTCCAACCTGTACCCCTGATCGGAAGACGCGGTCACGGAAATTTGGCTGTCTTCAGGGGAATATTTGATCGCATTATCCAGCATATTCCTTAGTGCGCTTTGCAGCAAAATTCTGTCGCCTATAATTGTCAGCGGCTGATCGGGAATATCGCGAATGATATCAATATCTTTTAGTTCTGCAGTTGGTGCCAGCCGATCACATGTTTCGTCCAGCAATCTGGCCAGATCAACCGGGGCTTTTTCCAGACTATCGGCACGAAATGTCACCATTGCATGATCAAGCAGTTGCCCTGCTGATCGCGAACTTTCATCGACAGCGCGGATCATTTCCCTGATGGCTTGCTTGTGTTCCGGCTTGTTCAGGCGACGATGCGTAATTTCTGCTTGGGTACGTACTGTGGCAAGAGGTGTGCGAATGCGGTGCGCGGCCTCTGCGATCAGTTCTTCAGAACGCTGCAAAGTAGATTGTAACCTTTCGATGAATTTGTTCAGAGCTTCCACCAGGGGGATAAGTTCTGTAGGCGTATCGGCGATTACTGGGCGCAAATCATTAGGCCCGCGCCGCGCGACTGCCTGGGTCATTCTGTTCAAGGGTAACAAAGCTGCCTGAGCTGCGAACAGGCTAAGTGCGGTTGCCACCAGGAAAAATCCAACCGCGATGGCTGTGGCTGTTGATGTAATTCGCGTTGATATTGCAGCAAGCCCTAACTGTGTCTGCGCGACACTGATTACTACTTGCTGGGGACGGTTGCCAACGGTGATCGATCTGAACACGGTAACGGAACGCACGTCTTCGCGCCGGTAAAAATACGTGGAAAAAATATTTCCGGATCGGATGGTTTGCTCGCTTGGGATCGGAAGATCATCATAGCCGGTCAATGTTTTGCCCGAAACGACTACGCGGTAAAAAACCCGATCCTGGTTGATTGCACCCAGCATCGATATGGCAGAATAGGGCAATTCCAAGGTTACCTGCCCGCGATCAGTGTACATCGCATCAGCGATGGCGGTGGCAGAAGACGCCAGAATATTATCCTGTGTCTGTTCGGCTGCCCGTTCAGCCACTTCACGCACCAGTAGAAAGAACGCAACAGACAAAAGGGCTGCAACCGCCGCAAGCTGGAATACCAGGCGACGGCGGATCGATCCTTTGGCGACAAGCCCTTTCATGTGATTTCGACCATTCGATATCCAAGCCCACGGACTGTTTCAATTCGTGCATCAGAATGGATAAGTCGCCTTCTGACCCGGCCTACATAAACCTCAATCGCGTTTTCAGAGACATCATCTGAAAATGAGAACAGGCGTTCTAACAGGTGTGATTTTGAAAAAATCTGCCCGGGTGCGACAAAAAATATTTCAAGCAACCGAAGTTCGCGGTTGCGCAGTAGTTCAGTGGTATCACCGATTGTCAGGGTGCCGGAAGTCGAATCAAGGACAACATCGGCAAATGCCTTTTGGTTGGCGGCGGAACCACCCTGACGTCGTAAAACAGCACGACAGCGGGCCTCAAGTTCAGAAAAATCAAACGGTTTGGTTATATAGTCGTCTGCGCCCAAATCAAGTAAGCCGACGCGATCTGACACTTCTGAACGGGCGGTGACAACGATAACGGGCGTGCGATTTTTCGCGTTTCGGTGTTCGGCCAGGAAATCCCGGCCGTCGCCGTCGGGCAGCATAATATCCAACAAAATCAAATCATAGCTTGCAGCGCGAATACTGGTGCGGGCAGTTTCAAGATCGCCAGCATGGTCAACGGCGTGGCCGTCAAGTTTCAGGCGATCCACGACAGCCTTTGCAAGCCGGGTATTATCTTCGATCAGAAGGAATCTCATAATTGGTCCAAATTAGTTTGGCGTGACAGGTTCGTGTCAGGTTCGGTGTATTCACTATGAACATGTGCGGGCTGATGCCCATATGTCAAACGGGAGGAAAATTATGAATAATCGTCTAATCAAGGCGCTCATCACAAGTGCAGCTTTGGGTTTGGGTGCGACAACAGCGGCTACAGCTGCTGAATGCGTCGCACCTGCAAACCCCGGTGGTGGCTGGGATTTCACGTGTCGCCAGATCGGCAAAATCATGTTCGATATTGGTGCTGTGGACCAACCAATTCAGGTTACCAACATGGCAGGCGGCGGTGGCGGTCTGGCATTTAACCATGTTGTTGCTGAACGCAACGAAGATGCGGACCTTATCGTTGCTGCATCTTCAGCTACATCCACCAGACTTGCGCAAAATGCGTATGCAGGGATGACGGCAGCTCAGGTGCGGTTTGTTGGTGCGATCGGCATTGACCCCGGCGTAATCGTCGTGGCCGCTGACAGCCCTTACCAGAATCTTGCTGATCTGTTGAATGCAGTGGTTGCCGATCCATCGTCTGTTACTTTTGCAGGTGGGTCTGCGGTTGGTGGGTTTGACCACATGAAGCCTTTGATGTTGCTGCAGCGCGCAGGTCTGACTGACATTACCAAGGTGAAATACATTGGCCTTGACGGTGGCGGTGATGCGATCACCCAGACAATTGGTGGCTTTACTCAGGCGATGACAGGCGACATGTCTGAAATTGTCGGTTTCCTAGCATCCGGTGATGTCAGAGCGATAGCGGTTCTGACTGAAGAACGCGTCTCAGGTTTTGATGATATACCAACTGCTGTTGAACAGGGGTATGATGTTGTCGCCGGTAACTGGCGCGGCCTTTATATTCCACGCGGTGTTTCTGATGAAACGTTCCAGATGTGGGCCGGTCGCCTGCAACAAGTTGCTGATTCAGCTGAATGGAAAGAAGCGATGGCTGCGAATGGCCTGGCTCCGTTTACGATGGTCGGCGATGATTTCCAAGGATACATCGATAATCTGGTCGTGGAAATTCGTCAGATGAGCAAAGACATCGGAGTCATCCAGTAATGGCAAGTGACCGGATATTTGGTCTGGTTACTGCTCTTTTGGCGCTCGCGTATATCGCGAGCGCCTTCCAGGTACAGACAAGTTTCCTGTCTGATCCCGTGGGACCAAAAACCTTTCCCATATTGATCGGCGTTGTAGGTGCAGTTTCGGCGATGTTTATGGTGTTGAGACCTGATCCAGAACCGGAGTGGCCCGGGATGCGAACATTGGGGGCCTTGGCAATTGCCGTTGCTGTTCTGGTGGCCTATGCCTATACGCTGCGCCCGCTTGGTTTCTTGTTACCAACAGCGGTGGCTGCGGGTGTTCTAAGTTATCAGATATCGCCCAATCCCCGAACAGCCGCGATAGCAGGCGTCGGGCTGTCATTGGGTCTGTTCATTCTTTTCAAATTTGTGCTGGACCTTGGACTTGTGCCTTTTCCAGCGCACTAACAGGGTAGGCCATTAACCATGGATGTTTTTTCCAACCTTGCCTTGGGCTTTTCCATAGCGCTGTCGCCTTATACTTTGATGCTGGCGGTTGTTGGATGTTTCCTTGGTACGATAATCGGGGCACTTCCTGGTTTAGGCCCATCAAATGGTGTGGCCATCCTGATCCCCATCACTTTTACGCTTGGCCTTGATGCCACCAGCGCTTTGGTTTTGATGACAGCGGTCTATTACGGGGCCATGTATGGTGGTCGGATCAGTTCGATCCTGCTTAACATACCGGGCGATGAACCTGCTTTGATGACAACACTGGATGGGTATCCCATGGCCAAAGCTGGGCGGGCAGGGGATGCTTTGGTTCTGTCTGGATTTGCATCTTTTTACGGGGCTTTGTTCGCCACCATCGGATTAATGTTCCTGGCGCCTGTCCTTGCTAATGTTGCCTATCTGTTTGGCCCTGCAGAATATTTCGCACTGTACATGCTGGCTTTTGCCACCCTCGGCGGGATGGCCAGCAATAATCAGGCCAAATCTGCGCTTGCCGCCTGTCTGGGGCTGGGCATCGCCATGATTGGTGTTGACAGTTCCAGTGGTTTGCCACGACTGACAGGTGGCAGTCTGCACCTTTACGACGGGGTGGATTTTCTGGTGGCGATAGTCGGGCTATTTGCCGTAGCCGAGGTGTTTTTCTTTATTGAAAGCCACGGAAAAAACTCCTCCATCGGGGTTAAGCTGGACAATGTTCGTATTCCTTGGCGCGATATCTATCTGACCCGCTGGACGATGTTTCGTTCATCAGTGGTGGGTTTCATTGCCGGTATCTTGCCAGGGGCAGGGGCGTCACTTGGCAGTTTCATGGCCTATATGTCGGAAAAATCACTGGCTGGCGAAGACAGTGGATTTGGTACCGGCGTTCCCAAGGGCATTGCCGCCCCGGAAGCCGGTAATAATGCCGCTGCCGGTGGGGCGCTGGTGCCAATGCTTACCCTTGGAGTGCCGGGTTCAGGTACGACTGCGGTGTTATTGGCGTTGTTGATGACACTGAATATCACACCGGGCCCAACACTGTTTACTGAACGCCCCGAGGTTGTCTGGGGCTTAATTGCGTCACTGTTGATTGCCAATTTCGTGTTGTTGCTGATGAACGTGCCGATGGTGAAAATCTTTGTGAAAATCCTTATGGTGCCACCTTGGATTCTTTTGCCCGGTGTCACTATGGTTTCTTTCGTTGGTATATATTCCCTGTCCGGCAGCTATTTTGACCTGCTATTGATGATTGCTTTCGGGGTGTTGGGTTACATCCTGCGAAAACTCGATATTCCAACGGTTCCTGTGATCCTTGGCATCTTGTTGGGCGGTCATATGGAAGACGCTTTGCGACGTGCCATGGTCATTTCAGATGGCGAATGGACCTATCTGTTTTCTTCCCCGATAACAATTGGACTTTGGATAGCCGCAATAGCAGGTTTTGTCGCGCCGATGTTCTTGCGCGGTGTTCTGAAGAAACCCCAGAGAATTACAGATTAGCATGGTACGTGTTTTGATCCCTTCAGGGGCGCTTGGTCTGGGATATGACAAAAAGGCGCTGGAAAAAGGTATTGCTTCAAAGCCTGATGTTATCGCAATTGATGGCGGTTCCACAGATTCCGGTCCGCATTATCTGGGAACCGGTACCTCGAAATATTCCCGCACTTCAACCAAGGTGGAATGGCAGGGCCTGATGCAGGCGCGCGAGCGGGCAGGTGTGCCACTGGTGTTGGGAACTGCGGGAACCTGTGGTGCGGACAGTTCCGTGGACTGGTTGCTTGATCTGACCCGAGAGATTGCCCGTGAAACCGGGCAGAGTGTTAAAGTGGCCGTCTTGAAAAGCAATCAGCCAACTGATCGTGTAGTCGATGCGCTGGTGGCCGGAGACATAACCGCGCTGTCTTCGGCACCTGAAATATCATCAGAATTGCTTGAAAACTGCACAAATATCGTCGCGTTGGCCGGTGCCGAACAAATCCAGGCAGCTTTGGCCACTGGCGCAGATATCGTGATCGCGGGGCGTACAACAGACACCGCAATTATTGCAGCATTGCCACTGGTAAAGGGGTGTCATGCAGGGGCGGCCTGGCATGGGGCAAAAATTGGCGAGTGCGGTGCCTTATGCGCAACCAACCCGCAATCGGGTGTTATCCTGGTCGATTTTGACGAGGAAGGGTTTACGGTGACGCCCATGGCTGAAAATTCCGTGGCAACTCCGCACACCGTTTCGGCCCATATGCTGTATGAAAACAGCGACCCCTATATTCTGCTTGAACCCGGGGGCCACCTGGATGTCAGAACTGCCACATATCAGGCGCTCGATAACAAACGCGTTCGGGTCGTTGGATCAAAATGGGTTCCATCCAAGCACTACACCGTAAAGCTGGAGGCCGCCCGTTGCGTTGGATTTCAAACGATCCTTTTGTGCCTGCTGCGTGATCCCCGTTATGTGGAAAATGTAGATATCTGGTGCGACGATATTTTAACAAAATGCCGCGCCAAAGTGCAGGATCGTCTAGGGTCAGACGCGGGTGAATTTGAGATTGAGCTGCGCCTGATTGGTAAATCTGGCGCGCTTGGTGTGCTTGAAACGTCTTCTAGTCAAGCAAGCGAACTAGGTGTTTTGGGAATTGTTACTGCGCAAAGCGAAGCCCTGGCAAATGAGATCGCCAAAATGCTGAACCCATACCTGCTGCACCATCCGTTGAGCAAAGAGGAAGAACAGCCAACTTTTGCTTTTCCATTTTCCCCTGCAGAAATCCAGCGCGGGGAAATTTATGAATTTTGCCTGAACCATGTAATGAAACTTCAACATCCGATGGATGCTTTTGATCTGACTGTGGTGGATCTGGGAAATGGCTAGACTTGGCGATATGGTTGAAAAGGTTCGCAGTAAGAACGCCGGACCATTTGTTTTGACAGTTGATATTTTTTGCGGTGATCCGCAAGTATTTAAGGCCGTATCTGCGGGGCTGAAAACCGAATCTGTTTCAAAATTGTTTGGGGCTGAAACACAGTTGGTTAAGCGTTTCGATATCACCGATCTTAATGTTGTAAAGTTTAGTTTTCCACGGCCCCAGGTGCAAGGCGCGCGCACCGATCGTGACATGCATGGCGCATCCTACGGTGCACTATTGGCTGACTTGCAGATCTGAATTATCCTGAACCGGGAATTTTATTCCGCTGGAGCAAACCCAGTGATCAGTTGTTTCAACCCAATCGCTGTACCGGCCAAGATTGCAAGAAAGGTGGTCGGCGCACTAAAGGACAATACAGAAAACGCAGACAGGCCCTGACCGATGCTGCAACCCAGTGCGGTTACAGCACCGACACCCATTAAAAACGCCCCGATAATCTGGCGGCGCAATTCACGGGGGTCTTCGCAAGCTTCCCAGCGAAAATGACCCTTGATCAGGCTGCTAATGAAGGCACCAAGCAACACACCTACTACGGATCCGATACCAAAGCTGATTGTGTTTCCAGACGCTGTCATGGCGTAAAGCATCGTTTCACCAATCGGTGCAGAAAAAGTATGTGAAACAACTCGTGTACCATCAAACCCGTTGTTGGAAACCCACTGTGTACCAGCCCAACCAGAAACTATTGCAAGGCCAAGGCTAGCCCCCCAAAACAAAGTTTCCGGGCTTTTCCTGACGCGTAGCGGAGCTATCGAAAACGCAAGGATCGCAAGGCCGATTATTATGCCGATTGCAACCTCGGCTGTTCCTGTTACTGCCGACAAATACGTAGGAATGCTTGGCAGCGCGCCGCTTATTGTTTCAGCCGGAAAGAAATAGATACGAACATAGGCAAGTGGACCAGACAAGGTGATATATGAAGCAAGGCCCATCACAAGAACAATTACAAACGCCCGTAGATCACCACCGCCAAGGCGTGCAAGCGCACCAAAACCGCAATTTCCGGAAAGTGCCATTCCGTAGCCAAATAGCAGACCCCCAACAATGCTGGCCGCCGGATACCAGCGCAGGCCCAGGTAGATTGTTTCAGAAAGCGTCAGCGCGCCAAGCCCCACAAGTGAATACGTACCGATAATAGCGACACCAATTGCAACGCCCCACATCCGCATGCGCAAATCGTTGTGGCCGTAGAAAAAATCCTCTATCGCACCCAACGTGCAAAACCGACCAAAGCGCGCGGCAAAGCCCAATATCAGGCCACCCGCCAATCCGATCAATGCCACTAACGCCGGGTCGCTGAGAACATTCAACATCACCAGTTTCCTTATTATTGGTGAACGGGGATGTCGTACATATTACCCCAATCAGGCGTCTCTGCAAAACAGATCGTAGACGACTTCTATTATTTGGCGCGGACGTTCATCGGTTAGCCGATAGTAAATTGTTTTACCTTCGCGTCTGGGTGTGACCAACCCTTCCAATCTGAGGCGTGACAATTGTTGTGAAACTGCGGCTTGACGCGCAGATAACAAATCTTCCAGTTCGGTAACGGATTTTTCACCCTCTGACAAAAAGCAAAGGATCATCAACCGGCCTTCATGGCCAATTGCTTTTAGGAAATTTGATGCAAGTGTTGCATTCTGCATCATCTTATCGGCGTCTTCTTCGCGGAGGTTCTCGTTGAATACGGGTAGTCCCATACTATATTTCCCTATCGGTTTTTGACTGCAACGGGTTATGTATGCAGCTACCGGCACACTTGCCAGCACTGACCCCAAAGCAATCAGACTTTCGCGCGAATTCTGTTATAATTTTATTTCTCATCCTGATGTCGCCACATCATTTGCCGCTGAAATCATTTGTGCCAACAAGCCCCAGAAAAAATCTTCACCCGGATAACCCTCGATCCTGTTTACTTCTTTGCCATCTACCATCAGGACGAAAGTAGGCGTGTAGTGCAGGGAACGAGCAAATTTGAGGCCTTTTGGCAAAGGTTCACGGATATTCACTCGGTGTAATGGTGCTGATTTTCCTTCGCTGGTTTTCGGATATATTTCGGATATTTCCCGATCCCAACGTGCACACCAGACACACCCGGCTTCTTCGGCCATCACAAGCTGCATCTCCGCCTGCGCAATACCTGCGAGGCAAACGAAAATCGCAGCAATTGTTGTACGTAATCCGGTCATGAATCTACTCAAAGCCCCGTTGACGTGACGTATGAATAACGTAATATGAATATTTGAATTAATCAAGAAATTGAGGCCATGATGTTCGATGTCTCGTTCTTTGGTGCAGCTTTAGCTGGTTTGTTATCTTTTTTGTCACCCTGCATCCTGCCTATCGTGCCATTTTACCTAAGCTATCTGGCCGGTGTCGGAATGAACCAGATATCGGCAGACGCTGTGGTAACGCCGGTTGTCCGATGGAGAGCTGTCGTATCCGCGGTATTTTTTTCCGCAGGTGTCATAACCATTTTTGTCGCACTGGGTGCAGCTGCCTCGTTTTTTGGTCAGATGGTGCGGGAATATTTTGATTTGCTTCGTTGGGGTGCGGCTGCAGTAATTTTTATCATGGGGTTGCATTTTCTGGGGGTGGTCCGGATTGCCGTTCTTTATCGTCAGTTTGGCGTTCAAACCGGAAGGCTTTCAGCTTTGGGTTATTTTGGGTCGTATATTATAGGGCTTGCTTTTGCGTTTGGATGGACACCCTGTGTTGGCCCGGTTCTGGCTGCGATCCTGTTTACGGCGGCGGGTGCGCAGACCTCTTCAACAGGTGTAATGTTGTTGTTAGTTTATGGATTGGGCATGACTTTACCGTTTATTCTGGCAGCGATGTTTATCGGGCCATTCATGCAATGGATGATCGGTTTCAGAAAACATCTGCCCCAGATGGAAAAAGCAATGGGGGCAAT
>Ga0209344_10004968_pt1 | contig 11779 bp, 10 predicted proteins | sample Cruoilmetagenom6_FD_187293 | JGI IMG/M metagenome (GOLD analysis project Ga0209344, IMG submission 187293) | Oil polluted marine microbial communities from Coal Oil Point, Santa Barbara, California, USA - Santa Barbara Oil Seep Sample 6 (SPAdes)... | ecosystem: Environmental > Aquatic > Marine...
GATCCGTTGATTGGTCCGGGCATCGCAGACTTGATTCGCGACAACACCACCCTGATTTGGTGCGAAAGTCCGGGATCGGTAACAATGGAAGTGCAAGACGTGCCAGCCATCGTTAAGGCGGCTCATTCCCAAAACGTATCTGTTGCGTTGGATAACACTTATGCCGCCGGCGTGCTTTTTGATGCGTTTGCCCACGGCGTTGATGTGAGTGTTCAGGCGCTTACCAAGTACATTGGCGGCCACAGCGATTTGTTGCTTGGTTCAGTTTCAGTGCGCGATGACAATGCGTACTCTGTTCTAGGGCCAATTTATCGCCAATTGGGTCTTGCCGTGTCGCCTGATGATTGCAGTCTCGCCTTGCGCGGTTTGCAAACATTACCTGTACGATTGGACCATTTGGAAAAATCCACATTGGACGTTGCCCGCGCTTTGGTTGCCAACGATCACGTGGAGAAAGTTTTCCACCCTGCGTTACCGTCTTGTCCGGGTCATGCCCATTGGAAAAGGGATTTCAGTGGTTCAGCGAGCGTTTTTTCATTCACGTTCAAAAACCATGTATCGGCAAAGGATGCAGAAGCGTTTATTGACGCTTTGAGCATTTTTAAGATCGGGCTTAGCTGGGGTGGAGTCACCAGTTTGGCTGTCGTGTATCCTGATCTGGATCGGCCCAAGGATGATTTTGGTGGTCGGTTGGTTCGACTTAACATTGGATTAGAACACGTCAGTGATTTGGTCGCCGATCTGGAAGCTGCAATGCGCGTTCTCAAATCACCGCAGGCGTAACTACAGAACGTATTTTGATTCGAAGACAATGCACCTGCACCAAAGACCCTTGGCGCAGGTGCTATTTCGTCGTGTGGGTTTCGGTAGGTAACAACGGCGGTAATGGCTAGTGTGTTTGATTAGTTTATGCCAAATCAAGCATGTGAAAGAGTGTCCTTTATCTGTTCGTAAATTCGTTCAAAGTTCGTTTTGCTACGCCGTTTCGGGTAGCCTGAAAGTGCTTTTTTGCTTGATTTGGAAACCGGCGGTATTTGATCTGCACGCGCGGTCACCAGGCGAGCACCCAAATAATGGAGTGCATCATGAAAGATGCTGCGGACGACCTTCGTGACAACGTCGCGGTTCCTTTTGAACAGGCGCGCGCAATGCCGCCTTCGGTTTACACCTCGGAGGATTTTTTAGATCTGGAATTGAGAAAAATTTTTGCCAAGGATTGGTTCTGCGTTGGTCGGGCATCGGCACTCGCAAAATCGGGCGACTACGTCACACTAGAACTTGCCGGGCAACCGATCATTGTTTTGCGGGACGGGCAGGGCGTTTTAAAAGCCATGTCGAACGTTTGTAGGCATCGTATGTCGACGCTTCTGGAAGGTCGCGGAAATGCGCGTAGTATCGTCTGCCCTTATCATGCCTGGACTTACAATTTGGACGGGTCGCTCCGCGGCGCACCCGCGATGACGCGCAACGAAGGGTTTTGCAAGTCTGACTACAAGCTTCCCAATGTACGTTGTGAAGAATGGCTTGGTTGGGCTTTTGTCACGCTGAACCCGGATGCGCCCGCGGTCTCATCTCAATTGTCCAAAGTTGAAGATTTGGTCGGCGATTTTGACATGACAACTTATTCTGAGACCTTTTTTGAGACCCACATCTGGGACACAAATTGGAAAGTTCTTGCCGAAAACTTTATGGAAAGTTACCACTTGCCCGTATGTCATGCCGGGACAATTGGCGGTTTGTCGAAACTGGACGAGATGATTTGCCCGGCGGGCGAAGATGCTTTCAATTACCATACAATTCTCAAGGACGAGTCGCTAAAAATCGCGATGGCACACCCGACGAATACACGTCTGGAAGGTGAACGCCGGCGCACAACGTATTTGCTTGCGATCTATCCCAGCCTTCTGATCACGCTGACGCCCGGGTATTTTTGGTATCTCACGTTGCATCCCCACGGTGTCGGCCAAGTCCGCATCGGGTTTGGCGGCGGCATGTCCGATGATTACGCGAATGATGCAGACGCGCAATCAAATTTCACGCAGCTCAAAACGCTGCTTGATGAGGTCAATGTAGAAGACAAGGGATGCACTGAGAAAGTCTATCGTGGCTTGTGCTCTGAAACGGCTACCCCGGGGCATCTGTCGCACCTTGAACGCCCGAACTATGATTTTGCCCAATACATCAACGCCCGTGTTCAACGCACAGACTGATAGGATAATTACTTTGGCTCACACACGTATTCGCAAGTTCAACACCAGCGAAACCTATCCAGAACAAAACCTCGATAATGACCTGTGTCAGGCGGTGGTCACACAGGGCGGTAAAACCGTGTACCTGCGTGGGCAATGCCCTCAAAACTTGGACGATGCGGTGAATCTCGACAGCCATGACCCCGTCGAACAGACCCACAAAGTTATGCAGAATATCCAGCAGCTGATCGAAGAAGCCGGTGGTGAAATGGCGCATCTGGTCAAGGTTGTTGTCTACATCACCGATGTCCGGCATCGCGAGGCTGTTTACCGCACGATGGGTGAGTACATCAAAGGTGTTCATCCTGTATCGACCGGCTTGGTGGTACAGGCGCTCGCGCGGCCCGAATGGTTGGTCGAAATCGACGGCACAGCGGTCATACCGGAATGACGTTTTCTCTTGTCGCCAGATGTGCAGAAACCGGAATGTTCGGCATCGCCATATCTTCGTCCTCGCCCGCGGTTGCGGCGCGGTGCGCCTACACACGCGCGGGTGTTGGCGCGGTTGCAAGTCAAAATATCACTGACCCAAGGTTGGGGCCTTTGGCATTGGATCTGATGCGAAGCGGTGCAAGTGCCTCTGATGTGGTTGCGCACATTCAGAAACACGCTGAATTTGTAGATTACCGTCAGGTTTTGGCCATCGATGCACAAGGTAACACCGCGATCCATTCGGGGCCAAATTCGCTTGGTATTTGGACGGATGCGGCTGGTGTTGATGTTATCGCTGCTGGAAACCTTTTGGCAAATGCAGACGTTCCGCAAGCTATTGTCGATGGGTTTGAGCAAAGCTCGGGCCATATTGGCGACCGCCTGATTGCTGCCATGCGCGCCGGATTGGCGGCGGGTGGCGAGGCTGGACCGGTGCATTCAGCGGGTATGCAAATCTGTGACAAGGTTGCATGGCCAGTTGCAGACTTACGGTGTGACTGGACCGAAGAATGCCCAATCGAAGCAGTCGCCACAGCGTGGGACGTCTACAAGCCACAACTTTCCGCTTATGTTCAACGCGCGCTCGATCCACGAGAGGCGCCATCCTATGGGGTTCCGGGTGATGAATAAACAAACCACAAACTTGGACGTTGCAAAGTCGCATGCCGATCAATTGAGGGATGAATTGCAAGTGCTTGCCCAAGCGCCTGCAGATGCGCCGCGCGGTCTTTCGGGGCAATTTTATCATGATGCAGGGCTTTTCGAACACGAATGCAAAACTGTGCTTCGGCAAGGGTGGCATTGTGTGGGGCGTGCGGACGAACTTGCCAAGACCGGCGATTATCTGACGCTTCATCTTCTTGGTGAACCATTGATCGTTGCGCGCGGTGACGACGGGATCAAAGCACTGTCCAATGTGTGTAGGCACCGAGGCATGCCCTTGGTTGAAGGGCAAGGCAACGCCAAGCGATTTATTTGCCGCTACCACGCATGGGCCTACGGCATCGATGGGGCGTTGTTGCGCGCGCCGCGGATGGAAAATGCCGGATTTGATCCGAAAACCTGCAAGCTAGGTGAATTCCATTGCGAACAGCGGTTTGGGTTTATCTATGTCTGCCTTGCAGATGTAGCACCGGATATTGACGCTGATCTTGCCGGTCTTGCAGAGGTCATTGGGCAATACCAACCCGAAGAATTCGGCATTGTGCATTCGGCGAGCGAAGTGTGGAATTGCAATTGGAAGTGTCTCGTTGAGAACTTCATGGAAGGATATCACCTTTCGGTGGTTCATCCCCAAACTTTGCATGGTTACACACCGACGGGATTAAGCCGCAAAGGCCCAAATGGGCCTGGGTTCACCAGTTATTTCGCGAACTATCCCCAAGACATCGCATCCCGCGGCGAAGGCGCGCCCGGATTGGACGAACAAGCCCGCAATCGATCAAGCTTGTTCGCCGCGTTCCCTTGTCAGGTTGCAAGTGTGGCCTCCTCGCTTTTGGTTTCCCTAAGTATCCGCCCTCTTACATCTAACTCGATCGAAGTGCGTTGGACGATGTCGGTCTATGGCGGATCGTTGGATGATGAGACGATAGAACAACGCGTCGCATTGTGGAACGAGGTCAACCGCGAAGACCGTGAAAAGCTGGAGGCGATGCAGGTAGCGCTGGGATCGGTACACGCGACAGGTGGTCCACTTGCCAGTGATGATTACGAGGGCACCGTGCGTGACTTTTTGCTATGGTTGGCGCGAAAAGATGAAGTTGCCGCATAACGCGTTTCGAAATTAACTTGAAGCACAAGGTGATTTCGAAACACCCACAACATCAATAGGGTCCGAGCGTTTCGCGCCAAACCTGTGATCCAGGTTTTCACGAAACGCTTTTGGGTTTTCGTCCTATTTACAATGTGACGGGCAAAGAAATGTACGCGGCAAGGCTTGCAAAGCTTGATTTGCCCGTCGAACCGAGCGATGCAATTGCATGCCTATGCGCTTCACAATTCGACAGTTGGAATATCTCGTTGCTGTTGGCGACGCTGGGACCATTGCGTTGGCATCGCAGCGTCTGAATGTATCGTCGCCTTCTATATCCGCAGCGATTGGGCAATTGGAGGCGCATTTCGGTATTCAATTGTTTGTGCGCCATCACGCCCAAGGGCTTTCGTTAACACCGGGCGGTCGGCGTGTTTTTAACGAAGCCAAGCGTATTCTGGGCGACGCGGCTGCACTGAATGATTTGGCAAAAGATATCACAGAACGACCCAGAGGGCCCATTTCTATCGGGGCGCTTTCAACAATCGCTCCATTAATCAGTGCGCGCATTCGCCGATCTTTTGAATCTGAATATCCCGATGCCTCGGTGATGTTGCATATGGCGGATCAGGTCGGGTTGTTGCGCATGCTGGGGCGCGCCGAAATTGATGTGGCGATCACGTATGATATGGAAATTCCGAAGGACATACATTTTGAAAAACTGATCTCTCTGCCACCCTACGTGATGTTGCCTATTGATCACCCGTTGGCAAAGCAGGACAATATCTCGCTTAAACAGCTGGAAGCCGATCCGATGGTATTGCTCGATCTTCCACTCAGCCGTGAGTATTTTCTGTCCACGTTCCAAATGGCAGGCGTGCGCCCCAACATTGCGGAACGCACGACCGATTTGTCAGTCGCGCGCAGTCTTGTTGCCAATGGATTTGGGTACAGCCTGGTCAACACAGGAACCAAGAACACACGCGCACCGGACGGGCAGGGCCTTGCCATTATTCCTGTGCGTGATGCAGTCCAGCCCGTCGCACTTGGATTGGCCACAAAACAAGTCCTGCAACCGTCCGGAATTGTTTCGGCCTTCTTTGATCATGCGCGTGACAGAATTCAAAGTCAGGGTTTGTCAGAAACAGAACTGACGACCTAAAGCCCGGACTGTAACCTTTGTAACAGCGTTTCCAACATCGCATCGCATTCGGCCAGTTGCGACAAACTGATGAATTCGTCCGGTTTGTGCCCTTGCTCCATCGAACCGGGACCGCACACAACTGTCGGAACACCAAGCTCGGATGAGAACAATCCGCCTTCCGTGCCAAACGCTACCTTTATTGTTGCGTTTGAATTGGTCAGAGATTGGACAAACGTGGTGACTTCGCTGTCTTTCGGCGTTCCAAGCGGTGGGTAACTGTTTGTGATGTCGATTTTTACATCCGCCTCGGGAAAATCCTGCCGGACCTTTTTAAGGTAAGCTTTACGATGCTTATTTATTCGTTCGAGTATCTTGGACGGATCGTCCTCGGCCAAATTGCGAATTTCAAACTCAAAGGTGGTGTGGTTTGGAACAATGTTTAACGCAACACCACCGTTGATCTTGCCGACATGTAGTGTGGTGTATGGCACGTCGTAATCGGTATCCTGTGCCCCAAACGATGCAATGTCCGCCTGAATGTCGCGAATAACGCTGATCATGTCACAAGCCATGTGGATGGCGTTTAAGGCACTTGGGGCAAGCGCCGAATGGCTTTCGCGGCCCGTTGACGTAACGCGTGCTGCTGTTTTGCCTTTGTGCCCGGTTGCCACCGTCATAAGCGTTGGTTCACCAACAATGCAAAACCTTGGGCGAAATGGCGCAGCAGCCAGCATTTCGATCATAGAGCGCACACCAACACATCCGATTTCCTCGTCGTAAGACAAGGCGATATGCAATGGCGTCTTCAGCTCCATTTCCGACGCCTTTAGTGCGGCGGCGAGAGCGCAGGCAACAAACCCTTTCATGTCGGCTGTGCCGCGCCCGAATACCCTGTCTTCCGTTTGGGTCAGCTCAAACGGGGGAACCGTCCAGTTTTGCCCGGCGACTGGCACGACGTCCGTGTGCCCTGACAACAAAACCCCGGGGCGATCCGTTGGCCCGATTGTTGCATAAAGATTGGCCTTTTGGCCTGTTTCATTTTTGATCAAGGTGACCTGTGCACCTGCGTCACGCAGAAAGTCGTGACAAAACGTAATGAGTGCAAGATTGGGATCGGCGCTGATCGTTGGATGCGCAATCAGTGTGCGAAGGATTTCTGTCGTTTGCATCCGCGTTAGATCTCTTTTCGCGCATTCAGGGCCGCGCTGATTGTGCCATCATCGAGGTAATCCAGCTCTCCGCCGATCGGAACACCTTGTGCCAGCGAAGTCAGCCGCACGCGGTGTTCAATCTGGTCCGCGATGTAGTGTGCGGTGGTTTGGCCATCCACAGTGGCGTTTAACGCAAGGATCACTTCAGTGATTTCTTCGCGCTCAATCCGTTCAATCAGACGCGGTATACGCAATTGTTCCGGCCCGACCTGATCCAACGCACTGAGCGTGCCGCCCAGAACATGATAGCGCCCCTTAAAAACCGCGGCCCGCTCCATCGCCCATAAATCGGCAACGTCTTCGACCACGCAAAGCAGGCCGTTGGCGCGTTTGGGGGCAAGGCAGATATCGCAGGTTTCTGTGGTGCCGACATTGCCACAGTTGTTGCATTCCCTTGCCGTAGCGGCGACCGTTTGCATCAGGTCCGCGAGCGGGGTGAGTTTCAATTCGCGTTTGCGTATAAGGTGCAACACTGCGCGCCGGGCCGATCGTGGCCCGAGGCCCGGCAATTTGGCCATCATCTCGATGAGGCTGTCGATATCTCTGGTACTGCTCAAACCTGCGACTTCGCCTGAAACTGCCTCAAAACGGCAGTTTCATATCCTTGGGCAGGCCCATGCCTTCGGTCAGTTTGCCCATTTCTTCCTGCGCTTTGTCGCTGGCTTTGCTCTGGGCGTCCTTGATGGCGGCAAGGATCAGGTCTTCGACCACTTCTTTGTCGTCGCCGTTAAAGATTGACGGGTCGATGTCGAGGCTTTTCAATTCGCCCTTGCAGGTGGCGACGGCTTTGACGAGGCCTGCACCGGATTCGCCAGTAACGGTTTTGGAATGCATTTCTTCCTGCAGGTCAGACATCTTGGTCTGCATTTCCTGCGCGGCCTTCATCATCTTGGCCATGTCGCCCATCTGGCCCAGTCCTTTGAACATTTGTTCTCTCCGGCTTGTGTGTTGTGTTGGTTTCTAGATACGTGTCACACGGGGCGGGGACAAGGTCAGAGCAGCATAGATGTTCCTTATGGTGTCAAAGCCAGTCATCCCGGTTGATATCCAACCGCGAAACCGCCCTTGGAGTTGCCTCGCGAGACCTTGGGCGCGTATCGTTCGGACTCTGGCAGCGCCTAGGACAGTATCACTTCAATCTTCCTCAAAAGGGTCCCATTCGTCGTCGACCTCGGGCAAGGCTTCGGCCTGCGCCTCAGAAATCAAATCTTCGGGTGTACGGATGTCGAGGATTTTGGCATTGGGAAAGACGGAAATGACAGCCTGAACCAACGGATGTGCGCCGGCTTCGGCCTGCAAGGCAAGTTCCGCCGCGTCGCGAATATTTGCAATGGTCTCACCGCCGCCTTCGTTGACAAGGGTGACCGCCCACCGGTTTCCAGTCCAGCGTTGCAAAGCGCCACCCAATCGTTGGGCCAAATCACGTGGGGCTGCATCCGTCGGAACAAACTCGATACGGCCCGGTTGATAGGCGGCCATTTGAACGCAGGTTTCAACTTCGACCAATAATTTAACATCGCGATTGGCGCGGATCAGTTCGACAACATGCTCAAACGTCGGGTATCGCGCCAAAGCCTGCTCCGCCGCATGCGCCGGAGCGATCGCCGTGCTGCTGCTGGCGGTTGGGCCGGAAGGGCCGGGAGATTGTGATACATGCTGTGTGGCACTTGGGTTGGCAGGAGAGTGTTGCATTTGCGCGCCGCCACTGCCGTTTCCGGTACGGGGGGGCGTTGCTGGCGCGGGCACCGGCGTGTTTTTCAATTTTTGCAACAATTCTTCAGGCGATGGCAGGTCCGCAACATGCGTCAATCGGATCACAGCCATTTCAGCAGCCATCATGGCATTGGGGGCGACGGCCACTTCTTCCAGCGATTTGAGCAACATCTGCCACATGCGGCTCATCACGCGCATTGGCAGAGCTTCGGCCATGGCCTGACCACGGGTGCGTTCGTCGGGGCTGACGGTAGGGTCTTCGGCGGCTTCGGGTGTGATTTTGACCACACTTACCCAATGTGTGACTTCCGCCAGATCACGCAAAACCGCCATTGGGTCGGCACCTTCGGCATATTGTGCACTCAGTTCTGCAAGGGCTGCCGCTGCATCGCCTTTCATGATCAGGTCAAACAGGTCAAGCACACGTCCGCGATCGGCAAGGCCTAGCATCGCACGGACTTGGTCAGCTGTTGTTTCGCCCGCACCGTGGCTGATGGCTTGATCCAACAGGGATGTTGCATCTCGCGCGGACCCTTCGGCGGCACGGGTGATCAGGGCCAGAGCATCATCGGAGATTTCGGCACTTTCCGCGCTGGCAATCTTGCGCATTAGCGCAATCATCACCTCGGGTTCGATCCGCCGCAGGTCAAACCGTTGGCACCGCGACAGGACTGTGACGGGAACTTTGCGGATTTCGGTCGTGGCAAAGATAAATTTCACATGTGCGGGCGGTTCTTCCAGCGTTTTAAGAAGCGCGTTGAATGCACTGGTCGACAGCATGTGAACTTCGTCGATGATGTAAATCTTGTAGCGGGCGGATGCGGCGCGATAGGCAACGCTGTCAATGATTTCACGGATGTCGCCCACGCCCGTCCGGCTGGCGGCGTCCATTTCCATCACGTCAACATGACGCCCTTCCATGATCGCGCTGCAGTGTTCGCAGGTGCCGCAGGGTTCGGTCGTGGGGCCACCTTGCCCATCTGCACCAATACAGTTCATTCCCTTGGCAATAATTCGCGCCGTGGTGGTTTTGCCGGTGCCGCGAATACCGGTCATAATAAATGCCTGCGCAATCCGATCCGCCTGAAACGCGTTTTTCAGGGTGCGGACCATTGCATCCTGCCCGACCAGATCGGTGAAGGTTTCAGGCCGGTATTTGCGGGCAAGAACCTGATAGGCAGGTGTGGAAGTGTCGGGCATTGCGAGTCGGGCTTTCGTTCGTTTCGCCACAGGTTAAGGCCCACAAGGTGGCGCGTCCACCGCGGTTTTTGTGCACCTTGTCATTCGGCCCGTGCATCGAAGCAAACACAGGCCCTTTGGTGATTTGACGACACTAGGTCTGGCAAACCCCGCGATCATAACTGCCCACGCGTCGAATGACCCTGTTTGCATCTGGTTCGATCCGGCGCCCAGACAATTCAGAACCGATAACGCGAGTCATGAGATCACTGAGCTGTGTAACCAAATAGCAGGATGTGGTGGGTTCGCCATGAGAGTTGCCGACGCCGCTGTCATCTGTCAGAAACAGATATCGCCCTTCCGTCATCGCCGATGCTTGCCGCATCAGATATTCGCTTTCGACGGCAACACCGCTGGCGCCCAATCCGAAAATGTGGATGTTTTTGGCGGCGCCGGCCTGGGCGGCGTGTAAATAACGGGCAGCGTCATGGCTGTGTGGAGGTGCGTCCGCGATGTGAAAGAGCAATCTCTCGCCCTGACCACGTCTCCAATTCAGAGCGACGGCGCTTTCCAACGCCTCTGCGGCGGCTTCTGGATAATCCCCGCCACCATTTGCGCGCTGTTGTCGCAAAAATCGGCGCATCTGGTTCAGATCATCGGTAAACCCCATATTACGCACGACATACTGGTCGCCTTGGTCGCGATATAAAACAAGGCCGTATCTGATATTCACCCCCGGCGCATGGGCGCGGGCCTGCCGTATGATGCTCGATAGGTCTTTGGTTAGCCAGGCCAGTTCGTCACCCATGCTGCCGGTGGTGTCCACGACAAAACCAATGTCGAGGAATTGGGGGTCCCATTCGCCGGGGGCGGTGATCTCGATACGTTGGCGGCCACCACCTGTCCGAACGATTTGCGACGCAAGCAATTGTCCCGTTTCGGGGCCAAAAACCTTGAGCGTGGAGCGGTCGACACTTTTGGCCCCGCGCGTTGCGGGGAATACCGTAAGTCGACCCTCTACGCCCGAATATCCATCATAAAAGGTTTCCCCGCGATGGCTTAGTGTGACGCGCAATCCGGGGGCGGGAAGAGCCGTATTGCGATTCACGATTTGCACGGCGATCGGTGTGCCCAACTTTGTTTTTGGCAGGTTTGTTTCTGCACTTGCCTGCATCAGGAAACGTTTGAAATCGCGGGGGTTCAACGTGTCGTCGATGTCACCTGCGGTCAGGACATTGGCGCGGCCGCGTGGTGTCGTCGACACGTGCTTGCGCACGCCGGGTCGTGCGGCGTCAGATGTTTCACCAGACATGTCAGACGCCACGGGTTCTGCCACGATTTCTGCGGTTGGCGAATATACAGCAACGTCATCACAAGCCGTTAGTGCAAGCGCGATCGCAAGCGACAAAATGACGTGGCTGTACAGGTAGGCGCGGGGGGAGCGTGATGAGCGAGGCATGAGAATCTCCAAAATGTGTAATTTGCACATTTATCGATTTCAGTGGCTATGTCAATTAAAATGTGTAAAAAGCACATTATGAGCAACATGCTTGATTCCTTGCTAACCCCCATCGCCCGGCTTTTGGTCGCGCAGGGTGTGATGTTTGCCGATTTCGGCGATTTGATGAAACGCGCTTACCTGCGCGCTGCCATGCGTCAGGTCCCCGGTAAGATGACTGACAGCGCGCTCAGTCTTGCCACAGGTTTGCAACGCAGGGACGTTGCGCGATTGCGCGCATTACCGGATATGCCCCGGGCGCGGCCCGATCCGCTTTCTAGAATTGTGGCACAATGGTTGTCCGACCCGGAGTATTCTGTTGAAGCAGGGCCGAAGGTGATTCCACGCAAAGGTGATGCACCGTCGTTTGACGCCTTGGCGGCCAGCATTCGCAAGGATCTGCATCCGCGTACCATGTTTGAGAAGCTTCTTGATGCGGGTACCATTGCCTGTGATGAAAAGCTCGACGAAGTGACCTTGGTGACACGCGCCTATGTGCCGTTGGCTGGGTCAGAGGCACAAATGACCTATCTGGTGGAAAACCTGAGCGATCATGCTCTGGCGGCTGTTGACAACGTAACCGCGCCGCAACCCTCACATTTT
>Ga0209344_10004969_pt1 | contig 11776 bp, 10 predicted proteins | sample Cruoilmetagenom6_FD_187293 | JGI IMG/M metagenome (GOLD analysis project Ga0209344, IMG submission 187293) | Oil polluted marine microbial communities from Coal Oil Point, Santa Barbara, California, USA - Santa Barbara Oil Seep Sample 6 (SPAdes)... | ecosystem: Environmental > Aquatic > Marine...
ACATCGAGTTTCCACATTACGTCTGGTGCTGGCAGCAATCAGCGACCGGGATATTGCCCTCAGGGGCAAGGGTAAAGATAAGGCGGATAAGGAGGAAGTGCTTGATATATTGACAAAAATGATCAAGCAGAGAATGGAATCCTCAAAAATTTACCATGAAGCGGGCAGGCTGGAACTGGAAAGTCGGGAACTTGAGGAAATCGAGATTATTCGCGAATTTTTGCCCAAACAGCTGGATGAGCAGGAAAGCAACGAGGCGATCAAGGCGGCTATCGCAGAAACCGGTGCTGAATCTCTGCGCGATATGGGCAAGGTGATGGGCGCCTTGCGAGCCAAATATCGTGGACAACTCGATATGGGTAAGGCAGGGGCGGTGATCAAGCAGGAATTAAGCGGATAGAAGCGGGCGATAAAATTTTGCCGCCTTTTATTTTGTCCGTTATTTTGGACGCTACTTCTGATACAATAAGCCATGCGCTTTCCTCCTTCATTTCTAGATGATATTCGTGACCGGCTTCGTATTTCTGAAGTTGTTGGCGCACGTGTGCAGTTTGACCGCAAAAAGACCAATGCAGCAAAGGGCGATTATTGGGCCTGCTGCCCCTTCCACGGCGAGAAAACACCGAGCTTTCATTGCGAAGACCGTAAGGGACGCTACCACTGTTTTGGCTGTGGGGTATCGGGTGATCACTTTCGTTTTCTGACCGAGCTTGACGGACTGGCATTCCCTGAAGCGGTTGAACGACTGGCCGATCAAGCGGGTTTGCCAATGCCGATCATGGACAAGCATGAGCAGCAACGTGAAGAAAAGCGCGCCACATTGTTTGATGTGATGGCGCTGGCCTGCGGGTATTTTCGTGATCAGCTGCAGACATCACCCGGGGCACGGGCGCGAGCCTATCTGCGCGACAGGGGCATCCCGGCAGAGGTGCAACAGTTTTTCAATATTGGCTTTGCCCCGGACAGCCGCAATTCGCTGAAAGAATTTCTGGCTTCTGAAGGGGTTGAAAAAAACCAGATGGAAGCCTGTGGTCTCGTCGTTTTCGGCGATGATATCGCGGTTTCCTACGATCGCTTTCGTGATCGTATTATGTTTCCGATTCCGGATTCGCGCGGGCGGGTAATTGCTTTTGGTGGCAGGGCGATGGCGAGCGATGCGATGGCCAAATACCTGAATTCGCCGGAAACGGAACTGTTCCATAAATCAAATGTCCTGTTTAATTTTGCCAATGCGCGAAAGACTGCCTATGAACGCAAGCAGGTGATTGCTGTTGAGGGCTATATGGATGTCATTGCTTTGCATGCGGCCGGTTTCACCAATGCGGTGGCACCGCTGGGTACCGCATTGACTGAACGCCAGATGGACCTGTTGTGGCGTATGCATCTGGAGCCGGTTTTATGTTTTGATGGCGATGGTGCGGGGCAAAAGGCAGCCCACCGGGCTGTCGACCTGGTTTTGCCTAACCTGCAACCGGGCCGTTCAGTTCGGTTTGCGATGATGCCCGAGGGTATGGATCCTGATGATTTGATTCAGAAAAACGGCCCTGAAGCGTTTGAAGAAATCCTGAACACTACTCTGCCATTGGCCGACATGGTCTGGAATCGTGAATTCCATTCGGGCATGGCCATGGATTCGCCCGAGCGCAAGGCTGAGTTTGAGCAAAGAATTAAAGCTGTTGTTGCCGGTATTCGCGATGAAAATGTTCGGCGTCATTATGCACAGAATATCACTGAGCGGCTTGCAATCACTTTTGGTGGTGCCAATCAAAGGAAACCATGGAACCGGTCCGGGGCGAGATCCGGCGGCCGCGATTCCAATCGTCAAAACCGCTGGGGCAACGCCAACGGCGGTCAAATGAATTCGGGCAGGGTAGGGGCATCGCCGTCGCTGACCAATTCCAGCCTTGTTCGAAAAAGCAATACCTTGCCGTCACTGCGTGAAAGTGTGCTGGTCATCGGGGTTGCCATGCATCCGGCCCTCAGCGTGATGTTTTTTGACGAAATAGCCTCGCTTAATATCGAGCATGGAGACCTTGAACGGTTGCATATCAGCATTGTTAACGCGCTTGCCGCCTATGAAGGGGACAATGAGTGTATGGATCGTGACGAGTTGCGTCAGATTATTGTCGAGGGCGGGCTTGGTGATCTGTTTGCACGCTATGAACGCCAGGTTCGTGATAGCCGTATCTGGCAGGCGCTTCCGGAAGCGGCATTTGAAGATGCCATAGATGGATGGAAACAGACTTATGCCTTGTACTTGAAAAATCGTACACTACATAGTGAACTGAAAACAGCAGAACGTGCGCTTGCTCAAGATGACAGCGAAGAAAACCTCGAGAGACTGCTGCAGATACGTGGTGAAATAGAACTGGACGATGGTACAGAAGCGCTGATCGAAGGATTTGGTGTCTCTTCAGGTCGTCCTTCGAAAGGATTCTGAGCTGAAATAGGTGGATAAAGGCCAAAATTTCAGTAAAAACTGCATTGTTAATTCGGATTATTTGGCATAATTTCCCAGTTTCGGTCTTGACGTTTTGTGTTTTTGCCGGAATCAAGTTAGAGATTGTAAAAAATTCGGGATTAATATTGGAATATCAGAATTTCCGGTTCAATTCATCACCAATTCAGTCAAGTCATTTAACGGGTTAATGGGCGGTTAACCCTGATATTGTTATGGCATGCATATAAATTACAGCGCAACTGATTCGCCTGGGTTTATATTTTGAATGCTAACAGCTACATGAATTTTGCTTAACCCGCGTTGGGGGCAGTTGGAATTCGCGGAGAAAAGCCATATGGCAACAGCTACAAAGTCTAAAAATACCCCGACAAAAACCAAAGGTGCGGCTAAGGCAACCGGTAAAGGCGCCAAGGCAGAAGCCCAGGACAAACCGCTTCTCGACCTGAGTGACGCTGCGGTTAAAAAGATGATTAAAGCCGCCAAGAAACGCGGTTTTGTGACAGTCGACCAACTCAATGCGGTGATGCCTTCCGACGAGGTGTCTTCCGAGCAGATTGAGGATATTATGGCAATGCTGTCCGATATGGGCATCAATGTTGTCGAAGAAGAAGACGTTGAAGATGAAACGGCAAGCCGCGAACTGACGGAGAGCGGCGAAAAGGCCGTTGTAAAAGCCAAAAAGAGAGAGCCTACCGACCGTACAGATGATCCTGTGCGAATGTATCTGCGTGAGATGGGCACGGTTGAACTGTTGTCTCGCGAAGGCGAGATTGCCATTGCCAAACGCATCGAGGCCGGTCGCGAGACGATGATTGAAGGGTTGTGCGAAAATCCACTGACCTTTCAGGCGATTATCATCTGGCGTGATGAACTGATTGAAGAAAATATTCTGCTGCGTGATATCATCGATCTTGAAACCACCTATGCCGGACCGGAAGCCAAGGCTATTCCAACACCGCCGCCCGCTGCTGCTGAAGCCGTTGCCAAACCGGAAGTGAAAAGGGAAATTCAACCTGGTGACAGCGCCGAAGAGGAAGAAGATGAAGATGATGAAGATGAAAATGCTTTGTCACTGGTAGCCATGGAAAATGAATTGCGTCCGCAGGTGATGCTGATTTTTGATGAGATTGCCAATTCCTACAAAAAGCTTCGTCGTCTGCAAGACCAACTGGTGGAAAAGGCGCTCGACAACAAGAAGCTTTCGCCTGCTCAGGAACGACGTTACAAGGAACTGCATAACGTTGTCGTCGATGCGGTTAAATCCCTGTCCCTGAACCAGCATCGTATTGAGGCGCTGGTCGAACAGCTTTATGACATCAACAAACGCCTGGTTGGCCTGGAAGGCCGTTTGCTGCGCCTTGCTGAATCTTATGGCGTCTCACGGGAAAATTTTCTGGAAGAGTATTTCGGTTCGGAACTCGATCCCAACTGGCTGCGCCGCATTGCCAATCTGTCGGCCAAAGGCTGGAAGGAGTTCAATAAGTCGGAGAGTGCCAATATCAAAGCGATTCGGGGCGATGTGCATACACTGGCATCAGAAACCGGACTGCAACCTACGGAATTCCGCCGAATTGTGCATAAGGTGCAAAAAGGCCAGCGCGAAGCCCGTCAGGCGAAAAAGGAAATGGTGGAAGCCAATCTGCGCCTGGTTATTTCGATTGCGAAAAAATATACCAATCGCGGGTTGCAATTCCTTGATCTTATCCAGGAAGGCAATATTGGCCTGATGAAGGCGGTTGATAAATTTGAATATCGCCGTGGCTATAAATTCTCCACCTATGCGACATGGTGGATCAGGCAGGCGATTACCCGTTCCATTGCCGATCAGGCGCGTACCATTCGTATTCCGGTGCATATGATCGAGACAATTAACAAGATTGTAAGAACCTCCCGGCAAATGCTGCACGAGATCGGACGTGAACCGACGCCGGAAGAATTGTCGACGAAACTGGCTATGCCGCTGGAAAAAGTGCGCAAGGTATTGAAAATTGCCAAAGAGCCGATTTCACTGGAAACACCCATTGGTGATGAAGAAGACAGTCATCTGGGTGATTTTATTGAAGACAAGAATGCTATTCTGCCGATTGATGCGGCGATCCAGGCCAATCTTCGCGAAACCACCACCAGGGTGCTTGCTTCCCTTACCCCGCGTGAGGAACGTGTGCTGAGAATGCGCTTCGGCATTGGCATGAATACAGATCATACGCTGGAAGAGGTCGGGCAGCAATTCTCGGTTACCCGTGAACGTATCAGGCAGATTGAGGCTAAGGCGCTGAGAAAACTCAAACACCCAAGCCGCAGCCGGAAACTGAGAAGTTTCCTCGATAGCTAGGCCGATGGGCTCTGGCGTAATGCCTTGGAAAGCAGTGTGATCAGAGTACTTTTGGCTTGTTGCCGTCGGGTGAACCAATTGTTTCAAAATTAACCGGAAGGGCCCTGGATATGTCGTTTTTCAAGAAATTATTTGGCATGACGCCTGCTGCCGAAGAGCCGGTATCTTCAATTGAGCATGAAGGCTATCAGATCACTGCAATGCCGATTTCAGAAGGCGGACAATTTCGCCTTTGTGCCGAGATCAGCCGTGAAATTGACGGCGAGATGCAAACCCATCGCATGATCCGTGCCGATGTGTTTCCAAGCCGCGATGACGCGATTGAAACGTCTTATCGAAAAGCCAAGCAGATGATTCAAGAGCAGGGCGAGCGCATCTTCAAGAGCCATTAGAAAACTCAACCCGAACAAGGGTAGATTTTATCGAATAGGCTGCATGTGGTTGGTTTTTCTGATATTTTATCGATCAATAATGACAGAAATGGTTGATGATGAGCCGATCTGAAGATGGTCTGGAAACTTGGCCTTCACCTGAAAATAACAAAGTGGTGATCGGCGAAAAACTGATCGAAATTTTCGCTAACCAGCGCAGAATACTGGAAGTCGGTTCGGGGACTGGCCAACATGCGGTGTGGTTTGCCCGCCATATGCCCCATCTCATCTGGCACACATCTGATCGTCATCAAAACCTTGATTTTATTCGTCAGCGCCTGGCGGCAGAAGGGCTGGATAATATTGCCGGTCCACTGGAGCTCGATGTTACCACCACGCCCTGGCCCGGTCCGGCTGTTGATGGTGTTTTCGCTGCCAACTGTATCCATATTATGGCATGGGAGATGGTGGTAGCCATGTTTGCCGGTATTGGGGAAAAACTGGATAAGGGCGGGCGAGTGGTTTTGTACGGGCCTTTTAAATATCAAGGTGAATTTACCACTGCCAGCAACGCACAGTTTGATCTATGGCTCAAAGAGCAAAACCGCGAAAGTGGCATTCGTGATTTTGAGGCCGTTGACAGGCTGGCCCGGGATATCGGGTTAGGCCTTATAGCTGATTATGCCATGCCCGCCAATAACCAGTTGATTGTCTGGGGTTAGCGCCAAATTGACATTGGGATGGGATTGCCTATAATTAACATTATTGTTAAATAAAAGGAGAGGCCCAATGCCAGAGATTGTAACGCGGGCGCAATGGCTTGAACATCGATTGAACCTTTTGGCTGATGAGAAAGAATTCAATCGCCTTCGTGATGAATTGTCTGCCAAACGGCGGCAAAAGCCATGGGTTGCGGTGGAGGATGATTATCAGTTCACCGGGGAACAGGGTTTGGTCAGTCTTGGCGGGTTGTTTGGCAACTGTTCCCAATTGATCATCTATCACTTCATGTATGGCGAGGACTGGCAGGAAGGGTGCCCGTCCTGTTCTTTCTGGGCCGATAATTTCAACGGTATTCAAGCTCATCTGAATGCCCGTGATGCCGCCTTTGCCGTCGTTTCCGTTGCGCCTTATGAAAATCTGAAAGCTTATCAAAATCGTATGGGTTGGGATTTTACCTGGGTATCCTCACAGGGAAATTCATTTAATCAGGATTATCAGGTGTCATTCAACGATGAGTTGCGGGCCAGCGGCAAGGCAATCTATAATTATAAGACCTCTACTTTTCCCAGCGATGAGGCGCCTGGCGTGAGTGTATTTATCCGCGATGAAACGGATCGAATTTATCACAGCTATTCCACCTATTCACGGGGTCTGGATATGCTCAATGGGGCCTATCATTTCATGGATTTGTTGCCCGGGGGACGCGATGAGGCGGAATTGCCCTATCCCCAGGCCTGGGTCAAACCCCATGACAGCTATTAGAAGGTTGAACGCATTAATGTTTGATGAAATACTGATAGCCCGCCGATGTTTGATATCCAACCGTAAATTCCTGCCTGGAAGCTTTCCAGTTTAAGAGGAAATGATCCCATCTAAGTCAGACAAGGTCTAATAATTCTGCCTGCGGCTGAAATGGGCAAAAACAGCCATGTCAGAGTGATGCAAAAGCATGCATGATAACTGGCAAATCCTGGTTCGAACGACAACTAATCAATTCAGGATTATCTCGCCTCTTCATATTCGGTACTCAAGGCCATCCAGCTTTCTTCCAGCTTTTCAACTTTCTTCTCGATTGCTGATCTGGTTTGCCCCAGTTGTTCACCGCGTGCAGGATTTTCCTGAAAAAGGCCGGGTGCTGACAATTGCTTTTCAATGTCGACTAACTTGGCATTCAGTTGGGCAATTTCTTTTTCAGCCTGCCTGATTTTCTGTTTCAGCGGTTCGAGCGCTTTGCGTCGCTCTGCTTTTTCCCGCCGCATTTGCTGCTTGTTGAGTGCGGGTTGGGGGGACTGAGCGGGTTGTGCTTCAGATTGAAGCGCAATTTCCTCAACAGACTCAGCACCGGGTTCAGATGGTTTTTGTTTCCTGTTGCCTTTCAAGACTTCTTTGCGATAGGAATCCATGTCGCCGTCATAGGGCAGGACGCGACCGTGTTTTACAATCCATAAGCGTTCGACACTGGCCTCAACCAGATGGCGGTCATGGGAAATCAGAATGACGGCGCCGTTGTAGGAGTTGAGTGCCTCAACCAGCATTTGTCGGCTGTCGATATCAAGATGGTTGGTGGGCTCATCAAGGATCAACAGATGTGGGCCGTCAAAGGCGATCAGTCCGAGCAGTAGGCGGGCTTTTTCCCCACCGGACAAATCACGGGCCCTGGTTTCCATGCGCTGGGCACCCAGGCCCATGGCCGCTACCCTGGCGCGCACTTTTGCTTCCGGCGCACCTTTCATCAGGGGGCGCACATGTTCAACCGGGGTTTCATTCTCGTGCAGATCGTCAAGCTGATGCTGGGCAAACATGGCAATTTTTAACTTGTCCGCCTTGGTCACTTCGCCGTTGACATATTCCAGGCGGTCAGCCAGCAATTTTGCGAATGTCGATTTGCCATTGCCGTTCGAGCCCAACAGGGCGATGCGGTCGTCGGCATCAATGCGCAGATCCATGCCTTTGAGAATGATGGCGTCCTTGCCATATCCGGCATTGGTATTTTCAAGGCGAATAATCGGCGAGGAGGCCAGCTTTTGCGGGTCAGGGAAGCGAATAGGAGAAACATTCTCATTCAGCATAGCACTCAATGGTGCCATTTTCTCCAGTGCCTTGATGCGTGATTGTGCCTGTTTTGCCTTTGACGCCTTGTAACGGAAGCGATCGACAAACTCCATCATATGCTTGCGTTTGGCCTCCTGTTTGACCCGGGCCTTTCCTTCCAGTTCCAGTGCCTGGGCGCGCTGGCGCTCAAAATTGTCATAGATGCCGCGATAAAAGGAAAGTTTCTTGTGTTCCAGATGAACGATTGAGTTAACCGCACGATTGAGAAGGTCACGGTCGTGGGAAATGATGATGACGGTGCCGGGATAGCGGTTAACATAATTTTCCAGCCACAGGGTGCCTTCAAGATCAAGGTAGTTGGTCGGCTCATCGAGCATCAGGATATCGGGGCGTGAGAACAACACCGCTGCCAAAGCCACCCGCATACGCCAGCCACCGGAAAACTCACGGGCCGGACGATCCTGGGCTTCATTGTCGAAACCGAGTCCGGCGAGAATACGGGTCGCACGTGACTGGGCGCTGTGGGCATCAATATCGTCAAGACGGGCAAAAATTTCAGCAAGTCTGGCACCATCTTGCTCTTCGTCTGCCTGTTCAAGCAACAAGGCCCGTTCCTTGTCTGCGGACAAGACGATATTGATCAGGCTTTCATCGGTTCCCGGCGCTTCCTGTGCGACCTGACCGATACGCATGTCTTTGGGAATCTTGACGCTGCCGGCTTCCAGATCCATATCGCCGGTAATCGCCCGGAACAAAGTGGTTTTGCCGGTGCCGTTTCTGCCGACAAAGCCGGTTTTCGAGCCGGTTGGAATAGTAACCGAGGCCCCTTCAATCAAAAGGCGGCCGGCCATGCGTAATGTGAGTTCTGAAATTTGTATCATGGCAGGGTATTTGGCGTAGTGGGCATTGGGACGCAAGTAAAAAATGATGAAACCCGCCAATTCAAACAACGGGACGTAACAAGTGTGTGTTTGACGGTGATCCGGCATGGCTATCAAAGAGGCTGCAAATTGTTGTGCTGGCCGGTAATTGCCCTTTTTGCTTCAAACGCGCTAACACCGGTCAGGAATATCCATGGCCGCTCATCTGTTAGTTGCTTTGGAGGCTGAGCCGATACGTTATAGAGCCGTCGATAAGCTGCCAGGACCGATGCCGGTTGATTAATCCTTTATGAATACTATTGTTATATCCCGTTCGTTTTTATTACTGTTTTATTAATCAGTTGTTTACCACCTGTAAGGCATTCTTACCGGCATTAGGAAAGGATATTAATATGTTGGCACTCAAACCAGTTGTATTAAATGAAGCTCTTTGTCCGGTAGATGAAAAAGATCTGACCCAGTATAATTCACAATCACCGACGGATACGATGGCCGTTGCGGCCAAATTGCCGGTGAAACAGCGAGCACAATTGTGTCATTTTTGCTATTCAAAGGCGCATATGCATTCTTTGGCGCTTCATATTGCCTCAACACTTGATCTGCGGTCGCTTGAAGAGGTGTTTGGCAAAGCGGGAAAAATTGTCTTTGAACAATCGCGTGATGCAGACTCAACATTGTCTCAGCTCAAGAACATTGATCGCGATTATGACAAAAAACCGGTCACATTGGCACCGATAAGCAATTTATAAGCCGATCAGAAAATGCACCTCCAGATTGGGGTATTCCGGGTGCAATTAGACGTTCGCCGGTCGCAATCATTGCGAACAGGCCTGCCATGCTGTTAATTGGCCAGGACAAATTAAGCGAATATTCTGACCAACTGACACCGATCAACTGATTGCGCCGGGTTGGGATTGTTGAATAGGCATTTGTCGATTATTCGAAATCATTTGAGAATACAAGGCAATGTCAGGGTTGTCAGCATTACTTCTGGGCAATCGCGTTGCTGTATTCCGCAAATGATCCAACCCAGAACCATGCCAGGTGTCCATCGCCGGTTTCAACACCAATGGTGCGATAGGCGAGGCCGACCCGGAAGGAATAGATGGGTTGCGAGGGATGTATTTTCTTAAAACGCAACATCGGGTGTTTTGGATTGTCCCGCCACAAAGCATAGCTCTTTTCCGCTAGCTCACGCACTTCTTTGGGGAGTTTTTCCATGCTCTTCCAATAATCACTTTCGCGCAGCAGATTATCAAAAGACACATTGACGAAGCTGGCAGAAAGTTTTTGGGTAATCCGGTCGTATTCACGCATGGCTTTATCGGCATTCTTCTTAAGCCAGGCATAAGACGGATGAGTGTTTACCAGGTTATCCCACTGGCTCCTGTCATCAAGTCGCTCCAGAAGTTCGGTAGAGATACGCTCACGTTCTTCGGCCGGCAGTCCGTTCAGTGCCGTTACAGCCTTTTCAAAATTGTTTTCCATGAAGGATGACTTTGTTGTTGTTAGGGTTGAATTAACAGGCGGGAGTGGATCGGGCAACGGGAATAATAACCATACGTTTTTTAAAAGTCTTATCGATCGGGAGGGGTCCAATCGCTTTGGGTTGATTTGCGTCTGCTCAAACGCAGGGCAAGACCCACCGATACGCCAACGCCGATGGCTATCGTCAAATCTACAATAACTGTTAATACCAGCGTGAGAAGCAACAATGCAATATCGCTTTTACTGCCACGCACATATTCTCCCCATTTGTGCGGTTCGCTCATGTTCCACGCGGTGATAATCAGCAGGGCGGCCAATGCCGGCATGGCAAGATAGCTTGCCAGCGGCGCTGCCAGAAGCATGACCAGCAGGATGATGATCGCGTGCACGACGCCAGCAACCGGTGTTTTGCCACCCGCCTTGATATTGGTTGCTGTTCTGGCAATTGCGCCAGTGGCGGGAAGTCCGGCAAACAGCGAAGAGGCAAGGTTGGCGATGCCTTGCGCCGTCAATTCTGCATTGGGCCTGTGCTGACCTTCGATCATCTTGTCAGCAACCATGGCCGAGAGCAGGGACTCAACTCCGGCCAGAAAGGCAATGACGAAAGCTGAGGGCAATAATTCAACAATCCGCGAGAATGACAGTTCAGGCAGTTGCGGCCAGGGCAATTGGCTTGGCAGTTCTCCAAACCGGGAGCCCAGGGTATCCACGGGCAGCGCCATCATGGCGACCAGTGCTGAACCCACGCCAACGGCGACGATGAGACCGGGAAAACGCGGCGCCAGTCTGCGCAGAAAAACAATTAAAACAAGCGTCAGGATTGAAATGGCGAATGTCGCCAAACTGAACGTGTCGCGAGCCTGCCAAAGGGTTGGGATTTTTTCCAGGAAGTCTGCGGGATCCTCATCGACTGCAAGGCCAAAGAAATCTTTCAACTGGCTTGTCGCGATGATGATGCCAATACCGATGGTAAAGCCACTGACTACGGCTTCAGGCACGAATGCAATCAGGTTCCCGGCACGAAAATAGCCGGCAACCAGTAATATGATTCCGGCCATAAAGGTTGCCAGCACAAGTCCGTCATAACCGTACTGGGCAATTACGCCGAAGACGACAACAATAAATGCCCCGGTCGGACCCCCGACCTGAACTCGGCTTCCACCCAGCAATGAGATCAGGAATCCGGCAACAATCGCCGTCACAAGTCCCTTGGCCGGATCAGCGCCGGAAGCAATGGCAATGGCGAGACTGAGTGGCAATGCCACCATCGCCACGGTAATGCCGGCAAATAGGTCACTCACAAAAAGTGACCAGCTATAGGATTGCATGGTTGTGATAATTTTTGGCTGACGCATTTTGGGTTCTATCGAGGGACTAATTGAGGGCAGGAAAATTAAAATAAACTATCTGACTTGTTTCAGGTATTTGCCATGGCATGACTAAATCGTTTGCGACGATTGATACTGCA
>Ga0209344_10004970_pt1 | contig 11775 bp, 12 predicted proteins | sample Cruoilmetagenom6_FD_187293 | JGI IMG/M metagenome (GOLD analysis project Ga0209344, IMG submission 187293) | Oil polluted marine microbial communities from Coal Oil Point, Santa Barbara, California, USA - Santa Barbara Oil Seep Sample 6 (SPAdes)... | ecosystem: Environmental > Aquatic > Marine...
CACCGAAAATCACCAAACTGGTACCGGCTCCATTGGCAGCAATCGGTCTGGTTGCAGCGGCTGTGATCCTGTTTGACATCCCGGTCCCGCGCGTCGGCGATTTAGCCTCCGTCAAAGGCGGCTTGCCGCAATTTACCATTCCATCCGTCCCGTTCAATCTGGAAACCTTGGGCATCATCTTTCCTTACGCGGTCATCCTTGCCGCCATCGGCCTGATCGAAAGCCTGCTCACGCTTAATCTTGTGGGTGAGATCACCGGACAGCGCGGTGGCGCATCAAAAGAATGCATCGCCCAAGGCGGTGCCAATATTGTCACCGGCTTTTTCGGCGGTATGGGCGGTTGTGCGATGATCGGGCAATCCATGATCAACGTGAACTCAGGCGGACGTACCCGCCTTTCCGGTATAGCCGCCGCCATATTCCTGCTGATCTTCATTCTTTATGCCAGCGGCATTATCGAGCTTATTCCGCTCGCCGCCCTTGTCGGCGTGATGTTCATGGTGGTGATCGGCACATTCGCTTGGAACTCGATACGCCTCATGCGCCGCATACCGATGTCGGACGCCCTTGTGATCCTGCTGGTCACAGGCGTCACCGTAGCCGAAGACCTGGCCATTGCCGTTGTCGTCGGCGTCATCACATCCGCGCTTGTCTATGCATGGAATGCTGCAGCACAAATTCAGGCCCGCCCGCGCCCTTCACACACCGAAAAAGGTGCATTGGTTTATGACATCGAAGGCCCGCTTTTCTTTGGCTCTGCCACACATTTTCAAGAAATGTTCGATCCCAAAAATGACCCCGATACCGTCATCTTGGACTTCGCGCAATCACGCGTTGTCGACCAATCCGCCTTGCAGGCAATAGAAGCCGTTGCCGCGAAATATGTGCAGGCCGGCAAGGTTCTGAAATTGCGCCATCTGTCAAAAGACTGCTACCGCCTGTTGCGCGGCGCAGGGCAGTTGATGGTCGAAACCAACGACGATCCCAGCTACCGCCTGGCCGTGGATTACGACATCAAACTGGGGCGCATCGGCGGGCATTAAGGTTATTCACCTAGCATCATGCGTTCCCAAATCGTTTGCGCCACGATGCCTGCATCGCGGTCACGACGGCGAATTTGGTGCAGATGTGAATGTATCGGGGTGTAGCCTTCCACATTCAGCCTGACCAAAGTTCCATTTTTCAATTCATCTTCGATAAGATGCTCAGGAAAGCCGCCCCAACCCATATTGGCCAACAAGATTTCTTTTTTCGTTGCAACATCCGAAACCGTCCAGCGTAAACCACCCGGCAATAGGCCCCTGCTTTGTTCGAACTCGCCATTGCTGCTGTCCGCCACGACAACCTGCACATAGCTTTGCATCTCGGCAATTGTTTTCATATGGCTGCTGCGGGCCGGTTCAAAATCAGGATGCGCCACAGGACTGATTATAACCGTCGACAATGGCACGGCTTCAACCTGTTCAATCGGCACCCCATCCAGCGTGGCGATGATCATATCCGCGTCGTTGCGCAATAACCGCTTAACCGACCCGCCCATGCTTTCACGCGTCAGACGTATATGGGTTGAAGGATACAATGCTGTGATATCCCTGATAACCTTCAATAATGGCTTGATCGGATAGGTGACCGTGATTGCCAGAAACACCTCGGCCTCCTGGCTGGCACTTAAGGATTTTGCAGTACTGCCAAGCTGTTGCATTTGCTGCATAACCCGTATTGCCTGACGGTAAAATACCTGTCCTTTCGATGTCAGTTTCGGGCGGTATTCTGCGCGCGACAACAGCGTTATATCAATCTCATCTTCAAGTTTTTTAAGCATGTGGCTGATGGCTGATTGCGATTTATTCAGCCGCTCTGCCGCACCCCGAAATGTTCCTTCGGTGACAATTGCGTGTAATACGACCAGCTGTTCATATGTCATCTTATTTCCATTACCATATAGTTGATCTATTTTTATGATCATTATTATGAATATTCAATATTATTATCTAATCAAATTTTCCTCTACCAACATGCATATCCAAGACTTAATTCCCAACAAAAGGAAAATCATATGAAACTATTCATCAAACCCGGCTCTTGTTCTCTTGCATCGCATATTACATTGCGCGAAGTCGGTGCCGATTTTGATATTGACCCTGTAGACTTTGAAGCAGGCCAATCAAAATCAGGCGTTGATTACAGCACTATCAATCCAAAGGGCTATGTTCCGGCATTGCAATTGGACTCTGGTGACGTTCTGACTGAAGGTGCGTCTATTCTTCAGTACATAGCCGACCAACATCCTGAAAAAGATCTTGCCCCGGCATCCGGAACCCTTGAACGCGCACGCCTTCAAGAGCACCTGAATTACACAAGTACAGAGTTGCACAAGGCTTTTAGCCCGCTTTTTGCAGCAAACACATCGGATGAAACTAAAGAAACAGCTAAAGGCAATGTGGCGAAGAAACTGGATTATGTGAACACGCTTCTGAAAGACAAAGCCGCCTATCTTTTGGGTGATACTTTCTCGGTCGCGGATGCGTATTTGTTTGTCGTGTGCAACTGGGCTAATTTTGTCGGGATCGATTTGAAAAACTGGCCGAACATCGTGGCTTATTCAAAACGTGTTTCCGAACGCCCATCGGTACAGAATGCTTTAAAAGCCGAAGGCTTGGCCGCATAATGTCTGATCAGCATCACTATGCTGCTGTTAATTCAGTGATAGAGGCCTATCTTTTAGGCCTCTATCATGCAGACAGTAAAATCCTATCGGATGTTTTCCACCCGGATGCACGGTATGTGAACACACATGATGGTGAATACATGAACCATTCCATGCAAGAATATTTCACCATTATTGATCAGCGTACATCGCCCGCAAGCGTTGGTGAAAGCCGCGCCGAGAAGATATTGTCGATCGACCTTGGCGGGTCGCGCATGGCGTTCGCCAAACTGACAATGACCATGTTCAACCGTGAATACCTGGATTTTCTGACCCTGACATACGATCACCATGGGTGGCGGATTATGTCCAAGGTTTTCACATACATACCAAAATTATCGGAGCAATAAATGCCATACATAAAAATCGAAGTTACCAAAGAAGGCGGCCCAAACGGTACCGGCCCATCTGCCGCGCAAAAGGCGGAGCTTATCAAAGGCACAACTGACCTGCTAGAACGCGTATTGAACAAGCCACCCGCATCAACCTTCGTCGTCATTCAGGAAGTTGCCATGGAAGACTGGGGTTTTGGCGGATTACCTGTTGAGGAGTATCGCAAGGCAATAACCTTGTAGGGCTTGTTTCGCATAGATTAATTCGGTTTCCCTGCCCCTATCCGGCGCGTTATCCGTAGCCCGTCACGGATGTTTATCCCCATAAGGCTAAGGTTTATCGCGCCGGCAATCAGCTCGATTACCTGTACTATATAAAAGCGGGTGTCGAAGATACCCGCACTGGCCTGTGTTTCAAGATAAAAAGCAGCAGGCACAAGGATCAGCAATCCGTTGATACCAATAAATGGCATGCGTTTCTTCTTTTTTGCGACCAGTGGGTGAAAACTTTGTTTGCCTAGTGACATGCCAGAAGCCCCCACGATAGCCATAGCAGGGATTAAGATGAACATACCTTGCATTATCATATCTTTGACCCATGCGATTGTTTCGTATGATCCGAACAACTCGGAAACAAGCGTTGATGTCCAGAATGTAAGAATTGTCAGAAATCCGATGGTCCCGGCCAATGCGTGAATTTTGGTCTTCATAGCAGAATCTCTTTTCCATTTAATTGTATAGTAAGCTATATACTATTGTATAGCATGCTATACAAGTGTAAATAATGATCATGGATTTTGATAAAATAAACTCTGCGGGATATCTGGCGAACCATATGGCTCGATTGTTTGCCAAGGGTCTGCAAGAGCGCATCGCCCCTATCGGTATTGTGTTGGGGCAGTTTCCCATCCTGCTTGAGCTGTGGGAACGCGATGGTATCACGCAAAAACAATTACTGGCCAAACTTGATATTGAACAAGCCACTATCGCCAACACGCTTAACCGGATGGAGCGCGACAAGCTGATCCGTCGCACCGCACACCCCAACGATGCCCGCGCTCAACAAATTTGGCTGACCGAGAAGGCAGCAATGTTGCGCAAACCCGCTTACGATGCCGCATTGCAGCAAAACGCACTGGCACTGTCCAAACTATCACCCGAAGAGCATCTGCAATTCATGAGGCTCATGCGCACAGTTATCAATACAATGCGATAGATAGTGAATATGCCCAGCTAACGGATGATCAGATCATTAATTTTCCGCGTTGCGACCATATCACTACCAGAAAAATCACAATACCACCCAATACCGTTGATTTGGCCGGTACTTCTTGCAGCAATAAAAAGGCCAACGCAGGCGCAAGCGGGGTTTCAAAGGTCGACAAAAGGGCGGTTTCGGCTGGTGGTAACCTGCGCGCACCTTCCGATAAGGTGACCGATGCCACAGCAAAGACCAGACCAAACAGCATAAGGATTGGTAATTCATTTGTTGGCACAGACAGCGGCGCGCCTGACAACAGTGCGACAAGCAATAAAACCAATGAAGAAAAAGCTGCTGGCAGGGCGGCTGTGGTTTCGGGCCAGCGGCGGTAAATCACCATCGCACATGACATCATCAGCGTCATCCAAAGGGCCAGAAAATCACCCGTCAAATTACCGCCACCCACGGAACCCGCAAATATAATACATACACCACCAAAAGCCACACAGCTTGCAATCAAGATAATACGCGTCGGTCTTTCACCAATGAACAGCCACGCCAACGCGGCTGTGGTAAAAGGGGCCGAGGCCCAAATCAAAGCAACATTGGCTACACTGGTCAGCTTAAACGCTGGAATAAACGCCACGGTTCCCAAGGCCATCATTAGTGTCACCGCCAAAGCTGGCCCACCGAACAAAGCAATCTCTTTTTTCAACTGGCCCTTCATGATAAGAAAGCCAAGCGTGAAGATGGCAGCAGCAAGACCGCGCCAGAATATCACCGCCCATGCATCCGCCGTTACCCCTTTGGTGAAAACCCCCGCCGAGCTGAAAACCAGCGCGGAAATCAGTACAAGAATAACGCCTGATTTATGTTTCGATTCTATGGGTTTCGTGCTCATCTAATTACCTGATCTGAAGTATTTCAACAAAATAACGCAACACTGCTGACAACAGGGTGGCAATAGTGTTGTGATAGGCCGTCAAAAAACAAGGAGCACATTATGCCCAAAAGTGATCGGTTATTTGAAGTGATCCAAATACTTCGGGCCGCCGGTGCCCCGCTGAAAGCGGCGGATATTGCGCAAATGCTGGAGGTGTCAAAGCGCACGATCTACCGCGACATTGCCACCCTTCAAGCCATGCGCACCCCGATTTATGGTGAGGCGGGCATCGGTTATGTCATGCGTCGCGGCTATGACCTGCCGCCCGTTAATTTTGATGTGGATGAAGCCGAAGCCATTACCATCGGTCTAAGCATGATTGCACGCACGGGTGACGCGCAACTGCTGAAAGCGGCAAAACGGGCAGCGCGTAAATTAAGTGAAGCGGCACCACAAACCGAAACTTTAATTGCCTCAAACTGGGGAACTGAAACATCCAAACATGTTGATCCCTATTTTATCCGACAGGCCATTCGATCTGAAACCAAGTTGCAGATTGTCTACCGCGATGCAAAAGGGATGGAAAGTAAGCGCATTATTTGGCCACTGATTTTAATCTACTACGCCGATAACACCATGCTGGTTGCATGGTGTGAATTACGCAAGGATTTCAGGCATTTCCGATTGGACAGGGTGATGAAATGTGCAGCGATTACCAAACAATTTACAGGAAAAGGTTCCGCCCTTCGCGCAACTTGGCAGGCGGAACTAAAACCAATTACAGTAGATACGGATTAGGTAGGATAGCTGATCACTTCAATTTCAATGCCATCATGCGCGTGGAAATAAAATCGTTTTCCGGGTTCATAATCCGCGTGGGAATGCGGCTCAAAGCCCGCTTCTTTTACCCGTTGTTCTGTGGCGTCTAGATCATCAACCACAATCCCGATATGGTTCAAACCACCAGGCGCACTATAGCTGTCACCCAGCTTTTCACGCCCGCCTTTGGAATACACCGCAACATAGCTGCCGGCACCACCAACATGGTATGAGACACCGTCATCAATGGCACCCCCCGTCCATCTGACTTGCCAGTCAAATAATCTGCAAAGCATTTCTGCCGTGGCTTTTGCATCACTGGCGGTGATGTTTACGTGTTCTAAAACAGCTTCATTCATCTTATTTCCTTCCCTGTTCGGGATTTGATTCTTTCTTGATTTCTCTATCGTAATTGCTAAACCTAACTTTAGGTCAAGCTAATATTTTTAATAAAAGGAGCACAGCCTTGCGCCCAACAGACGCCTTATCAATCGGCCAGTTATCTACCCGTACAGGCATCGCGGTTTCAGCCATCCGCTATTACGAAACCCAAGGCTTGATCTACCCCGACCGTAACGCAGGCGGGCAGCGGCAATTTCGCCGCGCCGACATTCGCCGCCTCAGTTTCGTGCGTATCGCCCAACAATTTGGCTTTAGCATAGAGCGGATCGCAGAGCAGCTTAGCAGCCTGCCAAATGGGCGCACTCCCAACAAAGCTGACTGGGGGCGAATTGCGGTTAAGTTTCGCACAGAGCTGGATGCACGGATCGAAACCCTGACCGAACTGCGCGACAATCTGGACGGTTGTATTGGGTGCGGCTGTTTATCCTTGCAAAAATGCAAGCTTTACAATCCAAATGATGAAGCCCGCCACAAGGGTAGCGGGCCACGATATTTGATGGGCGACAAGTCAGCCTATTCCGATTAAGCCCGCATATTGGCCCCGTTCGCATCATAAAGCGGTGCACCCTGAATTTCAGCGTCATAGAACTGCCCCAAAATCTCAACTTGAACACGCGTGCCGGCTGCTGCATGTGCCGCCCCGACATACCCCATCGCAACCGATTTTTTCACATGATGCGCATAGCCACCCGAGGACACATAGCCCACGGCCACTCCATCCACCAGAATAGCTTCATCATTGCTGACATCGATACCGTCCACATCAATGACCATCGTAACCACTCTTTTGTCAGGGCCGCTGGCTTTTTCCGCCTCAGCCGCAGCTTTGCCGACAAAGTCTTTTTTCCAGTTGATGAACACATCCATACCCGATTGCGCCGCCGAGAAATCAGGACGGTAATCCAGCGTCCAAACCCCCCAGGCTTTTTCCAAACGCATCGACATCAAGGCCCGTGCGCCGTACCAGCGATAACCCAGATCAGCCCCCGCGTCTTCAATCGCTTCGGCCAGTTTGATCAGATAATGCGGGCGGCAATATATCTCATAGCCCAGCTCGCCCGAAAAACTGATGCGGTTCAAAATCACCGGCACACCGCCGACATAGGTCTGGCGCAGATCGCGAAATTTAAACGCATCTTTGCTGACATCATCGCGGGTAATCCGCGCCAGCAATGCGCGGGATTTCGGCCCTGAGATAGCCACCCCGTGCCAATCATCCGATACGTTTTGATAACTCACATCATCGGGTAAATCCTGCTCGAACCAACGCCTGTGCGCCTCTTGCATGGCCCCCGACCCGAACAGCATAAAGTGATCATCCCTCAAACATGCCACTGTCAAATCGCCGTAAAGCTTGCCATTTGGTGTCAGCATCGGGGTCAGTGTCAAACGCCCTGCTTTCGGGATAAAGCCCGCTAGAATACGGTTCAGATAGGCCCGCGCACCCGCCCCCTTGAATTCATGCTTGGCAAAGTTGGCAATCTCGATGCCGCCCACATTGTTGCGCACGGCTTCTACCTCACGCGCCACATATTCATGGCTGCGATTGCGTTCAAACGTCGGCACCTCATGCGCATCATCCGGCCCATCGGCAAACCATAACGCGTTTTCCAACCCGAAACTTTGCCCCATCCGCGCACCTTTAGCGATCAGACGGTCATAAATCGCTGTGGTTTTCTGCAAACGGCCCTTTGGCAAGGTTTCATTCGGGAATGTCATCACAAACCGGCGTTCATAGTTTTCCGTCGATTTCACCGTCCCCCAATCGGGTGTCGCCCAATCACCGAAACGCGCGACATCCATCGCCCAGACATCAATCGACGGCTCGCCGTCCATCATCCATTCAGCCATGGTCAGCCCGACGCCGCCACCCTGACAAAAGCCTGCCATCACGCCCACGGCACACCAGTAGTTGGTCATACCGGGCACGGGGCCGATCATCGGGTTGCCGTCGGGGCCAAAGGTAAACGGCCCGTTGATAATGTCCTTGATACCGGCTTCACCAATCGCAGGAATACGCTCGAACGACATCTCCAGCCGCTCGGCAATGCGGTCCAAATCATGCGGCAGCAACTCATGGCCAAAGTCCCACGGCGTGCCTGCCACTTTCCACGGCGTGCCGCGCGGCTCGTATGTGCCCAACAACATACCGTTGCGTTCTTGGCGGAAATAAATATTCGCCTCATAGTCAATCCCTGCAGGCAGGCGCGTATCACGCGCGGCTATTTCGGGGATTTCCTCGGTAATCAGATAATGGTGTTCCATCGGTTGCACAGGCAGATTTATGCCTTGCATATGGCCGACTTCACGCGCCCAAAGCCCGCCGCAGTTCACGATCATTTCCGCGTTGATCACCCCATCAGGTGTCGTCACATCCCATGACCCATCACTGCGTTGGATAGTGCCTGTCACAGGGGTATGGGTGAAATATTGCGCGCCGTGCACCTTCGCCGCCTTGGCAAACGCATAGGTCGCACCGGACGGATCAAGATCACCGTCCTGATCATCCCAAAGAGCGGCGTGGTAGTGTTTCGGGTCAATCAACGGATGGCGTTCAGCGACTTCCGCAGGCGAAATAAATTCCTGATTCAACCCCATGTAACGCGCCTTGGAACGTTCGCGTTTCAGGTAATCATACCATTCGGGTGTTGACGCCAGATAAAACCCGCCCGTGATATGCAGACCCACAGAATGGCCGGACAGTTCTTCGATCTCTTTGTAAAGATCGATCGTGTAACTTTGCAGACGGCTGATGTTTGGGTCGGATGAAATCGTGTGGATTTGCCCTGCGGCATGCCAAGAAGACCCGCTTGTCAGCTCATCACGCTCCAAAAGCACCACATCTTTCCAACCGAACTTGGCCAGATGAAACAGAATTGAACACCCGACAACGCCGCCGCCGATCACCACCACTTTCGCGTGGGAGGGTAGTTTTTTCTTGTTCATGATTTATCTCCTCTTTTCCATAACCTGTCCTAATAGACGAAGTTTTATCCTTTATCTTTTGTTAACCAGCAGGGCAAACTAACCTTTTCGTTTTCCCGGCATTTTTCACGACGCGATACCGACGTAATACCGACGCGTTACAGACGTTCAAAATACCCCTTAATACCATGCCTCCGGCAGCTCTTCCTTGCGCTTGGCCACATAGGCTTGCAGCTCTTCTTTTGTGCCTTCATCAATTGCCGGTGCTTCATAGTCCTTCAGCATTTGTTTCATGCGTAGATTGGCACGTTGTTCAGCGGTCGTAGAGCCGTTTTCTTCCCATTGTTCGCAGCTTTCGCTGTCAGACAGAGGGGCTTCATAGAACGCGGTTTCGTAATTGCGCATCGTGTGGCCGGAGCCCAGAAAGTGCCCCCCCGGTTCAACCTCATTGTAGGCGTCACGTGCCATAGCTTCATCAGATGTATCCAGCCCCTGCCCCAGAACTTTCTGGTATGATCCCAGACGGTCTGCATCCAGTAGCAACTTTTCATAACCCGTACAAAGCCCGCCTTCCAACCAGCCTGCAGCGTGCAAAACAAAATTCGCACCCGCCAGCATAGTTGAATGCATACTGTCAACGCTTTCTGCCATTGCTTGGGCATCTGCCACTTTACTGGCAGTCAGTGAACCGCCACAGCGCAATGGAACACCCAGACGGCGGGCCAATTGGCCGATGGCATAATTTGACAGCACTGGTTCGGGCATACCGAAGGTAGGCGCGCCTGATTTCAAGCTCATCGACGACAGGAAGTTCCCTAATATAAACGGTGACCCTGGCCGCACCAGCTGACTGAACGCACCCACAATCATAGCTTCTGCCAAGGCCTGCGCGATAGACGCCGCAGTGCTAACAGGCCCCATCGCACCCGATAGAATGAAAGGAACCACAACAATACCTTGTCCATTTGCATTGTAGGTCCGGATCGCCTCTGTCACCACTCGGTCAACCAGCAAAGGCGAGTTGGTGTTGACGTTTCCCATGATCACACAGTTATTTTCAAACGTATCGCGCCCGTGCAAAATACGTGCCATATCAACGCTGTCTTGTGCGCGGCTCATTTCGGTAATTGCACCTAGATGCGGTTTATCGGAATAAACCATGTGGTTATAAACCATATCCAGGTGGCGGGTGCTGACGGGAATATCGCAAGGTTCTACAATCACCAGACCGCCATGATGAATGCTAGGCAACATTGAAGTGAGTTTTACCAGTTTTTCGTGATCGTCCATCGTGCCGTAACGCCGCCCTTTATCCAGATCACGCACAAACGGCGGGCCGTAAACGGCGGCAAAAACCTGATTATTGCCGCCGATGCGTACGGATTTTGCAGGGTTGCGGGCAACCTGTTCAAATTCATGCGGGATGGTTTTGCATAGTTCGCGCGCCATGCCTTTGGGCAAACGCACCTTATCATCAGCCCCCACATCGGCACCTGCTTTTCGCCAGATATCCAATGCAACAGGATCGCCCTTGAACGCAATACCGACCTCTTGGATCAACCAGTCAGCTTGCTCTTCCAAGCACACCAACTGTTCTTCTCCCAACAACTCATAAAACGGCACGACCCGCTTGATATAAGCGGGCGTTGCAATCACTTCTCGCTGCCCACGCTCACTGCGCGGCGTGCGACGTTTACGACCCGTGTTTTCAGTGTCTGCCATAAATCAATCTCCCTTAAATTTAGACTAATTAAATTTTTCGCCCCTGTAACGCTGGTAATTTCTTTCGTTTTTCATAAACTGTACTTATGTTAAATTTGATCCGCTCAATTGAATCCTTAAACCATCTTACCGCTTTTGAAGCCTCTGCGCGTTTGGGGTCTTTCACACAAGCTGCAAAAGAACTGGGCGTTAGCCAACCTGCAATCAGCCAATCTGTACGCAAGCTGGAAGATGCTATCGGGACGAAATTATTTTTCCGCCGCCACCGGATCATCACACTTACCGATGCAGGGGAAATGTTGAAAAATGATGTTTCCCAAGGGCTTGGACGTATATTTACCACGATAGATTATCTACGAAACCAAAGCATGGGTAATCATGTTACCCTCTCAGTATCCACCGCATTTGCGAATTACTGGATGGTGCCGCGTTTGCAGGATTTCCACCTGCAGCACCCCGATATCGATCTGCGGATGCAGACCACCAATAAAGATCTGGATCTGGCACAGGAGGGAATTAGCCTTGCTATTTGGCGCGGTGACGGATCATGGGTAGGGTATAATTCCAGCCTCATTGCAAAAGAATCACTTATGGCTGTTGCAAGCCCGCTTTGGTTGGAAAATCACCATCCGATTGGTACCATAGAAGACCTTAGATACTCTCAGTTGATTAATTTGGAAGAACCTTATCGCGACAGGCCGACATGGGCTGATTTTTTTCGCAATTTTGGTGTAAAGTATCAGGACATAGGACAAGGCTTGCGACTGAATGATTATGCGTTGGT
>Ga0209344_10004971_pt1 | contig 11774 bp, 7 predicted proteins | sample Cruoilmetagenom6_FD_187293 | JGI IMG/M metagenome (GOLD analysis project Ga0209344, IMG submission 187293) | Oil polluted marine microbial communities from Coal Oil Point, Santa Barbara, California, USA - Santa Barbara Oil Seep Sample 6 (SPAdes)... | ecosystem: Environmental > Aquatic > Marine >...
CGTAGCTGCAACACATTCACAGAATACCAATACGCAAGCCATATCCATGTCTTTGCCAAATTTGAATACCAGTGTTTCAAGAATTTATCCTTTTGCGCCGAAGGACGGTACCAAAAAAGGGATTATTCAAAACATAAATTTTCAGTACGATCTTTCCGCTGAAAATAGAATCCAAACAACCGATTCTCTTTTCTTTAAATCAGAAATGTTCAACAATGCACAGATTGGTGCCCAACACAACATTCCACTCACAACAAATTTTAAAATTCTTAAATATTTAAGTGCTTCCCTGGGAACAAATTATCGGGAGACATGGGTCTTGAAAAGCACTCGTCAGCGTTATGACGAATCTATAAATGATGGCCTTGGAGGAATTGTAAGAGATACAGTTTCCGGTTTTGAAAGCTACCGCACCTACAATTTCACAACTAGTTTGGGAACAACGTTGTATGGTCTTTTCAACTTTGGAAAGGAGAGTAAAATACAAGCCATTCGGCATGTAGTGCGTCCTTCCATTGGTTATAATATCAACCCCGCTTTTGATAGGTATTACGATGAATTCATTATTCCCGAAACTGCAAACGAAGCCGCTGGCGAAGTCGTGGAATATTCGCGGTTTGAAAACACCCTCTACGGTCCGCCAAACAAAGTATATTCCAGTAGTATCGGGATGTCGCTCAGCAATACATTTGAAGCCAAAGTACGCGATAGCGACACAACTGCGCTGGAACCGAAGAAAATAGTTTTGTTGAACAATCTGAACTTTTCAACGGCCTATAATCTGGCGGGCGATTCTTTGCAATGGAGCCCTTTGCAGTTTACGGGAAGTATTCCTATTGTCCCAAAATTGGATTTTAACTTTAGCGGAACTTTGGATCCCTATGCTTTGGACAACAACAATCGAAAAATAGATGTTTTCAACATAGATAACGGCGGAAGTCTTTTTAGGCTTACCAATGCCAATGTAAGTATCAATTATTCGTTTTCAAGCAAGGATTTTGATGGTAGCGGTAGAAAGGATTTAGACAGAATAGACAATGAAACTTTCCGTAACGGTGGACGTCCCGATGACCTTTTTGGCGATGCGGCCAATATTTATGATGGCCAAATATACGAGGATGAGGAGGACGAAGAATTAGACAATACAAATGTGGAATGGTATAATTACAAAATTCCGTGGGATATGCGTTTGGCTTATACCATAACCTACGGCAACAGCCAGCGCCAAAATGAAATTTCCAGCCAGTCGCTAATGGTAAGCACAAATATGGAACTTGCACCACGCTGGACCGTAGGTGTGTCTTCGGGTTATGATTTCAAAAATAACGGGGTTACGCTTACACAGTTCCGTTTCCAGCGCGATTTGGAAAGCTGGCAAATGAGCTTCAATTGGACTCCCATTGGCAGTATAAATACGGCTTGGTATTTCTTTATAGGAATAAAATCCTCGGTTCTTAGTGATATTAAATACGATAAGCGAAGAGAAAGCGACAGACGTTTGTAGTCGCTGGTCGCTGGTCGCTAGTTGATGGTTGATGGTTGATGGTTGATGGTTGATGGTTGATGGTTGATAGAAAAAAATACAGATTCACAAATTCACAAACTCACATTGATATGAAAAAAATAATCACAACCCCCAATGCTCCTGCCCCAATTGGCCCATACAACCAAGCAGTTTTAAAAGGAAATATGCTTTACACCTCTGGGCAAATAGCTATAGACCCAAAAACAGGAAATTTGGTCACGGATGATATTAAAACCGAAACCAAACTGGTGATGGAAAACTTAAAGGCAATCCTCAATCAAGCCGAAATGACTTTTGAAAACGTGCTTAAAACTACCATCTTCATTAGCGATATGAACAATTTTGCAAAAATTAATGAAGTATATGCTACTTATTTTGACGAAGCTACTGCTCCAGCCCGTGAAACGGTTGAAGTTGCAAATCTTCCGAAATTTGTAAATGTGGAAATTTCAGTTGTGGCTTCGCTGTAAAGTGAAGTTCCATTTCGTTTATTCCTCTTCCGTTTTTGTGCCCTCGGAATTAAATTCCACCGGATAACTGTTATCATCCGGAATTACGGGAAGTTCAGATTCCAAAACAAGTTTCTTATTGAAGAGTTTTTGATACAGTTCACGAAAAGTATTAAAATCCACGGAATAGGAAATACCCGTACCCTGTTCAAAAATTTGATCTTCACCGATAAACTGTAAATCGGCTTGGCGGTTAAAGAATTTCATACGCAAAGTTCCGTCTTCATTTATTAGCCATTGCACTTCAATATCTCCAGCTACCGACGTTTCATTTGCGCCGCCTACTGGAACACCTACTTTTCCGTTAATAAGAATACGTTCGTTAATTTGCGTGGAAAGTGTGATGCCGAAGCGGTCTGACGTTTCCTGATCAGGCGTTCTGTTGCCCACTGAATAATCCAGACCAACTCTGAATTTTCCATCCTGATCTGCAAAAAGATTGTTCACCAAACCAGAAACCCTATCTGCCACGGTGCCTGCAAAAGCATTGGAGCCCGCGTACGTATCACTCACAAACGAATTTGAAGCCAATAAAAACAATGCTTGGTTTTGCATTTGCTCCTGGTTCTGTAATTTGTACTGCAGCTCACTTTTTAAAGTGGAACTTACGCGCGGAAAATCTATATTAAAACTGAGCTCCGGTTGTGCCAATTCGCCTTCCAAGCCCACGTAAACCTCAACTGGAATTTTCGTATTTATAGATGGATTATCCAATAAAACCGATGGATTTGCCTGGGTTTTATACACAGCGCTCAAGCTTAAATTTGCCCGTTCGGGTGCGCCATCCCACGTAATGTTTCCGCCGGGAACAACACCAATATTTCTTTGTATGATTCCGCCGTACCTAAAGTCATATTCCCCTTCATAAACCTGAAAGTCACCGTACATCTGGAATTTTCCATTCGTATTAATTTCAATAAGAAGAATTCCTGCGCCGCGACCTTTTAAGGTTGAATTGTTTTCTTGATCTACAACAACTTCTACTTCTGCATTTTTATTGATGTCCAGTTCAAAATTTAAGGAAAGCCCCTTTACATCTTCAGAAAAAAGTGTTTCGCCATTAATACGAGCCTCCTTTTCCTTTGGCGAAAGAAAATGCACAAAAGAATCATCGCCAATAGATTCTGTATCGCTAATGGGTATTTTAAAGGTAGTTCCAGCTTGTGTTGTTGCTTCAACATCAATAACCAATTCATCTATGGGCCCTTTAATATCCGCTCTTCCACTTATGAATGCCGTTCCGTAATACAATGCGTCTTCGTCTGGCGGGGTGTCCAGAACCAAGAGCCTTTCTGGCGCTTCAATGTGAAGGTCCAATTCCCAATCGCTAAAATTATTGTGGGTTGCATTTCCATAAAGAACACCAATAGTTTCATATTCCGTATCGGTTATTTGGGTGCCGTCAATTTCAAATTTGTTTTTGGTCACAATTATTTGGGCTCCACTTTCAATATCAAAATCGGTATTTAAATAGGGTATTTTTAAACCGCTGTTGTCCAGCGTAAACCGTCCTAAAATATCGGGAGATTTATAATTGCCCGAAACTCTTGCATTTCCTGAAATTAATCCGCGAATATCCGTGATAACGTCGCCGCCAAATGGGCTAAAAGCTTGCATATTGAATTGGTTCAAATCAATATTTAACTGTATTTGTGGATTATTGGCCGAAACATCTATCTCGCCCACTGCATTGATTGATTTAATATTATTGTTTGTAAGCGAAGTATTTATGCGGTATTTTGTTAGATCTTCATTTCCGTCAATTTTCAAATTTAAATCACCAAACGGAATTTCATTTATTTCCACGGCATCAATCGTAACTGCACTATTGGGATAATACGCGCCGTTTTTCTGAAGAAAATCAAACCTTCCGTTCATGTTTCCTTTCAGTCGCAAACTGTCTATTTCCGGAACTATATCGCCAATATTTACATCTTTAAATTGGACTTTTAAATCTTTGTAGGTTGAATCCCGCAATACTCCCGCCATTTGGATTAACTGCTCGTCGTGACTCAATACCAGAGAATCAATTCTTATTTCCTGAAAATTATCATCAAAAACCACTTTGTTCAAGCGGTTGTTATTTTCGTTCAAGTACCAAACGTTGCCTTTATAAGTAATATCAGATTTTTTTACGCCTATTACCGATTTACCGGCAGGGTTAATAGTATGGAACAATGAAAGGTTAAATAGGTCCTCCTTCTTTGTTCCTCCTGCAAATTCGGACCGAACATACATTGTATCATTCAATGTTTTATTAATGATGCTCAAATCTTTTAGATTATAAAAACCCGTATAAACAGAATCTGCAGATATATACGTGTTATACAGCGGATTATCATTATCTACCTGAATGTTTAGTTTGCCTATGTAATTGTCAAAAAGGAGTATTTCCGGTGAACGGAAATCGAGCTCAAATTTAGATTCTTCCGAAGAAACCGAACCTTTTATACGCGTATTGTCGCCGAGTTTTAATTGCGGCACAAACACATCAACAATCTTGTTGTAAACCACAAATTCATAATCAATATATTGATTGGTCGTTACTTCCTGCGGAATGTAATTGGTATAAATACTCGCTATCCCATTCTGAAATAAATCAGGAATATCCTCTATCAAAAATTCTCCGGAAATATTTCCGTTCAAAATATCGGGTGAATTTATTTCGATAGTCCGCACCGGACCATTAAAAGTAGATGTAACCGTGAAATCATCAAAATAGTAATAATCGCGTTCGTTTTGATAAAATGTTTGGCTGAAGTTAATGGTTCCCACCACATCGTCAATGGTTTTTCCTTCCATATTCACAACAACATTTCCGGTGAAAACCGAGATGCTATCGCGTGTTATTAAATTGAGTTTGTTCAATTCTGCATATTCCACCTCGGCCTCAAAATCAAGTTGATTTGTTTCCTTTGATGCATCTATCAATCCTTTGAACTGCAATTTCAAATTTGGATCGTTAATGGAAAGTTCGCCATTAAAAAGTGGATTCTTGAGATTCCCGGAAAGCTGTATGTTTTTATAATTGTAACCTTCAAAATCAAAGGAGGAAATGGTTCCGGATACTTCCGTGTTTACGGTATTCTTATTGAATCCGCGTCCATCAAAATCCAAATCAGCGGTCATCTTTCCCAAAGAAGATGTATTCGCAACTTTTCCGAGGTTAAAATTCTTTAAAACTACGTTTCCGCTGTAATAGGCATAGTCAATATTTGTGATATTGCCCATTTTTAAATCCACGTTTGCCTGCCCTATTGCACTTTGCAAAATACTGTTTGTGATTAGTTCTTCGCCTATTATTGAAGTGTTCCCGCTTAAACTGAAATTTTTTAGCTCTTTTAATTCCACAGGAATTACATCTCCTAAAATGCGTGGCATAAACCTCCTCAAATCAAAATAATTTGTAGCTATATAATGGTTGGAAGCGGTAATAGCGTATTCTTTTTCGGAATCCAAAATATTTTTGAAGGCATAATCGCCTTGAATATTTGTATCGCCTGTTTTTAAGTTTAAATTGGTTACGGTAAAATCATTCAGCGTTCCTTTAAGCTCGGTGTCCAAAAGGATAAGTTGGTCGGGGCCAAACTCGTTGTAAAACCCATTGAGGTCGTTCGATGCAATTTTTGAATCCTTTAGCGTAGCTGTAATTACAACTTCATTAATAAAATCTGCCATTCCGTTTTTGGAATAATCCAAATCGATGTCGCCCACAATATTTGATTCAGTGGTTTTTAAATCCAGTTTTTTTAAGGTGATATTGGTTTCCGTATATGAAAAATCAGTTTTCAAATCTTCTATTATAAAACCACGCGCCGCCACCAAGGAGAGGCTTTCAATATTTGCCCTAACCTCCGGTCCATTTATTTTCAGGTTGTTGGCAGTAATATTTACGTTATGCAAATTAAAAATTTCAGGGTTTTCAAGGTTTTCATCAATAATCTTAACGTGGCTATTGGTTAATTGCACATCATTACTGAAAAGCGTAAAAGGCGATGTACTGGGCTTGCCCGTATCAAACTTTTTGGCAAAAATGGAAAGATTGTCTGATTCTTCACCTTTATAGATTTTTACATACAGCTTGGCTTCATCCAAAGCTATATCGCCAAAGCCAAGGTCGCCCTGTATTAAGTTTTGAAAGCTGATAATATTCGTCTGTAATTCTTTACTATAAATGAGAGTATCGCTGTGGTGGTCTGCAATAAAAACTTCGCGTATATCTACTTCTCCCTTCCAGTTAAGCCCCAAACGCTTAATGTTTATATCGGTGCCGTAAGTTTCGTTCAGATTTGTTGTTACTTTTTTTGCAACCCAAGTTTGCACGGAAGGAATGGAAAAAATAATCACTATAAGTATGAGCAGCAATACGATGATTGCAAAGGTGCGAACTATTATTTTCCGAAGTTTTTTGATACGTTTTTAATGTTTAATTTTACACCCAATAAATATACCCCTTTCACTTTGACACAGAAAAATTGCTATATCCTTGGTATTGAATCATCGTGTGACGACACTGCGGCAGCCGTAATCCACAACGGCGAAATACTCAGCAATGTTGTTGCCACACAGGCAATTCACGAACAATATGGAGGCGTAGTTCCAGAACTTGCATCACGGGCGCACCAACAAAATATAGTTCCAGTAGTTCACCAAGCCTTACGCAACGCAAATATCGATAAAAATCAGTTATCAGCCATTGCTTTTACACGTGGACCGGGATTGATGGGTTCATTGCTTGTAGGCACCTCATTTTCAAAATCTTTGGCGCTCGGCTTAAACATTCCACTCATAGATGTAAACCATATGCAAGCCCATATTTTGGCGCATTTCATAAAGGCTGAAGAACAAACTGCCCCCAATTTTCCTTTCCTTGCAATGACTATTAGCGGCGGCCACACACAGATTGTGAAAGTGACTGATTATTTTGAAATGGAAATAATTGGACAAACCATTGATGATGCCGTGGGCGAAGCTTTTGATAAAAGCGCAAAAATTCTCGGTCTTCCCTACCCTGGCGGCCCTCTGGTTGATAAATATGCGCAAAGTGGAAACCCAAAAGCCTTTAAGTTTCCGAAGCCAAAAGTTGGCCCGATGGATTTCAGTTTTAGCGGCTTGAAAACCTCAGTGCTATATTTTGTTGAAAAAGAAGTAAAACAAAACCCTGATTTTATTTCAGAAAACATAGCGGATATTTGTGCGAGCATTCAATTTACGATTGTAGATTATTTAATGGATAAACTGAAAAATGCTGTAAAGAAAACGGGAATTAAAGAAGTAGCGATCGGCGGCGGCGTTTCCGCGAATAGCGGAATACGAAACGCTTTAAAGGAAGCCGAAAAACAATACGGGTGGAAAACCCACATTCCAAAATTTGAATTTTGCACAGACAATGCCGCCATGATTGCCATTGTGGGCGAGCTGAAATATAAATCACAGAAGTTTGCCGGGAATAACGTAGTTGCTTCTGCGAGGATGAAATTTTAAACAAAAAAAAGAATGCAACTTTTTTACAACCCCAATATTTCAAAAAGCTCGAAAGACGTAACTTTTGACAAAGAAGAAAGCCGCCATATCGTAAAAGTACTGCGAATGAAGGAAGGCGATTCTTTCAAAATCACCAATGGAAAAGGTTCCTTTTTTTCAGCAGACATTATAGGCGCAAATCCTAAGGCTTGTGTGGTGAAAATTATTTCGGAAGAAGTGCAGCAACCGCTTCCCTACCAACTTCATTTGGCTGTTGCACCAACAAAACTGAATGATCGTTACGAATGGTTTTTGGAAAAGGCTACCGAAATAGGCATTTCAGAAATCACGCCCATAATCTGCGACCATAGCGAACGAAAAACCATTAAACCCGAGCGTTATGAAAAAATCATTCAAAGTGCGATGAAACAGTCGCTAAAAGCTTATTTGCCCATTCTGAATGAAGCTATTTCTTTTAAGGATTTTATAAATTCTGAAAAAGATTCCGAAAGTCTTAAATGTATTGCCCATTGTGAGGAAAGTGATAAAAAGTCATTGAAATCCATACTTCTCCCAAATAATAAAATTACTATCCTAATAGGTCCAGAAGGAGATTTTTCGATGGAAGAAATTGAGTTGGCAAAGACAAATGGTTTTATTCCTGTTACTTTGGGCGAAAGCCGGTTGCGCACCGAAACCGCGGCAGTTGTAGCTTGCCATAGCGTTGCCTTTGTAAATGAATAAAAGCCCAACAGATTTCAATATGAAAAAAATATTCAAAATTGGGGGAATAAATCTGTTGGGCTTTTAAGGAACAATTTTAAAAGTTTGTCCATTTTTTGGCCAAATACTTACAATTCGGTTTTTTCTAAAACTGTTTTTCATAATTATTCTTTCTGAATTTGTACTTTTGAATTTAGCTATGAGAATAACTTTTTTTTCCATCTTCTTTTCTGTTTTTATTGGAACTCTTTCGGCCCAGGAAATCGCACTTTTACAATATAGTGGCGGTGGCGATTGGTATGCAAACCCTACCGCGCTGCCAAACTTGATAAAATTCTGCAATTCAAATATTTCTACCGCAATAAAGGAAAAACCACAGACCGTAACTCCGGGAAGTATCGATATTTTTGATTATCCCTTTGTGCATATGACGGGGCATGGAAATGTTTTTTTCTCTGCCGATGAAGCGGAAAATTTAAGAAACTATTTAATGAGCGGTGGTTTCCTTTATATAGATGACAATTATGGAATGGATGAATACATCAGGACGGAAGTCGTGAAAATTTTCCCCAACAAGGAATTGAAAGAGCTTCCCGCCAATTTTCCAATGTTTAATTATGTCTATAAATTTCCGCAGGGCATGCCCAAGATTCATGAGCATGACGGTGGGCGCCCCCAAGCCTTTGGCATTTTTGTTGAAGATAGATTGGCACTGCTCTACACTTTTGAAACCGATCTTGGTGACGGTTGGGAAAATCCTGAAGTTCACAATGACCCCCAAGAGGTTCGGCAAAAGGCGCTACAAATGGGCGCTAATATTATTAAATATATTTTTGAAAATTAGCCCATTCCCCTAAACCTTTCTGCATTCCGCCTCAACATCCCTTAACAAAACTTTGATTTTTCCTACTGTGGAATATAGTATATTTACGCGGTGAAGAAAACTGCAAAAGCAATAGCCCTCGGTATTTTAAAAGCACTGGCAGTACTGGTGGGCATTTTAATTTTTCTTTATTTCCTGTACCAAATACAGGCGCTCATCCTTTACATTGGCCTGGCGCTGGTATTATCCCTAATTGGCCGACCGGTTGTGTTATTTTTTAGGCGCCGCTTAAAGTTGGGAAACACTTTCGCCTCGGTGCTTACCCTATTGCTAATCATTGGTTCTTTTTCTTTGGTGCTCAGTATTTTTGTACCTATTATTATTGAACAGGGCAAGCACATTTCACAAATAGATTTTAAACAGGTAAAGCGCGATTTAAACGAGCTGAACATACAGGCAAGTGATTATCTGGGCGTAGATCATTTCCAATTGGTGGAAGCCGTAAAACGCACTACTTATATCCAGAATTTAGATGTAGAAATAATCCCCAGTTTTATAGATATTTTCTTTGGAAATATTGCCGCTACTATCATAGGTATTTTTTCCGTGCTTTTCATTTCATTTTTCCTGTTGAAGGATGAAAGCCTTATTGCACATTCTGTGTTGGTTTTTGCCAAAAGCGGGGATGAACAAAAGTTTAAGCGGATTCTCATAAAAATTAAAGAGCTCCTTTCACGATATTTTATCGGTCTTTTATTACAAATTTTTATCCTTTCCCTTTTTTATTCTGTATTGCTGCTCTATTTGGATGTGCGCGATGCAGTGGCTGTAGCGCTTATTTGTGCATTTTTAAATATTGTTCCATACCTGGGGCCTATTATTGGATGGGTTTTGATGCTGCTGGTTATTGTTTCAAACAATCTGGGCGCCGATTTTTCAACCGGGCTTTTACCGCTATTGTTCATCGCTACGATAGGTTATGCCATAGCACAGATTTTTGACAATTTCATTTCGCAACCTGTTATATTTGGCCATAGTGTACGCTCCCATCCGTTAGAAATTTTTATCGTTATTCTAACAGCGGGTTTCGTGTTTGGTATTCCGGGAATGATTCTTGCCGTGCCAACGTACACCGCCATAAAAGTGGTTGCCAAAGAGTTTTTATCAGAATATAAAATTGTAAAGCGCCTTACCCATAATCTCTAATCATTGCTTAACAATTCACTTTTAAATAAGGAAGTCCAAGATTTTGTTCGAAATTTTGAGGACACTGTTTCAAAGCTCGCTTTTGCGGGAACTCCCTTTGAAGATGTGACCGTTCAGGAACTAATCCAGCAAATAGAAAGTAGAAAAAAGGCTGAAAAAAAACTGCCAACTTGGTTTGATACCGAAAATATATTATTTCCGCCAAAGCTGAATTTAGAGCAGACTTCTTCAGAAATTACTGCAAAATACAAGGCTTCATTGTTGAAGGGAGACACAATTGCCGATATTACGGGCGGTTTTGGCGTGGACAGCTTTTACTTTGCTGAAAAATTCAAAACCGTTCACCATTTTGAAACAAACGAAACGCTTTCAGAAGTAGCGCAGCATAATTTTGAAGTATTTGGAAAGCAAAATATACGCTGCTTTTCAAAAGATGGACTGCAAGCGGTTAGGAAAAACCAATACGATGCAATATATGCCGATCCCTCTAGGCGACACAACAGCAAGGGCAAGGTTTTTTTTCTGTCGGATTGTGAACCTAATGTACCCGCAAATATTTCTGAAATATTAAATAATTGCAATGTTTTTCTTTTGAAAACTTCGCCAATGCTGGATATTTCAGTGGGCTTGAATGAACTGCAGAACGTTGCAGAAATTCACATTGTCGCCGTGGAAAATGAGGTGAAAGAATTACTTTGGCTTTTAAAAAGTAATGCTTCGGAACAACCGCGAATTAAAACAGTTAATTTTTCAAAAGCTAAAAAAGAGATTTTTGATTTTGAATGGGCGCATACCGCATCTGCTACTTACGGGTTGCCCCAAAAATATCTATATGAACCAAATGCCGCAATTTTAAAAAGTGGTGCGTTCGATTTGATTTCAGAAAAGTTAAAGCTGAAAAAACTTCATAAAAGCACTCATTTATATACCAGCAAAACTTTGATAGATTTCCCCGGAAGAAGCTTTTTGATTGAAAAGGTAGTACCATATTCCAAAGCGGAAATGAAGGAAGCAAATTTTAAAAAAGCAAATATTACAACCAGAAATTTTCCTGAATCTGTAGCAACATTGCGTAAAAAGTGGAAAATTGCAGATGGTGGTGGAATATATTTATTTTTTGTGAAAAATATAGAAAATGAAAAACAGATGATTGTTTGTTCAAAAGTTATATAGATTTATAAAGGATTTTCTTTACCATTTCATTGATTTCAACCGCTTTAAAATTTATCTACAAAAAAGGCTATTTTTTGTTTGCGTTATTACATTTGAAGACTTACATTTGCAACCGCATTTTAGGATGACACGTTCATAAAAAATTGGAGAGGTGCCGGAGTGGTAACGGAGCAGATTGCTAATCTGTCGACGGGCAACCGTCGCCAGGGTTCGAATCCCTGTCTCTCCGCATTATAGAGTTTAAAAAACTCCAAAATACAGTGAACAATAACAATTGCTGTTCACGGGGTGTAGCGTAGCCCGGTTATCGCGCCTGCTTTGGGAGCAGGAGGCCGCAGGTTCGAATCCTGCC
>Ga0209344_10004972_pt1 | contig 11771 bp, 8 predicted proteins | sample Cruoilmetagenom6_FD_187293 | JGI IMG/M metagenome (GOLD analysis project Ga0209344, IMG submission 187293) | Oil polluted marine microbial communities from Coal Oil Point, Santa Barbara, California, USA - Santa Barbara Oil Seep Sample 6 (SPAdes)... | ecosystem: Environmental > Aquatic > Marine >...
AAGACGCGCACAGTGGCTTCAACTTCAGCCTCTTGATGAAGCCTGTAGCCTGGGCGGCCACAATAGCGCTGAGTCTCGCTATTGTGCTTGAATTTTCGGAACTGCCGACTGAAGTTAGGCAAGCCGTGCCAGCCGCCGAGCCAGTGCCGGCGCCGCTTGTTGACCTGTCCGAAAACGAGGCCAAACCGAAGCTCGACTCATTTGCTGTCGCAGCACCCGGTACGAATCAGTCAGCAATGAAGAAGCAGTCTGTCAGCCAAGAGCGTCCAAGCTTAGTTGATGCTGAAAGCCCGAGTAAAGAAGACAGCGCCGACGTGGAAGAAGTCGTTGTCACTGACAGCGCCGCCCGGATTACAGCGCCAGCTGCTTCGTCCAACGCTGATTTTGCTGCCACGACCGAAAGTTTCCGGGAGCGGACGGCAGGGATGAGCCAACTGAGTGAAGAAAAAGCGGAATCTGGCGCCATGCAAGAGTGCGCTGCAGAAGCGCGCATGACGGCCGAGAGCTGGCTTAGCTGCATCAAGGACCTGCACGCGCTGGGCGCCTTCGGTGCAGCCGCTCGGGAGTTCGAGAGCTTCAGCGACGAGTACCCGGGTGATTACTCCGCCGAACTGGCCGATTTCGAGGCTAATAAGTAATCAACACCAGTGCCTGACGGGTCAGCCGGTGCTAGAATCGCCAGCCCTAATTACACAGAAAACCCTGCTCAGGAATCACATCAATGAAAGCTCCCGTTCGCGTCACAATTACCGGTGCTGCAGGCCAGATCGGCTACCAGCTCGCATTCCGCATCGCCTCTGGTCAAATGCTCGGACCTGACCAGCCCGTTATTCTGCAGTTACTGGAAATTCCGCCTGCATTGCCTGCGCTTCAGGGTGTTGTGATGGAGCTCGACGACTGCGCATTTAGCACTCTTGCAGGAATCGTCGCGACTGATGACCCCAACACAGCCTTCAAAGACAGTGATTACGCCCTTCTGGTTGGAGCGCGCCCGCGCGGACCCGGTATGGAGCGCAAAGACTTGCTCGAAGCTAACGCGGCGATCTTTTCAGTCCAGGGCAAAGCGATGAATGATCATGCTAACCGCGACATCAAAGTACTGGTTGTCGGCAATCCCGCGAACACCAACGCCTTGATCGCAAGCAGCAACGCTCCCGATATTGACGCGGGCAATTTCACGGCAATGACCCGCCTTGATCACAATCGTGCGATGGCGCAACTTGCCAATAAAACGGACAACCATGTAAACGACATCACCTGCATGACGATCTGGGGCAATCACTCAGCAACGCAGTATCCCGACGTGAATCATGCGAACGTTGGCGGCAGAAGCGCCTCAGACTTGGTCGACCAGGATTGGCTCGCAGGAGATTTTATTCCGGTCGTACAACAGCGTGGCGCGGCGATTATTGCAGCGCGCGGTGCGTCATCAGCCGCATCAGCCGCATCGGCGGCCATTGACCACATGCACGACTGGGCGTTGGGCACACCCGACGGCGACTGGGTGAGCATGGCCATCCCCGCTGACGGTAGCTACGGCATTGAGCCGGGCATCGTGTATTCCTATCCCGTGCGTTGCGCTGGCGGCAAGTACGAAATCGTTCAGGGCCTCGCCATCGACGACTTTAGTCGCGAACGCATGGCGGCAACTGAAACAGAGCTTCGTGAAGAACGAGCGGCGATAGAAGAACTGCTTTAAGAACTGCTATAAAATGAGTTGCCGGGCCTGAAAATCCCGCACCCACCTGACTTTGAGGATTAAGACTTGTCCGGATTCACTGTAGGTTTGCTTTGGTTCATGTTGTTCTTTGGCGGCGGTGTTTTTCTCGCCTACCAGCGAATTGATCTTCGGACGTCGACTGCTGCGACCGGTATCGCTGTGGCAGCCTACGTCTTTTTCGGCAACGGCGCGTGGCTTTGGAATTTGGTTTTGATCGCCGTTTTCGCGGCTATGGTCGTCTTGAACATCGTCGAATTCCGCCGCGAGAAACTGACCAAGCCGCTTTTGGCGATCTATCGCAAGATGCTGCCATCAATGTCAGACACGGAGCGCGAAGCGCTAGAGGCCGGCAATGTTTGGTGGGACGGCGAGTTGTTCTCCGGCATGCCGGAGTGGGAGCGGCTGATGTCCTATCCCGCACCTAAATTATCCGACGAAGAACAGGCCTTCCTCGACGGTCCGTGCGAAGAATTGTGTCAGATGCTCGACGATTGGGAGATCTGTCACGAGCTCGCTGACATGCCAAAGGAAGTCTGGGACTACATCATCGAAAAACGCTTCTTCGCGATGATTATCCCCAAGCAATATGGTGGTCTCGAATTCTCTGCTTACGCTAACGCCGCTGTCATTACGAAACTGGCAGGCCGTAGTCCGACAGCATCGTCAACGGTCGGTGTTCCTAATTCGCTTGGACCGGCCGAGTTATTGCTGCACTACGGCACCGACGAGCAAAAACAACATTATCTTCCGGGTTTGGCCGACGGCAGTGAAATCCCGTGCTTCGCACTCACATCACCGCAAGCGGGTTCCGATGCGGCTGCGCTTATCGACAGCGGTATCGTGTGCAAGGGAAAGTGGAAGGGCAAAACCATCACGGGTATTCGCCTCAACTGGAACAAGCGCTACATCACCTTGGCACCGGTTGCGACGGTACTCGGCCTGGCATTCAAACTGTATGACCCTGAGCACCTGATCGGCGACAAGGATGAGCATGGCATTACGGCCGCGCTGATACCGACGAATACGCCGGGCGTCGAAGTCGGTCGCCGACATTACCCACTAACCATCGCTTTCCAGAACGGGCCGACATCGGGCAAAGACGTTTTCGTGCCGCTCGACTACATCATTGGCGGGCCCGAAATGGCGGGCAAGGGCTGGAAAATGCTGGTCGAACTGCTGTCGGTGGGTCGGGCCATTACGCTACCTTCAACATCGGCGGGTGGCGGTCAGGCTGCGTCTTACGCGACGGGTGCCTACGCGACGATTCGCAAGCAGTTCAATACTTCAATCGCGAATTTCGAAGGCGTTGGCGATGCGCTAACGCGAATCGCTGGCCACACCTACATTATGAATGCAGCGGTCGCAGTCACGGCAGGCGCTATCGATCAGGGCGAAAAACCTGCCGTACCATCGGCAATACTCAAGTATCACTGCACTGAACTCGCACGCAAAGTGTCGAATGACGCCATGGACGTTCACGGCGGCAAGGCCGTCATGATGGGGCCGAATAACTATCTCGGTCGTTCCTACATGGCGACGCCAATCGCGATCACAGTCGAAGGCGCGAACATCCTGACACGCAGTCTGATTATTTACGGTCAGGGCGCTATTCGTTGCCACCCATTTGTTCTCAAGGAATTGCAGGCCGCCGGCGACGAAGATCATGATCGCGGCCTGATCGAATTTGACGATGCGCTGTTTGGTCACATCGGTTATGCCATCAGCAACATGGCGCGCTCGTTCTTCCTCGCACTGACGCACGCCAAATTCAGTCGCGTGCCGTTGAATACGCCGACCCGTCGTTATTATCAGAACATCAATCGCTACAGCGCGGCTTTCGCGCTCGCGTCTGATTTCGCGATGCTGACCCTCGGTGGTGCCTTGAAGAAGCGTGAACTGTTATCTGCGCGCCTCGGCGATATCCTGAGCTCAATGTACCTCGCGTCTACGGTGCTGAAGCACTTCGAGAATCAAGGTCGACGCGCAACTGATCTGCCATTGGTTGAGTGGTCGGTCCGCACCTTGATGTACGAGGCTCAGGAAGCACTGCACGCGTTCCTAAGAAACTTCCCGAACCGCCCGGTCGCATTCCTGCTGCGTTTCTTCATCTTCCCGCGCGGGCGTACTTATTCTGCGCCCTCTGATGAGATCGCGAGAAAAGTGGTTGATATAACAACAACACCGGGCGAAGCACGTGATCGCCTGAGCGAGCTGGCGTACACAACTTTAGAGCCAGGCAATCCACTAGGACTGTTACAAGAAGCACTGCAGCTGGCAAAGGAATATGAACCCATCGAGCGACGTCTGCGCACGGCGCGCAAGGAAGGCCTGCTGTCGTCCGATTATCTGGGTGACCAAATCCTGGAAGGCGAGAAAGCGCAAGTCATCAGCAAAGCTGAGGCACGCAACATGCGCAGCTATCACGAAAAAGTACTCGCACTACTGAATGTTGACGATTTCGATCCTGCTGAATTATCACGCGGCCCGGTTGCGAAGGCGGCAGTCAGCAAACCCGTAGAAAAAACGACCCGCAAGAAAAAGGTCGCGAAAAAGGCCACAACGAAAAAGAAAAAGGCCTGAACGAGTAACGGAGGTCCATGAGCAACTACCCCGGCCCGCTGTATGAGACGAGCTTCGTCATCGCTGACGAGGCTGTGGCGAATGTTGAATCCTGGATAGAAGATGTGTTGCGGCGCGCCAGGCTCCTGGACGGCATCGAGTTTGCCCGCAGCTTCAGCACAGGCTCAAGCGGACATACTGCACGCACCTGCCAGTTTCAGGCGCTGGACGACAATGCGCTGGACGAGCTCATCGACGGTTTCTTTTCCGATCTCGATGCCGAGGCTGCGGAGCAGTTCGGCGATGACGTCGTCGTTGGCAGCCGCACGCTACGCGTTGACGAAACAGAGGAGCTGCCACTGGATGAAAGTCCAACCTGTCTGAATTGCGGCACGCGACTACGCGGCCAGTATTGCGGCCATTGTGGACAACGTTCACGCAATCGCCTGATCAGTATTTGGCAGCTTCTCCGTGAGGCGTTCGGCGACCTGCTTGAACTCGACTCTCGTCTCTGGCGTACTGTCGTTCCATTGCTAACACGACCGGGCCGGCTCACACGCGACTATCTGGAGGGTCGGCGAGCCCGATACATGCCGCCTTTTCGCACCTATCTGGTCCTCAGCGTTATCTTCTTCCTCGTCGCTTTCTTCGATCCGCAGCAAGACCTTAGTCTTTTCTTCGAGCCCGAAACACCGCCAACCGCTGAGGAACTTGCTGATATCGAGGCCGACGACGGCGTTGCAAGCAGCGAAGGTGGACTGTTCGACAACTGCGACAAGGCTTCTATCGAGGCCGACGACGATGTACCGGTGTGGGTTCAAGAGCGTTTCTCCGATGAGCGGCTCAAGCAGATATGCGAGCGAAACAAGGCACGCGGCAATGAGAATGTCGCCGATGCGATCCTGGACAATGTGCCGATCGCTCTCATCGTCCTGCTGCCAATTATGGCGTTGGTTCTTAAGTTGCTATACCCATTGTCTCGGCGCTATTTCGTGGAGCACCTGTTGTTCTTCGTGCATTTCCACGCGTTCTTTTTTCTCATTCTATTGTTGCAGATCATGTTTGCTCGAGTCGCGAACTGGCTATCGCTCGCCGGCGTTATCAGTACCATTATTATCGTCGCGACGTCTTTTTATATTCCGGTTTACCTCTACAAGGCCATGCGCCACGTGTACGGGCAGGGACACATGGTTACAATCGTTAAGTACCTGATGCTGGTTGTCGCATATGCAACCGGCGCTATGCTTACAATGCTCGGTGCATTCCTTTTTGCACTCATATCCGCACCACCTACTTAGGATCCTAAGAATGTACTCCAGACTCCTGATTTTGAGCGCCCTGCTAACGGTCTTAAGCGCATGCAATGAGAACGTCCCCGACGAGACGACAAACGCTGCGCTATCCGAGAGTGACGCCGCAGCAACGCCAGAAGTTAACGCACTACCGCGCACTGCTTCCGCGGATGGCGCCAGTGTGTTTTTCATAACGCCTACGGACGGCGCAACAGTCTCGAATTCCATCGCGATCGAGTTCGGTGTTGAAGGCATGGATGTCGTGAAGGCGGGTGATAATCAACCGCATTCAGGACACCATCACCTACTGATCGACACGGGATTGCCTGATCTCGGGCTACCCATTCCGGCCGACACGCAGCACATACACTTTGGTGATGGCAGCACCAGCACTGAAATTACGCTCGAACCGGGCGAGCACACGCTGCAGATGTTGCTCGGCGATTACTTGCATATCCCGCACAACCCGCCTCTGGTATCAGAGCCAATAACGGTCATAGTTGAATAAGTGGTTGAGCGAAACGCCCGGGGACACTAGAATCGGCGGGCTAAGCAGACAGCATCTATGAATCAATCCAACCACAAGAAATCCATCGGAATCAGCGGGCTCGCCGCCTACATACCGCCGTATCGCGTGTGGTTGGAGGATTGGTGCGACTGGACAGATAACCAGTGGCCGAAGATCCGCGAGGTGGTTGGGCGCAGTTTTCGTGTCCGCGGACCCGATCACAGCGTCTATACGATGGCCGCCAATGCCGTTATTCGACTCATCGATCAGTACGACATCGACCCTAGCCGCGTGAAGTTTCTCGGTCTGGGCACCGAATCCAGTACCGACAACTCAGCCGGTGCAATCATCGTTAAAGGCATGGTTGACCAGGCGCTGATCGCTCAGGGCAAATCACCCATCGCGCGCAGCTGTGAAGTGCCCGAGTTCAAACATGCTTGTCTTGGCGGTGTGTATGGGATGAAGGGCGCAATTCGTCACCTCGCGCTTGATGGCGCCGGTGGCCAGGCGATTGTCGTTTGTGCTGACATCGCTGAATATGCGCGCGGCAGTTCCGGGGAGCCGACGCAAGGCGCCGGTGCCGTCGCCATGTTACTGGAAGAAGATCCGCAGCTCGCTGTGGTCGACTTGGTCGGCTCAGGGTCGGCGTCCGACTATCGCATCATGGATTTTCGCAAGCCGATGATGCGTTTTTGTGGACAAGACCGAAGCGAGACGCACCAGGTTCAGGACTTCCCGGTCTTTAACGGCAAATACTCTACGACCTGCTACATCGACGAAACACTACATGCTCTGAATGACATGTACGAAAAGCGCGGCCTGAATTCGATCGAACACCTGCGTTCACTGCGCACTTTGTTCCTGCATCGACCCTATCGCCGCATGCCGGAGACCGGCTGGGCTGTTTCATATCTATTCGCTTTGGGACAGGGAAACGCCGAGGATCGCGCTGAACTCGCCTCATACTGTTATGAAGCCGGTGTCGATGTCGACGCCTTACTAACAGAGATGGCCAGCAAACCTGACGTTGCTCAGCTGGCTGAACCGGAACGGCTGCAATTTGAGGCCTATCCAATGGCAATGGCCGTCTTGCGCGCATTTCGCGCTTCAAGGCACTTTCGCCATGAGATTCTGGATAAAGTGAGACTCGGCAGCGATACGATGCTCGATCTGGGCAACCTGTACACCGCGGCGTTACCGGCGTGGATGGCGGCCGGTTTCGAACAGGCGCTCGAAGAAGACTCATTATTCGTTGACGAAGAAGTTCTCACGCTCGGTTACGGCAGCGGTGACGCCGCCGAGGTGATTCCGTTTTTCATGGCCGAGAACTGGCGTGAAGCCGCCGCGAAGATTCGCTTCTCGGATGCAATGGAACTAACACTTGATCTCAACCAGCAACAATATGAGGCTTTGCATGATGGTCGCCGCGTCGATGGTCTCGGCTACGTCGCCAGAAACGAGTTTGTCATTGATCGGGTTGGCGTGAGCACCGAGCGTCATTTCACAGATCTCGGAATCGAGTACTACCGCTATATCGCGTAGCGCGCCAGCGCGCCGCTAAAATCTTCTCGCAATGCCAACCACTCCTTCAAGAACCACGGTGTAAAGCGCTCTGGATAATTCTTGAGCTCCGAATCAAGGTCGTCTGCGGTTATGTAGCGCGTGCTCTCGATCTCGCTTTCGTTTGGCTGTACCAGACCTTCTACGCTGCCAAGAAAAACGTGGCACAACTCATTTTCTGATCCGGCATCGCCAAATTCTGCTTGATAGCAAAACTGGTAAACATATTCGAGTGTTGCCGATATATTGAGTTCGTCGTCCAACCGGCGACTTGTCGCAACAGACAAAGATTCGCCACGTCGCGGATGACTGCAACACGTATTTGACCAGTAGCCCGGCCACAATCGTTTCTCCGCACTGCGCTGCTGCAACAGCAGCTCCCCGCTATCGTTGAACAAGAACAATGAAAAGGCGCGATGTCGGATGCCGTGGCCGTCATGACAGTCTGCCTTCGACCCATGACCGATTTCCTTGTCATCGTCATCGACAAGGATCAACTCCTCGTTTTCCGACGAAACCACCCGATGCAAATCGCTCAACGCGCTACTCTCTCTGCAGTGCTTGAGCCCAACGTCGCATATCCCGCACGGTACAGCGCGGAGCGCACATCGTACTCGACACCCGGACACAGGGCGACGATCGATCCGCCACCTCCGGCGCCGGTCAGCTTCGCACCGACGGCTCCGTTTTCTCGAGCAATCGCGATCATGTTCTCAAGGTCGGGCGTTGAAACCTGTATGGCATTTAACAGACCTTGGCAGACGTTCATTAGCCGACCCAGCTCTTCGTAGCGGCCAGCTGCCAGGGCGATAGCTCCGTCTCGACTCAGACGATCAATCTGGTCGAACAGGTTCTCGTATCGAGCGCTATCTTCATCGTATCGCGATCTGACACCAGCAACCTGTTCGTGTGTCAGGCCGACCTGGTGACTAAAAGCGATCACCAGTGGCAGCTGTGCTCTAAGCTCAAGCGTCTCGAACTTGAGTGCACCATCATTTTTGAAAAGCATCGCCTCAGCAAAACAAGACAGCGTATTGTCGACGCCGGACGGTGTACCGTGTGCCAGCTTTTCGCAAGCATAACTAATATCATTGACGCGCTGTTCATCGATATACATACCGAGACTGCCTGCTATCGCGCGTGTAATGGCGACAGCAATAGCAGCCGATGATCCTAGCCCCATCCCTCTCGGCAGTTGCGACGAAACATCTATCGCAAAACCCGACCCAATCGCGTCCAGCTCTTGCAGAATCCTGTTGATAATCCCGTCGATACCGTCTGTAGAACTTGCATCAACGACACTCTTCAGCCGCCACTCTTTGACGACTATTTCCGAGCGGCCACTGACGGGGTGAACCGCAGCATGAACTGCGTCGGAAATGGGAACCGCCAATGCGTGACGACCATAGACCACCGCATGTTCGCCCAGAAGAATGACCTTGCCTGCGGCACTCGCTTTGGTAACTTTTTTGTCGTTCTCGATGACGCTTTCGGCGCTGTGCAGATTATCGAGTATCTCCCCAGCCTTCCAAGACTTGACCTCACCGCTGGCCAGCAGTTTTTCAACCACGTTGTCCAGCTCTGCCTCGGTCGCGCCAGCAGTCATCGCGACGCTGCGTGCATGCAAGTGCATATGACCCTTCTGAATACCACTAGTGGCCAGCGCCCGCAACGCAGCGAAATTCTGTGCGAGACCGACAGCCGCCATCAATTCGGACAGTTGTTCGGCTGATTCCGCGCCGCTTATCGCGAGCCCGAGCGCAGCTGCCGGATTCGACGCCAACGTGCCACCAACGATGCCCAGCTTAATCGGCAATTCAATCGAACCTGCCAAGCTACCGTCAGAATCGACCGACCACTTTGTCAATGTCGAGTAGCGTCCATCACGAGCAGCGAACGCGTGGGCACCGGCCTCGATCGCTCGCCAATCATTTCCGGTCGCAATCGCAAGCGCGTCAATACCGTTCATAACGCCCTTGTTATGCGTTGCTGCACGATAGGGATCGACATCCGCGATCTGACTCGCAACGACAATTCCATCCCTGACCTGCTCTCCACTCATATCTCCGGTCGCGAGCGCCTCAATCGAGTAGCGCACACTAGCGGTACACACGGAGCGGTCAGTCAAATTCGACAATATTCTGAGCGCGACATCACCGCCACAGGTAGCAGTGATCGATGGTGCGAGAGATTCGCAAATGGTATTGACGAGGTTTGCGCCCATCGCATCGCCGGTATCGACCAAAATGTGCACGGCGATGAGTGGTGACCCATTCGGAAGCTGCAAAGCACGAAACTCGATATCGCGAACACCGCCGCCGCGCTTTTTCATCCTGGGGTGCACAGCGTCAGCTGTAGCTACGAGGTACTCACGTGCATCGGCGAGTGACTTTAGCGCATCGTCAACATCGCCAATACCAACCACGTGAATTTGTCCCGCGAGAAGCGACTCATCAAGTCGGGCCACAAAGCCTCCGCTGAATCTCGCAAGCGCCGCAGCGCCGCTCAAACCAGCGACGATCGAGGGCTCCTCGACAACCAGTGGCACGATGCAGTCGCGATTGTTTACAAGGAAGTTCGGTGCGATCGCCAGGGGTAGGCCGAATATACCGACGACATTCTCGAGCATCTTATCGGCGGCTTGAAGTGATACAACTTGCCGACCCGCGTGCAGGTCGCCGGCGGAAGCCGAGGAAAGCCAGCCAAGTTTCTCAAGTTGACGAATACGTTCGCCAACGCTGAGCTTGTAAAGCCCAGAGATACGCGAGTCGCTCATTGGATGTCTGTTCTCATCAGTTTCATTCACTCTACTGTCGCGCCCACGTCACCTAACTGCCAATCAAGAACCCGGTACTTTTCATTCAGCCGCCGCGTGAATGTGTCCAGCCGCTCGTCATCGGTGCCAAGCACGATGCCGACGTCTCCGCCACCAGCTCCGCAAGGTTTGTAGATCAAATTATCTGCATTGGCAGCGTGCAGAATATCAGCATGTCCAGCATCGAATATGCCCAGATCATGGTCGGTGCTGAAATCCTGCAGACAATCAATGTAGTCGTGGTAGTTGCTAAGTATTTCTCCGGCGTTTCCGACTCGCCAGGCCGCCGCGATATCTTCAGAAGCAACCGCAAGGCGTACTCTGGACGGTTTACTAACCACCGCATCGAGTAATGACAGTTTTTCGCGGGTAGCCGCTGCACGACCGGTCCAGACCATTCGGGCGTGAAGTCCATCAGGCCAACGCAATACCACTGTCGCCGCGCCTTCCATTCGATACTCGATAAGGCCACCGCGCAAGCTACAGGCGACATCCACACCACTGCCAACACCATCCTGCAAATCTGCGTGCGCGCGCTGTGCTAGCAGCGCGATATTTGAGCCCTCGGTCGCATTTTTCATCGCCGCGAGCAGTGCGACAGTGATCGCGGCGCTGGAACCGATGCCGATCTTCTCTCCTGAGTCGTGGTCGATAAATTCAGAGCTGTCCAATTTGATGGCCAGTGACGGCTTGTCCGCGTGACCCGCGATCCTCCAAACCGAATCGACAACCCCAAACTCTTGCTGGCCCTCTTGCCAGCGCAACACACCATCGCTGGCTTGAAAGCGACCGATCGTCGCTGTGTAGGTTGGCGATTCTACGCTCGAAAACTCAGAATCCGTGGTATCAACTACGGCACGCGCACGTCGATTGACGGCCATGCAAATCGCCGGCGCACCGTCGAGCACGGCGTACTCACCGCTCAATACGACCTTTCCGGGCGCGCTCGCCATCACTCCGAATTCACCAATCGTGCCGCCGGGCCGAGACCGGTAGTCATTACTTTTCGCACGCCATCAGTATTCGCCAAAGCGGCTGCGACCACCGCTGCGTCCTCCGGCATGCAAACGGCCTTCACCTGCGGGCCCGCATCGATAGTAAAAAATACCTTTTGCCCATCCTGCTGCAACTGTCTCACAGCCTGCATACAACGCAGGGTTGCTGAGCTCCAATACACCATGGGTGGTCGGGACGCCCACATCACCGAATGCATTTTTAGACAATTGTGTTCGGCAACAGTGGCAAGCGCAGAAAAATCTCGCTCCTCAATCGCGGTGCGAGCGGCAGTGAGATCACCTTCCTGCTGATCGGTCCAGC
>Ga0209344_10004973_pt1 | contig 11770 bp, 8 predicted proteins | sample Cruoilmetagenom6_FD_187293 | JGI IMG/M metagenome (GOLD analysis project Ga0209344, IMG submission 187293) | Oil polluted marine microbial communities from Coal Oil Point, Santa Barbara, California, USA - Santa Barbara Oil Seep Sample 6 (SPAdes)... | ecosystem: Environmental > Aquatic > Marine >...
ACAAGACTCTGTTAAAAAGCTACATAAATCCTAAAAAATTCTCCTATTTTTGCGCCATGCGCAGAAAGAATACAAGACAAGTTTTTGAAAACGTAGAAGTAGTAGATGCCGGTGCCAAAGGCAAGACCATAGGAAAGGCACCCGATGGCCGGGTAATCTTCTTGACCAACACTGTCCCTGGAGATGTTGTGGACGTTATGACCACCAAAAAAAGGAAGGCCTATTTTGAGGGCGTTGCCACCAAGTTCCATACTTTTTCGAGTAAAAGAACTACCCCTATCTGTGAACATTTTGGAGTATGTGGGGGCTGTAAATGGCAAGATATGGGCTATGAACACCAGCTATTTTACAAACAAAAAGAAGTTGAGAACAACCTACGAAGAATTGGTCATTTGGAATTGCCAGAAACGAGTCGCATTTTAGGATCCAAAAAGCAATACTTTTACAGGAACAAGATGGAATTTTCTTTTTCTGATAGTAGATGGTTGACCTTGGAGGAAATAAACTCAGGCAAGGAAATTGATGATAAAAACGCATTGGGATTTCATATTCCTGGAATGTGGGACAAAATCTTGGACATTAAAAAATGTCATTTGCAAGAAGATCCTTCCAATGCGATTAGGTTGGAAATAAAGGATTTCGCCATTAAGAACAATTTATCTTTCTTTAACCCCAGGAATCAATGGGGCATGTTGCGCACGGTAATGATTCGCACCTCCTCTACTGGTGAAATCATGGTTATGGTCCAATTCTATGAGAACGATTTGGAGAAGAGGGAATTATTGATGAACCACTTGGCAGTAACCTTTCCTGCAATAACTTCCTTGTTATATGTCATCAATCAAAAACAAAATGATACCATATATGATCAGGAAATCATATGCTATTCTGGACGGGATCATATATTTGAGGAAATGGAAGGTCTTCAATTTAAAATAAATGCCAAATCATTTTATCAAACCAATTCGGACCAGGCATATGAACTATACAAGATAACCCGGGATTTTGCCGAACTTACTGGAAATGAATTGGTTTACGACCTTTACACCGGTACGGGCACCATTGCCCAATTTGTGGCCAAAAAGGCCAAAAAAGTAATAGGAATAGAAGCCGTTCCCGAAGCTATCACCGATGCCAAGGCCAATGCACAAAGAAACAAAATAGACAATGTAGATTTTTATGTAGGGGATATGAAGAATGTCTTTAATCCTAGTTTTATTGAGGAACACGGCAGTCCCGACCTTATTATTACCGATCCTCCCAGGGATGGTATGCATGCGGCCGTTGTACAACAAATATTATCCATTGCACCGGAAAGGGTTGTTTATGTTAGCTGTAATAGCGCCACACAGGCCAGGGATTTGGAGATGATGAAGGAAGATTATGAAATTATGAAGGTGCAACCAGTGGACATGTTTCCACAGACCCATCATGTTGAAAATGTTGTACTTTTGAAAAAACGGACCAAATAGTCCAACCGAGCATGAAAAAATTCTACATTCCAATATTAGTTTTAATTATATTAATCTGCTTTGGAGCCTGTGAAAAGGATGATATCTGTATAGATGGGGACACCCCTTTATTAGTGATAAGATTTTATAATGTGGACAACCCCACTGTATTAAAAAAGGTCACCAAACTTAGAATTGTGGGAGTTGGCCAGAATACCACGGTCACAACAGTATCCGATAGAACGGATTTGGATTCAATTGCCATTCCTTTGAAGGTCACAGAGAACAGCACAGGTTTTTATTTTATTAGGAACTCTGCAGATGTTGAAACTACAGATTCGGGAGGAGAGACTATTACGGTTGAAGGGGGAGACTTGGATACCTTGTACCTAAATTACACCAAAATAGATAAGTTTGTTTCCAGGGCCTGTGGATATATTGCCAATTATGAAGAATTGAATAGCGATCTAAAAATGGAAACCGATAATTGGATAAAGGATATAGAAATTGTAACCCCCTTGGTAGAAAATTCAACAGCAGCGCATGTTAAGATATTTCATTAGTAGCTTTTTATTTCTAGCCTTTCTTTTGGGGAGTTCCCAAAGCAAGCCTATCGATTTGCAACCAAAAGACACTGTGGTACACACCGACCCCTATGGTATTAGGGTGGGGATAGACCTTAGTCGCCCTTTAATTTCATTCTTAAATGATGATTATCAAGGATTTGAAATAGTTGGGGACTATAGGATAACAAATAAACTATATGTGGCTGCAGAACTTGGTAATGAAAAAAACACCAAACAAGAGGACTTATACAATTTCACCACCTCGGGAAGCTACTTAAAACTGGGTGTGGATTACAACACCTATGGAAATTGGTATGGCATGAACAATTCCATACACGTAGGGGGGCGTTATGCCTACAGTACTTTTAGCCAAACTTTGAATAATTATCAAATTTTTGACACCAACCGTTATTGGACCGATCCCGAATATCAAATTAATCCGGACCCCAATGCTGTTAATGATTTTCCCTTGGGTTCAGATGTCGCCCAAGAATTTAGCGGATTAAATGCCAGCTGGTTGGAGGCCGTGCTGGGTATAAAAGCCGAACTCTTTGCCAATATCTTTTTGGGGGCCAGTGTTCGCATTGGTTTCTTGGTCAGTAACAAGGAACCCGACAACTTTAGGAATTTATGGGTTCCTGGATTCAATAAGGTTACCGATGGCAGTAAATTTGGCGTTGGTTACAATTATTCCATCACCTATTTTATTCCACTCTACAAAAAAGCCAAAAAAAATAAGGAAAAGGAAGAAAAGAAGGCTCCAATCCAAGAACAACCTAAAGCTCCCGAAAACCCTTAATAAAAATCCATTTCATCATCAGTTTCTCTCCGGACTTTGTTTTTACAGCACTAAACTTAGGTGCCAATATACTGGCGGCCACAGCTGCTATAAATGCAAGGGCAAGTGTATTTAAGGGCAATAACATGCCAATTAACAATCTGCCCCCAACAAATAGAATTGAGAAGCCTAGAAAGTTAAAGATAAGGGCTTTGTATTTTGGTTTCAAAATTCCTATACTTTTAAATCATTAAAAACGGATTATTCCGCTTTGTTATATTTGGCTTTCTTGCTCCCCTCGTACATAACGTATTTTACCAAGCGCGACTCCAAATGGCTATTAAACACCTTGATCTTTCTGGAAGGGCGCAGTCCCACATACTTTAAGGCTTCCAAATTAGAGGTAATGAACCAGGCATCGGTCCCTGGATAATTTCGTTTTAAAGTGTTACCTATATCGGTATAAAAACCCTCCATTTCTATATCCAAACGCTCACCGTAAGGAGGATTGAACACCATATGCAAATGTTTGTCCGTAAATTTCTCCGTATCAAAAAAATTCTTCCTTTCCACGGTTATATAATCGGATAAATTGGCATTGACAATATTATCCTGGGCCTTTCTTACTGCCGAAGGCGCCTTGTCATACCCAATAATCCTATGATTGAACTCCCTTGCTCTCTTAAGGCTGCTATCCACAATTTTTTCAAAAAGATCGGCATCAAAATCGTGCCATTTCTCAAAGGCAAATTCCTTTCTATTAATGTTGGCAGGAATATTACAGGCAATCATAGCTGCTTCTGTCAATAGAGTACCACTGCCACACATAGGATCCAAAAAATCACATTGTCCGTCCCAACCACTTAACAACAAAAGACCGGCCGCCAATACCTCATTTATGGGCGCAATATTGGTCGCTGTCCTATACCCTCGCTGGTGTAAAGACCTCCCGGACGAATCCAGGGCTACATTGCAATGATCATTCTGTATGTGGATGTTGATCCTAACATCAGGAAATTTTATATCCACATCCGGCCTACTACCATCCGTATCCCTAAACTTATCCACAATAGCATCCTTGGTCTTTTGGGATACATATAGGGAATGGGTGAAATTTTCGCTATTTACTGTAGCATCAATGGCAAAGGTGGTAGAAGTGGACAGATAATCGAACCAGTCCATGGCATAGATTTTTTTGTAAAGATCGTTCTCATCCCTTACACGAAAAGAATGGATAGGTTTAACAATTTTGATTGCCGTTCGCAAACAAAGATTTGCCTTGTACATAAAACCGGTATCTCCTTCAAAAAAAACACTCCTAACTCCCTCTTCAACATTTCCGGCACCAAGATTACGCAGTTCCTTGGCCAAAATTTCCTCAAAACCAAACATGGTCTTGGCCACCATTTTAAAATTTTTGTTCATATCTACCTTTAAGATTACCGCAAAAATACGTTAATTTTAGCCCTTATTAGCCAATATGGTAATTTTGTACAATATCAGAATTAATCCTTAATGAAATATTTATTACCTATTCTTGGCGTATTGCTGAGTTTTATATTTGTATACTTCACAAAACCAAAAAACAAGGAAGTCTTTAAACTTCTCCTAGCTTTCAGTGGAGCTTTTTTGCTGGCGCTTACTGTTTTTGAATTGTTCCCTGAAGTTTATGGTAGCGCAGAACCAAAAACGGTAGGGGTATTTGTTATGTTGGGGATCCTTCTCCAGATTTTTCTCGAATTTTTTTCCAAGGGGGCCGAACACGGACATGTTCATTTAGATCCCGAAAAATCCGATTTTCCTTGGATGCTTTTTATAAGCCTATGCATCCATTCCCTGTTAGAAGGATTGCCTATAGAAAATCACGGTACTATCCTTTACGGAATTTTAATCCACAAAATACCCATTGCGATTATCTTAAGCATATTCTTATTAAGCTCCAAGATAAAGTTGCTGTCTGCCATATTCTTTATTGTACTTTTTTCCTTGATGACTCCCATAGGCACCTACATTGCAGCCAATTATGATTTTACCCATAGGTATGCCGTTTTTCTTAACGCCTTGGTTATTGGTGTCTTCCTTCATATTTCGACTGTTATTCTATTCGAAAGTTCGGAAGCGCATAAATTTAACTTGCGTAAATTGGTCGTCATAATATTGGGAATTGCAATTGCTTATATGCTATAAAGCCAAACCAAGTCCCCAATTACAAGAAAAATTGGTACAACGGGGCAATTACTCTAGATTAGTAATTATTATAAGAATTAACAGCACACCCAGGTCTATAAATGTTCAGCAAGGAAGAAGCAAAAAAGTTACGTCAGGATTTTTGGATTTCCTTTAGTAAATCCTTTCCCAGAAAATGGATTCTGTATAACACTGGCATTAAGGATTGCTCTTTTAAATTTCATTTTGATTTAAAGAGTGCTATGGTATCTATGGACATAGAAAGTCAAGATTTGGAAAAGCGGTTGGGGGTATGGGAAAAATTGATTTCACTTAGGCCTATTTTATTGGAAGAATACCTGCCAAAAGCCCTATTTGAGGATACGGTTATCCTTAAAAATGGAAAGGAGATTTCAAGGGTGTCCGTTAGTTTAGAAAATGTTTCCATTCACAACAAAAACACTTGGCAGGAAACCATGGTATTTTTGAAGGAAAACATGGCCGTATTTGAAGATTTCTTCAAAGAATATGAAGATATTATTCGTCCCTAAACCACATCGATCAAAATAAAAAACCAATGACTGATGGCACCTCCCAGCACAAACAAATGCCAGATAAAGTGGTTATAACGGATCCTCTCCAAAGCGTAAAAAAGAATTCCCAAGGTATAAAAGGCTCCCCCCAGAAAAAGGGTCCCCAACCCAATGGTGGTAGTATTACTTAGTAAGTTGTCCAGATCCAAAACAATCAACCAGCCCATTATTAAATATAGCGATACTGAAATAAACTCATATTTCCCCGTATAAAACAACTTCATAATAGTACCCGCAGCAGCTATTCCCCATACGGTATAAAATAGTAACCAGCCATTTCCTTGTTCCAACATGATTAAGGCTACTGGCGTATAGGTGCCAGCAATTAAAAAATAAATGCTGATGTGATCCAATATCCTCAATTTGTTTTTCAAATTTGACGGCTTAACACAATGATATAAAGTTGATGCCGTAAACAAGAAGACAAAAGTAAAACTGTAAACAATAATTGAGAACGTGGCATAGGAAGTTAACTGTCGGCTATTTTGCAATAACACTACAAAACCTATTAGCCCAAATAATATTCCAAGGGCATGGGACAGGGTATTTAGTTTTTCCTCTTTAATAGGCATACCTCAAAAGTATACAAATGTTTCAAATTGAAATCCCATTCGTTAAAGCCCTTTAAAAATAGTATTCAACCAGTAATACTGATTAAGACCCAAGGCACAATGTCAATTAATTCGCATCTTATTGAACAATAAGCTTCGCCCTCATCACCGATGAATGCCCTGGAAAAGTACATACTATCCAATATTCACCTGGTTCCTCCGGCATTTTTACATAGATTGTTTCTGCCGTTTCAGGCTGCATAATAGCAGTATGGTACAACACTAAATCGGTATCCGGCACATAGTTATAGTCCGGTCCGTCCAATCCTAACATCAAGGCCATTTGCCCTACCTTATCTACCGATTCCTTGCCTTTCTGGGTAATTACCAAGTTGTGCATCATATCGTCGTTGTTATTAAAGGTAAGCTCTACCTTAGCCCCTCTCTGAACCTTAACTTGTTCTACATCGTACTTCAGTCCCGGCTTGGTACCTATCATCAACTTCTGATCGGATTTATTGTTCCAATCAGCTGGCATTTTTGTTATTCTTTTAGGCTGAACGATACTTTTACCGGATTTGACAATACCTGTCATCTGTGGGGATTTCAAAACTCCACCCGGAACTTCATTTAAGGTATAATAACCCGTGTTATGTAGTAGTTTCTTACCATTCCCAGAGGTGAGGTCCGGGATTTTTATTTCGTGGATAAAGCCCAATCGCATTCCGTGTAAAGTTAATTTAACGGAAAGTCCATCTGGTGAAACCTCTGCTTTATGTACCATTACTGGTTGTTCTTCCACTATGGGACTACCGTAGGTATTGTGATATTGGTAAGTAAAACTTTTCATTTGATAGCTGGCAACATCCCCGGCCAATTTTTTATTGACAGGTTGTGTGAATTCCAATTGAAATCCATCATCCAAGGCTTTCATTTTTTTTATTTCGAAAGGTACTTTCCCTGTCCACTCCAATCTTTGCAGACCATACGGAGCTTTTCCGGTAGAAGCCCACCCTCTACTTGTCATGCCAACAAACATACTGGAATCACTACCCCAGATCATACGCAATATTCCTGAGGAAAAACCCTCTCTAAATAAAAAGGAAGCACCTTGGTACACCCCATTGACCTTCTCCATATAAACTCGCATTATCTTACTATGCCCCTGATCGCCGATAAACATCTGGCCTTCAAAAGGTCCAAATTTTCCATGGGTAGTATCATAAAGGATATCCGAAGTTGAAATCCCCTGAATGGTATGCGGGAACCAGATGGCTGGAGCCTTAAGGGCAGGTATTTTTTTTGCATATTCATACAGACTTAAGCCCGATTGCTTTTCTATTTCATCCTGTTTCAATTTTAGAGGCGATTGCGGGTCATCTGTCCAACGTAGGCCTTCCGGATTACCTGCAAAATCGCCTACTTCCAAATGGGTCATCCTTCCAGAACCTACCCAATCCCCTTGATTTTCGGTATAAAAGTAATCACCCTCAGAATTCACATTAAATCCCGCAGGAGACCTTAAACCGGTTGCAATTGGGGTCATTTCCCCTTCAGGTGTTATTTTCAGCATCCATCCCCTCCATTTTACCAAACTGGCCCCGTGGCCGATCCAAGATAAATTTAAGGTGACCAACATATCCCCATTGGGCAAAATTAACGGACCATAGGAATAATCGTGGTAATTACCGGACAAAGGCCATGTATAAATAGTCTTATAGCTATCTGCCTTTCCATCCCCGTTCCTGTCATCCAATCTAGTAAGTTCGCCTCGTTGGGAAAGATAGAAGCCATTGTCTTTATAGGCCAAGCCCAAGGTCTCGTGCATCCCGTGTGCATATCTCTTATAAACAGGGTTTGGACCATACGGCTTATCTATTAACCAAACCTCACCCCTTCTCGTAGAAACCCCCAATTTATCGTCATCCGTAAACGCCAACCCTCCAACTTCCAATACAATATCATTTGGAATTGGAACATCCACTATTTTATAATATTCCGCTTCCTTTTTGGCCATTTCCGAACTTTCCTGTCCAAATGTACCATATACTGTTCCTAATAGGAATACAAAGAAAACTGCCTGTCTTAAAATCTGCATAATTGGTTGTTTTGGGTTACCAAATAATATTGTATGTAATGTTCCCACTGTTCGTGGGTATTTTTAGTATTAATTCATCCTTTCCGTTGGAATGACGGATTACAGGATCTAAGCCACTATTACCGGAGAAATCGATAAAATAACTTTCATTGTTGACAATGAATGTACCATCCTCCAACTGTTTAATGGATTCCCCTTCGGCAATTTTATGCCAGATATCACCATTGCCCTTAATGCTAATGGTACGCTCAAGTCCACGTCCGTCCTTGGAAGATTTAAATGAATTGCTAATAGTAGTCCCTTCTACTTGATGTAAAAAAACCGGTAATCCATTATCCTTCATTTCATAACCTAATGGCTTAAACCTTATGTTGGATGGAATGCTGTCTGGCCAAACCATATCTTTATTCTCCAAAGTCATAAAATCTGGATCGCCGTGAAAGGATACTGAAAATCCCTTTGGTTCCGCCAACTGGTTAGTACCTCTTAGATGCCACATCTGGGTAACATCAAGAAAATCGCCTTGCCATACCTGTAATATAGCCCCTCTACTTAAATCATATGAATAATTTATACGATCAGGACTCCCAACCGCAATACAGTGTGTCCTTTTTTCATCTCCATGCATCATATACCCACGTTGGGTTACAGTCTCTTCTCCAACCGTAATGAGTATATCATTATCCGAATTCTTTTTAGCTGAACTTAAAGAGTTCTTTGCATGTAGGGCCATTTTCTGCATTTCAGGGCCCTCTGCCGTAATACTGAAACCTGTATACCACGGATAATTCTTGTTATAAATGAAGGTAAAAGGTATTTTGCCCTTTTCCAACTCAATTTCACCTATCCCTGGTGTATCCAAATCGAACTTTCCATTTAGATTAACCACAGTATCATTACCGATCAACAGCAAGGCACCACCATGATTTAATCCAATATTGAAGAGGTAGGTACCAGAATTCGGAACATCCATTTGCCCCTTATAACTTAGAATTCTTGTAACCCTATTTCCAGTTACCATATTGGCGGAAATACTATCTACATTTTTCTCCCCAATAACTGTAAGCGTATCCAAACCGGCAATTGTATCAGAATTATTTTCGTATTCTGTCATATGCATATCGGACAAGGTCAACTTTTTATTTTCATACTTTTTATACTTGATATTTCTTAAAGCTACGGGACCGTGATCTCCTTGAATCATTAATGGTCCTCTAGCTTTTTCATCATTAAAGGCAGAAGCCCTTGTAGGGCCAGTTACCTCCACATTTTCCTGAATCAACTCACCATTTAACCACACCTCTTGAAATAGGGCATTTTTTATTTTGTTGCCCGAGGCGTCAAATTTGGGAGCGTGAAATATAATTTTAAAATGTTGCCAAAGTCCGGGCGACTTTGAAGCGTTGGTTCTTGGGGAATGTCCCTCATAACCTTTTTGATCGCCTTCCCTACTGTCATCCCACCGCTGATAGATACCACCTATATCTCCATATGTTGGTTCCTTTACACCCCAACTATCCAATAGTTGCACTTCATACCTCCCTTGAAAATAAAGTCCGGAATTGGAGTTGACCGGCATCATCACATCCAATTCAATTTCTATATCCCCATGTTCAAAATTTGTAAAAATATGATCATTTTTTGACTGATCATCAGGTATGTTGGCCAGAATTCCTTTCCCCGGAGAGGATGTCAAAATCCTGTCCTTTGATCTATCCACATACACATCCCCTACAATTTTCCAGTTAGGAGTCTCTACCTTAAACATAGATAGATCATCCAATGGCAGTTCGGAGAAGGGCAAATAATCCTTTATACTTGGGAATTCTTCGGTAGTCGTTGCAGTATCCTTTGATGGACGATCGCCGCATGAAATAAAAAACAGCAATAATCCACTTAAAAACAATGGAATTTTCATAAAATTGAAGCTTAGGTTACTCGGAACAGTAGTTCCAAAGCCTAAAGATATAAATATAAGTTACAAAACTCCAACATTTGCCTGGTCCATCTTCAATTCCCTTTTGTTTTGTCCCCTAGTGATGGCCATCTCACTTACGAAAAGGTTTTCGTAACTTTACGAAGTCATTTACAAAAGTTAAGTGCAAGTATAAATCCTTAAAGGCAAAAGATCTTATTGAAGTGTGTTTCAAACACTGTATACTGTCTGTTGAAGATTGGAAGGAAACAATGTAGTAATGAAACAATGTAGCAATGATTCAATGTAGCAATTGCAATTATTTAATGTAACAATTGACTGATTTGAAAATTCGTTGATGGGCCGATTTGAAAGTGGAACAGTGTAGCAATGAAATAATGTACCAATGATTCAATGTAACAATTGTGTGATTTGAAAATTTGCTGATGTTCCGATTTGAAAGTAGAACAATGTAGTAATGAAACAATGTACCAATTATTCAATGTAACAATTGGTTGATCTGAAAAATGGATGGCACTCTGCAAAGTCGTTGTGCAAAGTTGCTGTGCAAAGTCTCCCGACTTTGGACTTTCCAACTAGACTTGAAAATTCGTTGATGGACCGATTTGAAAGTGGAACAGTGTAGCAATGAAATAATGTACCAATGATTCAATGTAACAATTGTGTGATTTGAAAATTTGCTGATGTTTCGATTTGAAAGTAGAACAATGTAGTAATGAAACAATGTACCAATTATTTAATGTAACAATTGGTTGATCTGAAAAATGGATGGCACTCTGCAAAGTCGTTGTGCAAAGTTGCTGTGCAAAGTCTCCCGACTTTGGACTTTCCAACTAGATTTTAAAATTCGTTGATGGACCGATTTGAAAGTGGAACAATGTAGTAAAAAAACAATGTACCAGTGATTCAATGTAGCAATTGGTTGATCTGAAAAATGGATGGCACTCTGCAAAGTCGTTGTGCAAAGTCGCTGTGCAAAGTCTCCCGACTTTGGACTTCCCAACTAGATTTGAAAATTCGTTGATGGACCGGTTTGAAAGTGGAACAATGTAGTAATGAAATAATGTACCAATGATTTAATGTAGCAATTGTGTGATCTGAAAATTTGCTGATGGGCCGATTTGAAAGTAAAACAATGTAGTAATGAAATAATGTACCAATGATTCAATGTAGCAATTGGTTGATTTGAAAAATGGATGGCACTCTGCAAAGTCGCTGTGCAAAGTTGCTGTGCAAAGTCTCCCGACTTTGAACTTTCACACTTTATAAAGTCTCCCGACTTTGGTTTTTCCGTGGAACAATCCTAAAAGTTGTGTGTGAATTACAAAAAGATATAGTTTACTATCTCAAGTTTGTGTCCTGTTCATTTTTTGCATCGCCCAAAAAACGACCAGGGCCGAATAACCAAGGTACGGTGTACCTTGGTTAGGAGGAGCCAGCTGTAGCCATGGCCACATTAAAGATCAATAGACTAGCCGATGAATAAAAAACGAACCAAAAAACGCTAGGCTGATTTTAAATTTCTTTAAATCTACGCACTTTCCACGGCCCCGGCGTCCAGGCCGCTTTCACTTGGGTGAAATGCTCTATGGACGCCTTCCACCTTCCAATGTGAAAACCACTTGATTTAA
>Ga0209344_10004974_pt1 | contig 11768 bp, 12 predicted proteins | sample Cruoilmetagenom6_FD_187293 | JGI IMG/M metagenome (GOLD analysis project Ga0209344, IMG submission 187293) | Oil polluted marine microbial communities from Coal Oil Point, Santa Barbara, California, USA - Santa Barbara Oil Seep Sample 6 (SPAdes)... | ecosystem: Environmental > Aquatic > Marine...
TGTCCTTCAGGTTGGTCTTTAACAACCCGACCCTACCGGAAAACACTGATGGCCACCCTGCCAGCTACACCACCCTGCGGGACACGATCGAGGTTGCGGTCAGTCCCAGGCAAATTAATGAGATGATAGCTAGTTTCATGGGCCAGTATCCGATGTCAGAAGTTGTAGCGATGAGCGCTATCAGACTGTGTTTTTAACTTCAATGCCAGATCGATAATCAAGAACTCATCGAAAATTTCCAAACAGGTTAACTGTCAAATAGATAGAATGTATCCGGCCAGCCCCAGCTTTCCGGGGTTGGCTACCGCAGTTATGCTGCCTTTACAGCGTAACGCCATGGTATGAGTTCACCAAGACGAGTGATCTTGTGATCTACAATTCTGCTGAGAACATCGGTAAGCCATGCTTGGGGATCGACGCCGTTTAGCTCTGCGGTCTCAATTAGAGTGAAGGCGATGTCCATGGCTTTGCCACCACGCTCTGATCCGACGAACATCCAGTATTACCATGTGCATATCCGGCATAAGCGGCCATTGGACGCGCTGAAGCATTTTGGTCACAAAGGGCTCGAAGCGGCCATACGGCGACGCAACATCGGGGAGTGAACCTCCGTCGGATGGAGGTCCGCTTCCGCAAATTGACAGAACCTCTTCGCACCTGCAGCGAATTCACACTTCCCGCCCGAACTGACCAAATCCTCTTGACCAATTTCGGCCCTTTGCTGCCGTTCATTTTTCCTCCAGGAGCGACCGCTTTGCGCCCCCAAGTCGGTCTTTGTGCAGCTCTCGACCCAACCCCGAAAGCAGTCGTTCGCTGCTGCCCGGTCGGAGGCCTTGAAACGGTGAGAAGCCGCCACTCCCTGCGAATTGCGTCGATGACAGCTTCGCTGACGAGCAAATTACAATATCTTGCGTCTGAAACCTTGGCTCTTGCCATTGGCTATCGAGGTAAAAGCGCCTCCGGCATGTCCTGATAGCAAACCGGCCGCAGGAACCTGCGGATTGACAATGTACCAACCGAGGTCGCACCAAAGTTGGTGCTCGCAGGATAGGGGCCACCGTGCACCATAGCGTCGCTGACCTCGACACCGGTGGGGTAACTGTTGGCCAGAAGCCGGCCGGCTTTGCGTTCCAAAATCGGCAGGAGTTTTCCGGCCAGCCCCATATCGGAGTTTTCCATGTGCAGCGTGCAGGTCAGTTGTCCCTGAAGGCTGTGCGCAAGGCGGATCATCTCTTCCTCTCCGGTGACACAAACGATCAGACCCAACGGACCAAAAACCTCTTCGCCCAGGGCCTCGTTCGCCATCCAGTCCTTGCCGCTCACGGAATACAGGTACGGCGTTGCAGAGCGCTGGTCGCACATCGATGTCAGCACTTCGCGCACTCCGGTGCCGGTTGCCACACGGTCGCGCCCTTGTCGATAAGCGGCAGCGATGCCGTCGGTCAGCATGGTTTGCGCGCCGGTCTTTTCCAGTGCTGCCGATGCTGCTGCAACGTAGACATCAGCTTCGGGACCATCAATCAGGACGGAAATGCCCGGATTGGTGCAGAACTGGCCGGCCCCCATGGTCAAAGATGCGGCCCAGCCTTCACCGAGCGCCGCAGCACGTGACTTAACTGCCCCTGGCAGCAGGAACATCGGATTGACGCTGCCCAACTCGCCAAAGAACGGAATCGGTTCGGGGCGTGCAGCGCAGAGATCAAACAGCGCCCGGCCGCCGCCGAGGGATCCGGTAAAGCCGACGGCCCGGATCAGCTTGTGCTGTACCAGCGCCTGACCGACTTCGCGTGTGTTGCCCTGGACAAGGCTGAAGACGCCGGGATGAATGCCGCATCTCCTGATCGCTGCGTGGATCGCTTCTGCGACGATCTCGCCGGTGCCGGGATGGGCGTTGTGGCCCTTGACCACGACGGGACAGCCCGCGGCCAGTGCAGCGGCTGTATCACCGCCGGCGGTGGAGAAGGCCAGCGGGAAGTTTGACGCGCCAAAGACTGCGACAGGCCCAATCGGGCGCTGCACCATCTTCAGGTCCGGGCGCGGCATCGGCTGGCGGTCGGGCATGGCCGGATCGTGACGCTGATCCAGGTAGTCGCCCTTCATTATATGGCTTGCAAAAAGCCTCAGCTGGGCCACCGTGCGGCCGCGTTCACCTTGCAGCCGCCCGGCAGGAAGACCGGTTTCCTGCGTGCCGATCTCCGTAATCTGGTCGCCGCGCGCCTCGATCTCGTCTGCAATTGCGTTCAGGAACTCCGCGCGCGCCTCCCGCGTGGAATAGCCATAGGTCCAGAAGGCGTCTTCTGCCGCAATGCAGGCGCGGTCAACCAATGCCGGCGTACCGACGCCAAATTCATGCGCCGGGCCATCGGCAGGCTCCAAGTGGAATGTGGTCTCGCCCGGGATCCAGTCGCCGGCGATCAGATGCTTTCCGTGGGGAGTGAATGACATGTGTTTTCCAATCATGTTTTGCAAAATGCAAGTCGCGTTCAAATGGATTCATTTGAACGCGACTTGATCATTTCAGAGGTGTTCCTGGCCTGAGTTTTTGCAGATCTTGTGGCAAAGCCGCGTCACATTTCTGCGCGACGGGCGTTAACGGCCCCAGGTCAGCACCATCGGGTCAAGCGGTTTCAGCAAATCGATCATCCGCTGGCGGATTGCCGGCTGCAGCGGCGGCACCGGATGGCGGCAGAACTCGGACCGGATCACGCCGCCCTCGACCATCGCCGCCTTGCACGACTGCCATCCGCATTGCCGGTTCTCATGGTTGATGGCCATCGCCACCCGCCCATAAGCAGCCGTTGCGCCCTCAATGTCGCCGGCGCGGTGCTTCTCGATGACCGGCTTAATCTGATCAACAATCATGCCGCTGGTCATCGACCCCGTCGCACCGGCGTCGAGATCAGCCAGCAGCGTGATACCTTCCTCGCCATCAAACGGCCCCTCGATGGCGTCTCCGCCTTCGGCGATCAGCGCACGCAGCTTGTTGGCGGCCTTCGGGCATTCGATCTTGAACAGGCGCACTTCCTCGATCTCGCGGGCCATGCGCACCAGCAGCGGGACCGGCAGTTCAACGCCCGACAGCGGCGCGTCCTGCACCATGATCGGGATACCGACTTCGCCGACCATACGGAACTGCTCGAAGGTCTGCTCGGGCGTGCCTTTGAGAAGCGCACCGTGATAAGGCGGCATCATCATGACCATGCTTGCGCCGAGCGATTTGGCATAACGCGCCCGTTCGACTGCAATCTGTGTCGCGTAATGGCTGATGGTGACGATCACCGGTACGCGGCCCGCCACGTGCTCGAGGCTGACGCGGGTCAGGATCGCGCGTTCTTCATCCGAAATCAGGAACTGCTCGGAGAAGTTGGCCAGGATGCAGATACCATCGGCACCCTGGTCGATGAGGCAATCGAGAACACGCTTCATGCCTTCGAGGTCGAGCGTGCCGTCCTCGTGAAACGGTGTCGGGGCGACGGGCCAGATACCGGTGTAGCGGGTCATTCCACGATCTCGAAGTTCGAGAGATGCTTGTCGCTGATGGTGATGCCGAGACCGGGCTTGTCATCGTCGAGCTGAAGGAAGCCGTCGACGGCTTCCGGATCGCCTTCGAAGATGTAGTAGAACAGCTCATTGCCGACCTCGACATCGAAGACCGGGAAATACTCGCTGATCGGGCAGTTGGTGTTGGCCATTGTCAGGTGATAATTGTGCATCTGACCCGCATGCGGAATGACAGGGATCTGCGCGGCCTCGGCGATGGCGTTGATCTTCTGCGCGGCGGTGATGCCGCCGACGCGGTTGGTGTCATACTGCAGGACACTGACGGCCTTCTTGTCGATCAGATCCTTGCAGCCAATCACGCTGAATTCATGCTCGCCGCCGGAAATCGGCACGATGCCCATGGCGTTGAGTTCGGCATAGCCTTCGACGTCATCGGCAATCACCGGCTCCTCGAGCCAGCGCGGCTCGTATTTTTCCAGCTTCGGCAGCATGCGCTTGGCGTAATCAAGGTTCCAGCCCATGTAGCATTCGAGCATCAGATCATTGTCATAGCCAATGACTTCGCGCAGCGCTTCGACGCGTTTGAGGTTTTCGCGCATTCCCGCCATGCCGTCCTTGGGGCCGTAGCCGAAACGCGACTTGTAGCCGGTATAACCATTTTTCATGGCTTCTTCGGCCTCGGCCTGCATAGAGCTTGGAGTAGTAGACCGGGATCTTTTCCTTGGTCCGTCCACCGAGCAGCTTGAACACGGGCTTGCCCACGAGCTTGCCCATCAGGTCCCAGATGGCGATGTCGATGGCGGAAATTGCCGTCATGCCTATGCCCTTCCGGCCCCAGGCATGGGTGCGCCGGTACATTTTTTCCCAGATATAGGCGTAGTCGAACGGATCCTCGCCGATCACCAGTGGGGCATACCAGTCATCGATGGCCTTCTTGACGACGGTCGGCGCCAGCGCTGCGTTGCCGATACCGATGGTGCCGTCTTCGGTTTCGATTTCGCAGGTCAGCCACTGGTGAAAGCGGAACGACGCCATCGCATCGCCCTTGAGCCACAGCGCATCGGATGCGTTGGTGCAGAAATTGCCGGTGGGCGGCACCGTCGGGCCTGTCCAGTTCCAGACGCGGGTACGGACGGATTTGATCTTGGTCATGTGGGGTTTCCTTGTCAGGCAGCGGCGCGGTCAGCGCGGTGATTACGAGCCATGCGGACGAGCAGGTTGAAGGCCTGCAGCGTGGCGCCGACATTGGCCTTGTTCTGGCCGGCAATGTCGAAGGCGGTGCCATGGGCGGGCGTGGCGACAGGAATTGGCAAGCCGCCGGCCACGGTCACGCCGCGGTCAAAGCCCATCAGCTTGATGGCGATCTGGCCCTGGTCGTGATACATGGTGACGACGGCATCGACCTCACCGCGCTTGGCCTTCAGAAACACTGTGTCCGATGGCCATGGCCCGGTGACGTGCTTCTGCTTATCCTGCGCCGCCTTGACGACGGGCTGGAGAATATCGATCTCTTCGCGACCGAACTTGCCATTATCACCGGCATGCGGGTTGAGGGCTGCCACGGCAATATGCGGCCGGGCGTTGCCGGCACGCCGGCAGGTGTCCTCGGCAAGACCAATTGCCTTTTCCACGGCCTCGGCGGTGATCCGTTCGGCAACGTCGCGAAGGCCGATATGGCTGGTGACACGAGTGGTCATCAGTTCATCAAGTACATTGATCTCGCTGTGATAGCCCTTGAAGCCGATGTGGCGGGCCATGTAGCGGTGCTCGTCCTCGGCGTTCAGGCCTGCGCTGGTCAGAGCCGCCTTGTTGAAGGGGCCGAACAGGACGCCGTCCACCCTGCCCGCCATGGCGAGATCCAGCGCCTTGTCTAGGCAACGCAGACTGCATTCTCCGCCAGCAACGGTGACTTCCGCGATTTTTACATCCTCCGGTGCAATGGTCTGCATCGGAAGCCAGCTCAACCCGTCTTGCGTGTCGACCGCGGCCTCATCGATCTGCGCGAGATCGACGGTCAATCCAGCCTGCTGGGCACCCTGTTGCCAGACATGCTGATCGCCGATCAGCACGATGTCGGCGGCGTCCCTGACGCCCTCCTGAGCCAACAGCCTGGCGATCAGTTCCGGTCCGATCCCGGAGGGATCTCCGGGAATGATGGCGATACGTGGTTTCTGGTCGGTCATTGGATCAACCCTGTGAGTGCGAGAGATACCTGCGGCACATACGTGACCAGCAGAAGGATGAAGGCGAGGACGCCGATGAACGGAAGGTTGGTGCGGGAGGTTTCCCAGATCCCTGACTTGGCGATCGAGCAGGAGGTAATCAGCACCGAGGCCACGGGCGGAGTCTGCTGACCGATGGCGAGGTTGAGCGTCACCATGATACCGAAATGCACGGGATCGATCCCGACGGCATTGACCAGCGGCATCACCACCGGCACCACCAGAATGATGGCCGCCGCACCGTGCAGGAACATGCCGAGCACCAGGAGCAGCAGATTGAGCAGCGCCAGCACGATCAGCGGGTTTGTCGTAAGCTCGGTGATCTGTTGCGCCAGCTGTTGCGGGACCTGCGCTTGGGTTAGGAACAGCCCGAGTGCCGCCGATGTGGCAACAAGCAACATCACGACGCCGGTCTGGCTCACCCCTTCGAGCATCACCTTGCGCAGCCGCGAGACATCGAGATCACGGTAGATGAAGATGCCGATGACCAGTGCGGCCAGAACCGCCAGCCCTGCACCTTCGGTCGCAGTCACCACGCCGGAGAAGATGCCGCCAAGAATGATCACCGGCATCAGCAAGGCCCAGATCGCCTCCTTGAACGACCGCCAGACATGGCAGAGATCAAAGCCTTCAGCGCGCGGCAGATCGTAACGGACCGCCAACACGTAGGTGACGGCCATCAGCAGAACACCGCCCAGGACGCCTGGGACGACACCGGCGACGAACAGCTTGAGCACCGAGGTTTCGGCAATCGCGCCATAAAGGATCATCGGGATCGACGGAGGAATGATGATGGCGAGCGAGGCCGACGAGGATGTGATGGCCGCGGCAAGGGTTCTGGAATAGCCGCGCTTCTTCATCTCCGGGATCAGCACGGTGCCTGTCGCTGCGACATCGGCGACGGCGGAGCCGGAAATCTCGGCAAAGACCATCGAAACGCCGATGTTGACCATCCCCAGCCCACCGCGGACGAAGCCGATCAGCGAGGTCACGAAGTTGATCAGCCTGACCGAGATGCCCGAGGTGTTCATCAGGTTTCCAGCCAGGATAAACAGCGGAATGGCGATCAGCGGGAAGGAGGTCGACCCGGAATAGAGCGCAATCGCCATGTCATAAAGAGTGGCGCCGCCCGGCGTCAGGACAAGTCCGCCAACGGCGACGATTCCGATGGCGACGGCGATCGGCACGTTGATCAGGATCAGGGTGATCAAGGCGACGGTGGTGGCAAGAAGGATCATTTGTGGTCGTCCTTTCCGAACGCGGTCGCGTTTTCGCGCTCAGCTTCCGCGATGGCCTGTTCGATTTCTGCGTGGTCAGCGTCGATCCCTGCTGCAGCGTTTCTCAGAGCGCGCGGCATTGTCAGGAAGGTTCCGATGATCATCAGCACGGCGGAAACGGGTATGATCGACTGGACGATATCGAGCGTCATCCAGCGGATGGAGAGCAGCGAGTCCCACTTGGCAACTGCAAGCACCGCGTTGCCGTACCAGGCAACGATGGCGAAGAAGCCGATCACCAGGAATTCGGACACCAGAGCAAGTGCGACAGCAGCATGTTTCGGCAGTGCCGTCACGATGCCACCGAAACTCATGTGCTGGCGCAAGAACAGCGCATAGGTGGCGCCAAAATAGGTGAGCCAGGCTAGAAGAACGCTTGCGATCTCGTCGTACCAGGACGGTGATGAGCCGAGATAACGCATCGTGGTCGAATAGATGACCGACAGCGCCAATGCGATCAGCAGCGCAAGACAGATCGTCTCGATCACCCACAGAAGCGCTTTTTCAAACTTTGCGACCATGAAACAGGTTTCCTCCCCAAAAAAGAGCCGGCCGGGACAATCCGGCCGGCTCCACAGTGCATTCTTACTTGGCCAGAGCCTGTGCGCGGCTCACAAGTGCGTCACCGCCCTCCACCTGGCTTGCAAAGGCTGCATAGACCGGAGCAGACGCTTCGATGAATGCCTTCTTGTCAGCCTGATTGACCTCGACGCCGGCGGCCTTGACCTTGTCAACGAGCTCATTGTCAGCAGTCTCGCCCTGGGAAAACGACCAGTCCTGAACCGAGGCGGAGACACTCAAGGCGGCTTCCTTCACATCATCAGGCAAACCATCCCAGGTGCCCAGTCCGGTAGTCAGGTATGTCGGGGAATAGACGTGTCCGGTCAGGCTGAGATATTTCTGAACTTCCTGGAAATTCGCACCGGTGATGTTGGTGAGCGGATTTTCCTGACCGTCCATGGTTCCTGTCTGAAGCGCCACGAAGACTTCGGAGAATGCCATCGGGGTCGGGTTTGCGCCCCACTCCTTGAACATCGACACGCGCCACTCGGAAGACGGCGTGCGGATTTTCAGGCCCTCAAGGTCGGCGGGCGTGTTGATCGCCCGGGTGTTGTTGGTGATCTGCCGGAAGCCGTTCTCCCAGGTCGAGAGAACCTTCAAACCGGCTTCTTCGGCTTTCGGCGCCAGGTCCTTCTGCACGATCTCGGTGTCGATCGCCTTGAGGTGGGCGCGGTCCTGCACCAGGAACGGCATATCAAAGAGCGCGAACTCGGGCGCGACATTGGTCATGATGGATGAGACCAGGGTGAACTGGACCGTACCAAGACGGAGTTTCTGGATCAGTTCCTTTTCATCGCCGAGCTGCCCGTCGGCATAAAATTCAACCGTGTGCGCATCGCCGAGCTTCGCACCAAGATCCTCTGCGAATTTGGCTGCGCTGCGGCCCTGAAGGCTGTTTGACGCTGCGCCGACGGCAACGATGTAGGTGTCAGCCAGTGCCGGCGCTGCGGTCACCGACATTGCGCAGATCATCAGTCCGGCGGAAATGCCTTTACGAAGGGTGTTCATTGGGTAGTCTCCTCTCCCATAAATTGTATCGTGCATATTCGCACAATGTATTTTGTATACATGATGAAAGTATGGACTAGCAAGGCGTTTTTGGATAATTTGTCAAACCATGCTGCCTGTGCATTAAATGACATGAATTTAAAGGCTTAGAGATGAAATCCGCCATTGCCATTACGAATCGGTCACTCCACGATCAGGTGGCCAGCCGCATTCGCGATCTGATTATCGAGGGCATACTGGAGCCGGGAAGCCGGTTCGACGAGGCACATCTCATTGAGGAGCTGGGCGTGTCGCGCACCCCGTTCCGCGAGGCACTCAGGACGCTCGCCGCGGAAGGACTGGTGATTGTGCGCCCTTCCAAAGGCAGCATAGTTCGCAAACTCACCCAAGACGAAGTTTTCTCCATGCTTGAAGTTCTCGGAAATCTGGAGAAACTGGGCGGCGAACTGGCCTGCGAACGGGCCAGCGACAAAGAGATAAATGCACTGATCGATCTTCATGAGCGCATGATGGACTGCTACCGAGCGCGTGACCGCATGCCTTATTACAAGATGAACCAGGAGTTTCACTCGCGGCTGGCGGAATTGTCGAAGAACGAGACCCTGCTGGAAATGCAGGCGAACATTCAGGCCCGTCTGAAGCGCATCCGCTACATCGGCAATCAAGAACCCAACTCCTGGGCCGGGGCCGTGGCCGATCACGAGGAAATGGTGAGCGCGCTCAAGGACAGGGATGGCCGCGCCCTCGGCGAAGCCATGGCGAACCACCTTAAGAAGACCTGGGACCGCGTAAAGGACAGCATTTAGTCACGCTATTGGAGAAAATCGCTAAGTTGAACTGTCGGACGAAATCGGTATTGTGACCAAAGAACTTTACGCGCAGATTGCAAGCGCGCATTTGGAGTTGCCATTCGTCATTAATTGCACAGATTGCGTGTCAGAGCCGCGAAGGCCAATGCACCTCTGGCGTCCGAACGGCTGCTTCATTGGCTTGGCATCTATAATCTGCCATTCCGCTCTCGGCCCCGTTTTTGTCGTTTAGAGAAGACGGGCAGAAATGCTGCAATTCCAGATCGCGCAACAAGCCCTATGGAACACTAGGCGGTTCTCGGCGTCCAGAAATGGCGCCCCGCGGATAAACCTGCTTCTCCTGAGGCATAGGCCAGAAGTGTAAATTCCAGTATTGAATGGCGGAACTGCAGGAAGAACGCCAGAATGATGGCACGGCATCAATGTGTCAGGACCTTGTCCAGAAAATTGCGTGTTCGCTGGTTTTGAGGCGCGGTGAAGAATGCTTCGGGTGTGTTTTGCTCGATGATTTCGCCCGCATCCATGAAAATCACCCGGTCGGCCACCTTTCGGGCAAAGCCCATCTCATGGGTGACGCAGATCATCGTCATGCCTTCAAGGGCGAGTTTCACCATGACGTCGAGCACTTCGCCGATCATTTCCGGATCCAGCGCCGAGGTCGGTTCGTCAAACAGCAGGATCTGGGGTTTCATGCAAAGCGCTCGGGCAATGGCGACGCGTTGCTGCTGGCCGCCGGACAGTTGACCGGGATATTTGCCGGCCTGATCGGCAATCTGCACCTTTTCCAGGTAACTCATGGCAAGGAACTCTGCCTCGGCCTGAGGCACCTTGCGCGCGAGCATCGGCGCCAGCGTGCAGTTCTCCATGATGGTCAGATGCGGGAACAGATTGAAATGCTGAAAGCACATGCCGATTTCGCGGCGCATTTCGTCGATGTTCGGCGCGTCCGCATTGATCGGCTTGCCCTGGATCAGGATTTCGCCGGAGTGATGCTCTTCCAGCTGGTTGATGGTGCGGATCAAGGTGGATTTGCCCGAGCCCGATGGCCCGCAAATCACAATCTTCTCGCCGCTGGCAACAGTCAGGTCGATCTGCTTGAGCGCGTGAAACTGCGCATAATACTTGTTGACGCCCTTCATCTCGACAGCGGCAATCATGGCATTCTCCTTCAGGCGACAGATTTAACGGCAGCGATGACGATGATTTCCACTCTCAGCGCCTCACGGGCGAGCCTGGCTTCGCCGCAGGCACGCGCGGGCGCATGCCCCTCAGACACCCAGGCATCCCAAACGGCATTCATCCCGGCAAAGTCCTGCATATCTGAAAGCCAGACAACAGCTTGCAGAATGTGATCACGGTCCGAGCCCGCCTCATCCAGAAGCGCATCGATCCGGCTCAGGCAATCGATCGTTTGTTCGGCAATGCCCTCTCCCGCTCCGACCTGTCCACACAGGTAGACAATCCCGTTGTGAGTGACGATCTTGCTCATCCGCTGGCTTGTGTGCAGGCGGTCGATCATGTCAGAGGTCCAATCAGCTTGTGCGCGGTGAGCGCCGCGGTGATCTCATCCAGAATGGCCGGGTCATCAATGGCCGCAGGCATCTGGTAATCGGTTCCATCAGCTATTTTCTGGACTGTGCCGCGGAGCACCTTGCCGGAGCGTGTCTTGGGCAAACGCATTACCTCCACCGCGTGCTTGAACGCCGCCACCGGGCCGATCCTGTCGCGCACAAGCTGCACCAGTTCGCGTTCCAGTTCGGCGGTGTTGCGATTGGCACCGTCATTGGTGACAAAGAGCCCCAAAGGCATCTGGCCTTTCAGCGGATCGGCCTTGCCGACCACCGCACATTCGGCGATGTCGGGATGCTGGCCGATAACCTCTTCCATGGCGCCGGTCGACAGACGATGCCCGGCAACATTGATGATGTCGTCGGTGCGCGCCATGATGAAGACGTATCCGTCCTCATCGATCATGCCGGCATCAGATGTCGCATAATAACCGGGAAATTCCGTCATATAGGAGGTCATGAAGCGCTCCGGTGCATTCCACAGCGTTGGAAAACCGGACGGAGGCAATGGCAGCTTGCAGACGATGTTGCCGAGCGTTCCCGGCGGCAATTCGTGTCCCTCATCATCCAGCACCTGGATGTCGTAGCCGGGCATTGGCTTTCCCGGAGACCCCGGCTTGACCGGGAAGGCACCCAGCCCCACAGGATTGCCGGACATGGCCCAGCCGGTTTCGGTCTGCCACCAGTGGTCGATCACCGGCCGGGACAGCTTGCCCTGCGCCCATTCGATTGTCGCCGGATCCGAGCGTTCGCCGGCAAGAAACAGTGTGCGGAAATGGCTCAGATCATAATTGCCGATCAGTGCGCCGGTCGGGTCCACCT
>Ga0209344_10004975_pt1 | contig 11767 bp, 9 predicted proteins | sample Cruoilmetagenom6_FD_187293 | JGI IMG/M metagenome (GOLD analysis project Ga0209344, IMG submission 187293) | Oil polluted marine microbial communities from Coal Oil Point, Santa Barbara, California, USA - Santa Barbara Oil Seep Sample 6 (SPAdes)... | ecosystem: Environmental > Aquatic > Marine >...
ACGATCGAAGGCGGCGCTGGCAATGACAGCATCGATGGCGGTGCCGGCGCAGACAGTATCACGGGCGGTGACGGGGCTGACATCATTCACGGTGGCACCGAAAACGATACGATCCTTGGCGGCGCGGGCAACGACAGCCTTTATGGCGACGGCGGCAATGACTGGGTAGAAGGTGGGGCAGGCGATGACCTGCTGGATGGCGGCGCTGGCAATGACACGCTCAACGGCGGCACGGGCAACGATTCACTGACCGGCGGCGCGGGCGATGACTTCTTCTATGTCAGCGACGGCCACGACACGATCTCAGACTTCAACGCCGGGAATACCGGGCCGCTTGGCGACAGCAACAGCGCCAACAATGATTTTCTAGACATCGGTGACTATTACGACAGCCTTGACGAGCTGCGCGCGGACCAAGCCGACGATGGCATCCTGAACCAATCCAACACGCATGACGACGAAGGCAACGCGGTCGACTATTCCGACAACGCGCAGTTCGGCCCCAATTCGTCGATGACGGTCCAAAACGCTGATAACAACACCTATAGCTACGACAACACCGGCATCGTTTGCTTTGCCGCGGGCAGCCGCGTCATGACCCCCGAAGGCGAGGTCGCGATCGAAAACCTGCGCCCCGGTGATTTGGTCAATACGTTGGACCACGGCCCGCAGCCGCTGCTTTGGGTTGGCCAGCGCCATGTCGACGACGCGGAGTTGACCGCCAACCCGGAACTGCGCCCCGTACTGATTTCGCAAGGCGCGCTGGGCAACCGCCGCAACCTGTTGGTGTCCCGCCAACATGGTATGATGATCGGCCCGGACCACCTGGTGCGCGCGATCCACCTTGTCCGCGATATGCCCGGCGTGCGCATCGCCAATGGCAAACGCGAAGTGACATATGTGCATTTGTTCTTTGCGCGACATGAGATCGTTTTTGCAGAGGGCATCGCAAGCGAAAGCTTCTACCCCGGTCCCACCGCGCTCCGGATGCTGTCCCCCTCATCCCGCGCCGCATTTAACCGCCTTGTTCCTGCACTTGCATCAGGGCAGGCGGCGGAATGCGCCGATTTGGTTGAGGCCGCCTACGGCCCAACGGCCCGCCCCTTCATAAAGCTGTGCGACATCCCCTCCGACACCCTCGCGGCCTAACGCCGTTAAATGACGCGCGCTTGCTAACGGCTGCCTTGCGGCAGGGGTAAGTTGCGGGACGCCCTCTCTGCAAGGTGCAACGTTTCACGCTATATAGAAGACTTATGGTGCTGCTGGAGAGGGTCGCACTCTCGCACTCAGACTGCCGCGCAGCGACGGGCGTAAGTCGAGAGACCAACCGCCATGCTAGAGGCGACGTATCCAACAATGTGCGGGGGCAATGGTGCTGCTGGAGAGGGTCGCACTCTCGCACTCAGACTGCCGCGCAGCGGCGGGCGTAAGTCGAGAGACCAACCGTCATGCTAGAGGCGACGTATCCAACAATGTGCGGGGGCAATGGTGCTGCTGGAGAGAATCGAACTCTCGCACTCAGACTGCCGCGCAGCGGCGGGCGTAAGTCGAGAGACCAACCGTCATGCTAGGGGCGACGTATCTAACAATGTGCGGGGTCAATGGTGCTGCTGGAGAGAATCGAACTCTCGACCTCTCCCTTACCAAGGGAGTGCTCTACCTCTGAGCTACAGCAGCGCCGTGGGCGGGTGATTAGCCCTATTCGAAATGGGGCGCAACCCCCGATCTGGACGCTTGGGGTACCCTGCGCTAGATAGGCGTCATGGCAAAGCAAAACGGCCCCGATCAGACCCGAAAAACCCCGAGCGCCCGCGACGCTCGGCTTAAAGCTGCGCTCAAGGCGAATATGGCCCGACGCAAGGCGCAGGCACGGGCGCGGGCTGATGATGTGGCGCAAGATACAGGCAATGGCCCCCAAGGGTCAGAAAAGGAAAGCTGAACGATGGATTCGATTCTGGTAAAAGGCGGCGGCGCGCTGAACGGGCAAATTCCCATCGCGGGGGCCAAAAACGCCTGTCTGGCGCTGATGCCTGCGACATTGCTCAGCGAAGAGCCGCTGACCCTGACCAACGCCCCGCGTCTGAGCGACATTCGCACCATGACCGAGCTGTTGCAGTCGCTGGGGGCCGAGGTCACGTCGATGCAAGACGGCAAGGTGATTGCCATGTCCTGCCACGGCGAGATCAACACCCGCGCCGAATATGACATCGTGCGCAAGATGCGCGCCTCGAACCTCGTGCTCGGCCCGCTGCTGGCCCGCGAAGGCCATGCTGAAGTTTCGCTCCCCGGCGGCTGTGCCATTGGCGCGCGTCCGATGGACATTCACACCGACGGACTGGCTAAAATGGGCGCGGAAATCGAACTGCGCGATGGCTACCTCTATGCCAAGGCGGCAGGCGGCAAGCTTAAGGGCGCTGTGATCGACTTCCCCTTCGCCTCGGTCGGCGCTACGGAAAACATCCTGATGGCCGCCACGCTCGCAAAAGGCACCACCGTCATCAACAACGCCGCCCGCGAGCCGGAAATCGTTGATTTGGCCGACTGCCTGCGGGCCATGGGCGCACAGATCGAAGGCGACGGCACGTCGAGCATCACCATCCAAGGCGTCGACAGCCTGCACGGCGCGACCCATCAGGTCGTCACAGACCGGATTGAGCTTGGCACCTATATGCTCGCCCCCGCTTTCTGCGGCGGCGAAGTGGAACTGCTCGGCGGGCGCATCGACCTGCTCGAAGCCTTCTGCGAGAAGCTGGACGCGGCGGGAATTGAAGTCACCGAGACCGACAAGGGTCTCAAAGTCGCACGCCGCAACGGCCGCATCTCGGCAGTGGATGTCACGACCGAGCCTTTCCCCGGCTTCCCGACCGATCTGCAAGCGCAGATGATGGCGCTGCTGTGCACCGCCGAAGGCACCTCGGTGCTGGAAGAGAAGATTTTCGAGAACCGTTTCATGCACGCGCCTGAGCTGATCCGTATGGGCGCTCGTATCGACGTGCACGGCGGCACGGCCACGGTGCACGGCGTCGAAAAGCTCAAAGGCGCGCCTGTTATGGCAACCGATCTGCGGGCCTCGATTTCGCTGATCCTCGCGGGTCTGGCGGCCAAGGGCGAAACCACGGTCAGCCGCGTGTACCACCTTGATCGCGGCTATGAGCATGTCGTGGCCAAGCTGCGCGGTGTCGGGGCAGAGATCGAAAGGATCAACACCAAATGACCCAAGACGCACGTTTCGAAGACGGCCGCGAAGCGCCCCTGAACCTCGGCGCGCTCGACGCCGAGGATCTCACGGTGATCGCCTCGCTCACCCAAGACGCGGTCTTTCCGGCTTCGGAAATGCGCTGGCACCGCACCGGCGCGCGTTTCGCGCTGTTGCTGAACCGCCTGCGGCATGAGGACACGGGCGCGGACCGCCATGCCCCGGAACGTGTGCAATCGGTGCTGATGTTCAACAACGTCCTGCGCGTCGCCAGCCAAGGCGTGCCCAAGGGCGATGCCGACACGATCCTGTCGCTGCTCGACATCACCTTCGAGCCGACCGACGCGCCGTCGGGCCACGTCACCCTGACACTCGCAGGCGACGGCGCGATCCGGCTCGAAGTTGAAGCGCTCGAAGTGACCCTCAAGGACGTGACCCGCCCCTATGTCGCGCCCTCCAAGAAACGGCCCGTTCACCCCGAATGACGCCCGCCTAAGGGCGCAAGGATCGATCCGATGCCTGAACTCAAACAAAACCGATTTATTGGCGGCCGCTTAGCGGCACGGCTGACTGAAGCGTCCGGTTGGGCATTAATTCTGCTCGGGCTCGCTGTTGGTGTGTTTCAACTTCTGGCTTCGTTTTCCCTTGTGACACTCGTGCTGCCTCTTGGGACTATTGCCGGGGGGTTGTCAGTTATTCTTGCGGGGCAAGTTGCGCGTGCAATCTTCGACAACGCCCAAGACACCCGCGCCATGCGGCTCGCGCAGCGCAAGCCGCCCGCCGCCGCTGGCCCGACCAATGCGGGCCTGCGTGCCGAACCCAGCCTGCGCCGCCCCGGTTCCTAACCCATTATCGCCGCCCCTCGGGCCGCCCCTTCTGCGAAAGACCCCCATGCCCGTCACGCTCGATGCCTCCGCCGCCGATTTCGAAACCGCTTTCGACAAACTGCTCAACGCCAAGCGCGAGGACAGCCCCGATGTCGACGCCGTGGTGGCCGAGATCATCGCCGATGTGCGCGCCCGTGGCGACGCTGCCGTGATCGAGCTCTCCGCCAAATTCGACCGCGTGACCCTCACCCCCGAGACCCTGCGCATCAGCGCCGCAGAGGTCGACGCCGCCGTGGCCGAAGTCTCCCCCGAAGACCGCAAAGCGCTGGAACTCGCCGCCGACCGCATCCGCGCTTACCACGCCCGTCAATTGCCCGAAGACGCCGAATGGACCGACCCTGACGGCGCCACCCTCGGCTGGCGCTGGACGCCGGTCTCTGCCGCTGGCCTCTATGTGCCCGGCGGTCTGGCGAGCTATCCCTCTTCAGTGCTGATGAACGCGATCCCCGCCAAGGTCGCAGGCGTCGAGCGCCTTGCCATGGTCGTGCCAACCCCCGACGGCGTGCTGAACCCGCTGGTCCTGCTCGCCGCCCGTATCGCCGGGGTGGACGAGATCTACCGCATCGGCGGCGCGCAGGCGGTGGCAGCCTTGGCCTATGGCACCGCGACGATCCCGCCCGTCGATAAGATCACCGGCCCCGGCAACGCCTTCGTCGCCGCCGCCAAACGTCGGGTTTTCGGCAAGGTCGGCATCGACATGATCGCTGGCCCGTCGGAAATCCTCGTCATCGCGGATGGGGACAACGACCCCGACTTCATCGCCCTCGACCTGCTCAGTCAAGCCGAGCACGACGAGAGCGCCCAGAGCATCCTCATCACCACCGACCCTGCCTTTGGCCAAGCGGTGGAAGAAGCTGTCGAGAAACGCCTGCTGACCTTAGAACGCCGCGCCATCGCGGGCGTCAGCTGGCGCGACAACGGCGCGATCATCACCGTGCCGGACCTCGACGCCGCCGCAGCCCTCAGCAACCGCATCGCGCCCGAACACCTCGAGCTTTGCGTCGCGGACCCTCAAGGGCTTTCGGCCAAGATCACCCACGCGGGCGCGATTTTCCTCGGCCAGTGGACGCCTGAGGCCATCGGCGACTATGTCGGCGGCCCGAACCACGTGCTGCCCACCGCCCGGTCGGCGCGGTTCTCCTCGGGGCTTTCGGTGCTCGACTTTATGAAGCGCACCACGCTGGCGCAGATGTCGCCCGAGGCTTTGCGTGCCATCGGGCCGTCGGCAGAGCGTCTGGCGCAGTCGGAAAGCCTCGAAGCCCACGGCCTCTCGGTCACCGCCCGCCTGCGCAAGCTGAACACTTAGGGCCGGGCCACTGAGGGCATCGCCCTCCCTGGTGGGCGATCCCAACGTCGCAAGATAACACGCGGGTTCAACAAGCGTTGGCCAATCCGTCTGTTGAAACGTCGCAAAATCGCCCTCCGGGGGGAGGGAGGGCGATGCCCGGTGTGCCACCGGGCGGGGCGCTTGAAGCCGCAGCGCACCTTTGCGTGAAGGACGCGAAGAATCGCCTAAAACGTGCTATGCTACCCCAATCCCCGCAGCGGGACCGGTCTGATTTCGCGGGGCAATCGCCCCTGCGGGCACCCATCAAGGGAGCATATCATGGCCAACCCAACGCAACCCAAGATCATCGGCAACCCCCTGACCTTCGCGGCCCATACCGCGCAGAGCGGCTCGCGCTACATCGGCGACGGCATGCACGAGCTTGGCGCCCATGACCAAGCCCCCGTCGAATATTACGACCTCTCCATATCAGACCTCACCCTATCCCTGCGCAAAGGCATCGACGATTTCGCCGCCATGCGCAGCGATGTGATGTTCATCGTGCTGGTCTACCCGGTCATCGGTCTGATGCTGGCCGTCTTCGCCATCAACCGCGACCTGCTGCCGCTGCTCTTCCCGCTGATCTCAGGCTTTGCCCTGCTCGGACCCGTCGCCTCCATCGGCCTCTATGAACTCAGCCGCCGCCGCGAAGCGGGGCTGCCAAGCGGCTGGGGCGATGCGTTCAACGTCATCAAATCTCCCTCCTTCACGCCCATTATGGTGCTCGGCGGCTACCTCCTGATGCTCTTCGCCGCATGGATGCTGGTGGCCTTTGGCCTCTACAACGTCACCCTCGGCCCCGAAGCGCCTGCCTCGGCCATGGCGCTGCTCCGCGATATCTTCACCACCACCGCCGGCCTCACCATGCTCATCGCGGGGCTGCTGATCGGCGGGGTCTTTGCCGCCGCCGTATTGGCCTCCACCGTAGTCTCTTTCCCGATGCTGCTCGACCGCCATATCGGCCTGCCGCGCGCGGTCGCCACCTCTATCGAAGTGACCAAACGCAACCCGCTTGTCGTGGCGACATGGGGCGCAATCGTCGTGGCGCTGCTCGCCGTCGGAGTGCTCACGCTCTTTATCGGCATGATCGTGGTCCTGCCGGTGCTGGGCCACGCCACATGGCACCTCTACCGCGAAGCGGTGGTGCCGCGCCACGCGGAGCCTACAGCCACAACCCCATAGGTCATCATCCCGCATTGCCCCCCTTGCACCGCTGCGCTATCCACAATGGGTATCGCCAGCAAAAAGGATGCGCCGATGACCCGCATCACCCATATCGCGCTTGATGACGCGAACATGCCGCCGCCCACGCCCGAGATCGATCAGGAGCGTAAAGTGGCCATGTTCGACTTGCTGGAGGAGAACAGTTTCGTCCTGCCCGCCCGCGACAAAGGCCCGGCCCCCGAAGGCCCCTATCACCTGTCGCTGTCGATCCGCGACAAACGGCTGGTCTTTGACGTGCAGACGGAAAGCGCTGAAAAGGCAGCAGAATTCCACCTCTCGCTCGGCCCCTTCCGGCAGGTGGTCAAAGACTACTTCCAAATCTGCGAAAGCTATTTCGAGGCGGTCAAGAAACTCCCCCCCAGCCAGATCGAGACCATCGACATGGCCCGCCGCGGCATTCACAACGAAGGCTCCCGCGTGCTGCAAGAGCGCCTCTCCGGCAAAGCCGAGATCGACACCGACACCGCGCGGCGTCTCTTCACCCTGATCTGCGTCCTACATTTCGGCGGCTGAATGACGCAGCTGCCCCAATCCGTGCTGTTTTGCTGCGACCACAACGCAGTGCGCTCGCCCATGGCCGAGGGGCTGATGAAGAAATTCTACGGCACCGGCACCTATGTGCAGTCCGTGGGCGTCAAGAACGACATGGAGATCGACGGCTTTTCCATCGCGGTCTGTAGTGAGTTGGACGTCGAACTCGACCGCCACCGCAGCCGCAGCTTTGACGAAATGGAAGACTGGGGCGACGACCTCGGCTCATTTGATCTGGTCATCGCGCTCAGCCCCGCCAGCCAGCGCCGCGCACTGGAACTGACGCGCTTTTACCACCTCGATGTCGAATATTGGCCGATCCTCGACCCAACCGGCTTGGGCGAAAATCGCGAAGCCAAGCTCACCCAGTTCCGCGCCGCCCGCGATCAGATCGTCGGACGGCTGATTGACCGTTTCGGCCCGCCGCTGGAAGACGGCTAAACCCGCTTAGGTTCTGGAACACACCGCCGCAGCGTTCTGACCAAAGGCCTTCCAAGTGCTCCAAAAAGCGTTGTCGCCCGAATTGTCGGATTGGCGCATTTCCTGCAGGCGGTGTGGATCGCTGAACAACTTGGCCCCCTGCCGCTGTTCGGACCACGACAGAGACTGATCCGCCACCGCCTGTACACAGCCACAACGCGTCGTGCTGGCCTCGCGCCGTCCTGCGGCCAAACAGGCCTTTTGGATCGGTCCACTTGCAAAAAGCACCGGCGCAGATGCAAAACGCCCCACGGCCGCATCGCTCGAATACCGGCTGCCACCACAGCCCGCCAAAACGCCAAGCGCCATCAAACTCACAACTATCCGCATTAATTTGCCCTATTGCTGTGGGCCATGGGGTTTTCCCCTTGTCGGCCCGGTCTGCTCTGCGGCTCAGTATGCCGCAAAACAGGGCTTCACGCAATTCTCCTTTGGCCGGGCGCAGGCGCGACGTTGCGATAAAGCGCCGTATGGGCCGGGCAGGGGCCGCCCGCGCGTTCATGACCAATTGACGCAGACGCAGCACTGCGCCATATCCCCCTGCATGACACCGCTTGAAAACATCCGCAATTTCTCCATCGTCGCGCATATCGACCACGGGAAATCCACGCTCGCCGACCGGCTGATCCAATCCACCAAAACGGTGGCCGACCGGGATATGAAGGAACAGATGCTCGACAGCATGGATATCGAGCGTGAGCGCGGTATCACGATCAAGGCCCAGACCGTCCGGATCAACTACACCGCCGACGATGGGCAGGACTATGTCCTCAACCTGATCGACACCCCCGGCCACGTCGATTTCGCCTACGAAGTCTCCCGCTCCATGCGCGCGGTCGAAGGCTCGCTGCTGGTCGTCGACAGCACCCAAGGGGTTGAGGCCCAGACGCTCGCCAACGTCTACCACGCCATCGACGCGGACCACGAGATCGTGCCCGTCCTGAACAAGATCGACCTCCCCGCCGCCGACTGTGACCGCGTGGCCGAGCAGATCGAAGACGTCATCGGCATCGACGCCTCCGAGGCGATCCGCGTATCGGCCAAAACCGGCATCGGCATCAAGGAAACCCTTGAGGCCATCGTCACCCGCTTGCCCGCCCCCAAAGGCACGCTCGACGCGCCGCTCAAGGCCATGCTGGTGGATTCCTGGTACGACAGCTACCTCGGCGTCATCGTCCTTGTCCGCATCATGGACGGGCAGTTGCGCAAGGGCGACCGCGTCCGCATGATGCAAAACGGTTCCGTCCACCATGTCGACCGCATCGGCGTCTTCCGCCCCGCGATGACCGAGATCGACGTGCTTGGCCCCGGCGAGCTGGGCTTCCTCACCGCCTCGATCAAACAGGTCCGCGACACCCGCGTGGGCGACACGATCACGCATGAGAAAAAAGGCACCGACAACGCGCTGCCGGGCTTCAAACCCTCGCAGCCCGTGGTCTTCTGTGGCCTCTTCCCCGTGGACGCCGCCGAGTTCGAAGACCTGCGCGACTCCATCGAAAAACTCGCCCTCAACGACGCCAGCTTCTCCTACGAGATGGAAACCTCCGCCGCCCTCGGCTTCGGCTTCCGCTGCGGCTTTCTGGGCCTGCTGCACCTCGAAGTGATCCGCGACCGGATCGAGCGCGAATATGACATCGACCTCATCACCACTGCGCCCTCCGTTATCTACGACATCCACATGAAAGACGGCAGCGTCGAGCAGTTGCACAACCCCGCCGACATGCCCGACCTCACCCATGTTGACCACATCGAAGAGCCGCGCATCAAAGCGACGATCCTCGTGCCTGACGAATACCTTGGCGACGTGCTGAAACTCTGCCAAGACCGCCGCGGCATTCAGGAAAACCTCACCTACGCCGGCTCCCGCGCGATGGTGGTCTATGACCTGCCGCTCAACGAAGTGGTGTTCGACTTCTACGACCGCCTGAAATCGGTGACCAAGGGCTACGCCAGCTTTGACTACCAGATGATCGGCTACCGCACGGACTCGCTGGTGAAAATGTCGATTCTAGTGAATGACGAGCCCGTCGACGCGCTGTCGACCATGGTCCACCGGGACCGCGCCGAAATGCGTGGCCGCGCGATGGTCGAAAAGCTCAAAGACCTGATCCCGCGCCACATGTTCAAAATCCCGATCCAAGCGGCCATCGGCGGCAAAGTCATCGCCCGCGAGACGCTGTCCGCGATGCGCAAGGACGTGACCGCGAAGTGTTACGGTGGGGACGCGACGCGGAAGAAGAAACTGCTGGAGAAGCAGAAGGCCGGTAAGAAGAAGATGCGCCAGTTTGGTAAGGTGGATATCCCGCAGGAGGCGTTTATTTCCGCGTTGAAGATGGACAGCTAAAGGCTGGCCAATTTTAGGGCGCGCGGGAGGAGAGGTGTTGTTAGGCACGTTGCGGTTGTCTATGATAATAGAAGTTAAGGCATTTATTTCATAGGAAAATTTCGACGTGTCACTTTTTAAGCTAGCTCCCGGCGATGTGTTTACTCCAAGATCGGCGAACGTAAATCCGCGATTGTATGTTCCTCGTCCAGAATTAGAGGAAGAACTGAAGGATGGGCTTACCGAAAGTCAACATTTGGTCATCTTTGGGGAAAGTGGGAATGGCAAGTCTTGGCTTTACAAGAACGTTTTTAAATCTGAAAACGTTTTTTTCGAAGTAGTTAATTTGGTGCAAGCGTCTACTTTGGGTGCTCTATCTGCCGCATTTCAAGATAAGCTAGATCGTCTCGAAGAGCTTGAAAAAACGGAGTATGAACTTTCGAAAACCGGGTCTATTAAACCAATTAACATCGGTGGCGAAGTTGAAGGTACTTGGACGTACGTAAAGGGGAAGAAAGAGCCATTCGAAGCACTACTTGCGTATGCGAGGCGGACGGCAGGGAAGCGGCGAACTGCAGTTATTGTCTTTGATAACTTTGAACAGATCGCATCAGACACTCAAATCTGCAAGCAGGTTTCCAACTGCATCGTCTTATTGGATGACCCAATCTATGCGGAATATGATGTAAAGCTTGTAGTGGTAGGCACGCCAGCAGGTATTGATGAAATTCTTTCTAAAAGTGGCAATATACAAACAATATCATCCCGGCTCAAAGAGATCCCCGAAGTAGCGCGAATGTCTAAGCGCGAAGCCGAGTTGCTTATGCGCTTAGGATTGGAGGATTTGCTGAAGCTCCGCGTCCTTGGAAATAAACAAAAGTTCTATGAACACCTTCTCAGTATTACCGACAGAATTGCTTTAGAGTTACAGGAGTTAGGGCTCCGAATCGCAAAAGAAGCGGAGAAAAAGGGGGGTGTCATTGATCAGCTCGTAATGAAGCGAGCTGTCGCAAAATGGGCTAGGAACTCTATTCGTTCATATTGCTCGATCGTTGCAAGTCGCATGAACTCACGTGAAACTAAGGCAGCCCGGCGAAATCAGTGTATTTATGCTTGCGGGATGATTGATAAAGAAAACTTCAATTACCGAGATATCGATGAGAAGATCCGAGAGTATTTTCCCGATACAACTAATGGAGTAACATTGAACGTATCGGGTGAACTGTCTCGTCTGTCGAAGGGCGATAACCACTTGCTAAAAAAGCTGCCTACGGAAGATGCGTATAGGTTAGCTAATCCTAAGTTGAGGATGGCTATCAGATCAATGCTTGAAATTGTGGATGGCAAAGTATCCAAAGTTCTTAACGACATTTGAGAGCGAGCGGGTAGTATGAGCTTTTGTTTCCCTGTTTGATGGGTCTTGCCAAATCTCCGATTTGGCAGCGCCCGAACCGCCCCCACGGGGCGGGCGCTTCGCTTTTCCCCGCCCCTCGGTTCGGGCGCGGTGGTCCTCATTAATCGCAGCGCCTGTATCCCCGGCCCAATTCCCGCAAATCATGCGTTCGGCGCTTTAAACAGCCCCCCGGACTGTTCAATCCGGCCGCACCGCCCTAAACCACCCCCATGACATGCCCCCTCTGCGCCACAGCCAACGCCCCGCTCACCCAAACCCCGGTCTCCGGCGGCCCTGCTGACGCCAGCGCCGAAATCTGCGCCACCTGCGCCGAGCAGACCGCCAGCGACACGCCAGACCCGGCCCACTTCCGCGCCTTGGCCTCCACCATGTGGTCCGAAGACCC
>Ga0209344_10004977_pt1 | contig 11765 bp, 12 predicted proteins | sample Cruoilmetagenom6_FD_187293 | JGI IMG/M metagenome (GOLD analysis project Ga0209344, IMG submission 187293) | Oil polluted marine microbial communities from Coal Oil Point, Santa Barbara, California, USA - Santa Barbara Oil Seep Sample 6 (SPAdes)... | ecosystem: Environmental > Aquatic > Marine...
TTTTAATTTGAATTGAAGTAGCCTTTCATTATTCCACGCTTGGAATTTTTTATGAATTGCAGTATTTCGTCCCGTTCTGGAGTGGCCTCCATTTCAGCCTCTATAATTTCGGAAGCTTGGGATGTGTTATAGTTTTTTTGGTACAACAGTCTATAAATATTCTGTATTTCCGTGATTTTTTGTGGAGTGAAACCTCTCCTCCTTAGTCCAATAGAATTAATTCCCACATAACTAAGTGGTTCGCGAGCCCCTTTTACGTAAGGCGGAACGTCTTTACGAACAAGAGATCCTCCAGTTACAAAAGCGTGGTTACCAATCATACAGAATTGATGCACAGCGGTCATCCCTGCTAAAACTACATGATCACCAACAGTTACATGCCCGGCAAGGGTACTGTTGTTTGAAAAAATACAGTTATCACCAACAATACAGTCGTGTGCAATGTGGCAATAGGCCATAATCCAGCAGTTTTTGCCCACTACGGTTTTTCCGCGGTCAACTGTTCCTCTATTTATTGTAACATATTCACGTATTGTAGTGCCATCACCAATTTCCACAGTAGTTTCTTCATCTTTAAATTTAAGATCCTGCGGAATTCCTGAAATTACAGCCCCAGGAAAAATATTGCAATTTTTACCGATTCGTGCGCCTTCCATAATGGTTACATTGCTTCCTATCCAAGTACCTTCGCCAATCACGACGTTATTATGAATAGTAGTAAAGGGCTCAATCACTACGTTTTTGGCAATTTTTGCGCCCGGATGGACGTATGCAAGTGGTTGGTTCATTTCTCTTTTTTATTATTTTTTATAGGTGAAATGTGTTCGCAAATTACCATATTCATTTCAAAACAGATTTTCACAAACGATAGGTTCATTTATAAATTTTTTGTTTTTACCATTTGGGCCATTAGTTCTGCTTCAGTTACTAATTTACCATTAGCATATGCATTTCCCTGCATATGAACAATTCCACGGCGGATTGGCGATATTAATTCTAAAACAAAAATTAAGGTGTCACCTGGATTTACTTGTTGCTTGAATTTCACATTGTTTATTTTCATAAAGAATGTGAGATAATTTTCAGGGTCCGGAACAGTGCTCAATGCTAGAATTCCTCCTGTTTGCGCCATTGCCTCTACTATCAAAACCCCTGGCATTACTGGTGCTCCCGGAAAGTGACCAACAAAGAACGGCTCGTTCATTGTTACGTTTTTTAGCCCTACTACACTGGTCTCGGTCATTTCCATAATTTTATCGACCAACAAGAATGGCGGCCTGTGTGGAAGCATCGCCATTATTTGGTTAATGTCCTTAACGGGCGGTTGGTTAATATCAAATTTTGGAATGTTATTTCGGGCTTCAAGCTTTATAACTTTTGATAGTTTTTTCGCAAATTGGGTGTTTACGTGATGACCAGGTTTGTTGGCAATCACCTTTCCGCGAATGCGAGTGCCCACTAAAGCTAAATCACCAATTACATCCAGTAATTTATGTCTTGCGGCTTCATTTGGATAATGCAAAGTAAGATTGTCCAATATTCCGTTTGGTTTTACGGAGATGGTATCCTTTCCGAAAGCTGTACGAAGTTTGTCCATAGTGCTTGCGGAAAGCTCTTTATCTACATAAACTATAGCGTTATTCAGATCACCGCCTTTTATTAAGCCATTCTCAAGGAGCATTTCAATTTCGTGAAGAAAGCTGAAAGTTCTTGCATTTGCAATTTCATTCTTAAATTCTGAGATGTGTTTAAGAGAAGCATTTTGTGTACCTAAAACTTTTGTTCCAAAGTCAACCATTGTGGTAATTTGGTATTCGTCTGAAGGCATCACTATTATTTCACTTCCAGTTTCTTCGTCTAAATATGAAATTACTTCCTTTACAATATATTCCTCTCTTGGGGCATCTTGCTCCACTAACCCAGCCTTTTCAACAGCTTCCACAAAAAACTTTGAGGAGCCGTCCATTATTGGTGGTTCCGAAGCATTGAGTTCCATGATGCAATTATCTACTTCTAGACCAACCAGGGCCGCAAGTACATGTTCCGAAGTTTGGATTTTAACCCCACGTTTTTCAAGATTTGTACCGCGCTGGGTGTTCACTACATAATTGGCATCTGCCTCTATCACAGGATGTCCCTCCAAATCTATTCTCACGAATGTATATCCATGATTTTCTGGTGCAGGTTTAAAAGTTATTGTAACTTCTTTGCCGGTATGCAATCCCACTCCTGTAAGAGAAATTTCCTTACTAATGGTGCGCTGTTTTACCACACTTTCATTCATTATCGAGCTTTTTTTCAACTATATTGAACCTTTCCATTATTTTGGGAAGGTTTTTAAAATATACATAACTTTTATTAAAATCGCCGTAAGCTAGCGCTGGAGAGCCTTGCAGGGTTTCGTTATCTTTTACATTTCTTCCAATCCCGCTTTGGGCCTGTATTTTCACATTATCGCCAATAACAATATGGCCAGCAATACCTACTTGGCCACCAATGATACAATTTTTTCCTATTTTGGTAGAACCAGCAACGCCGGTTTGTGCTGCAATCACAGTGTTTTCACCAATTGTAACATTATGCGCTATCTGTATTTGATTGTCCAGTTTTACACCTTTTTTAATAAGTGTAGAACCTAAAGTTGCTCTATCTATAGTAGTTCCCGGACCAACATCTACATTGTCCTCCAAAATTACATTACCAGTTTGTGGCACTTTGTTGTATTCGCCTTTTTCATTCGGTGTGAATCCAAAACCATCAGCACCAATAACAACACCGCTGTTAATGACACAAGACGCGCCAATTATTGTCTCGGAATAGATTTTAGCACCAGTGAACAATGTAGTATTATTTCCAACTTTTACGTTATCACCGATATATACATTGGGATAAATTTTGACATTATCACCAATTTTTACATTTTCACCTATATATGAAAAAGCGCCTAAATATAAATTCTCACCATATTTGGCACTTTCTGAAATAAAAACAGGGCTTTCAATCCCAGTCTTGTTCATTTTCACTTGGTTGTAATATTCCAATAATTGTGAAAAGGCTTTGTAAGCATTCTCTACGCGTATCAAAGTAGTAGATAATTCACCAGTAGCTACAAAATCATTGTTAACAATAGTAATTGAAGCTTGGGTTGAATAAATATAATGTGTGTATTTTGGATTGGCCAAAAAGGTCAAGCTCCCTTTGCTCCCTTCTTCAATTTTTGCAAGTTTTGAAACTGCTATGTTTTCATCACCATCTACGATACCATTTAATATTCCTGCTATTTGGGCCGCTGTAAATTTCATTAGATGTATTGGTTTTCTTTAACCGAATTGCATAAAAAGAGCAACCGCAAAATAGGGTTTTTAAAATGAATTGGATATTGGTAATTAATTTTCATTCTTGCAAAAATAGAAAAAAAGGATTTAGCCTCGATAGCTGTGGGTATTGTTTTTTGGATAGCACATATAGTATTTTACCACAGATTTTGACAGCGCTTCCAAATTAAGCTGGTCGCTTGCCTTTGCTACGTCTATAATCTTTCCGTTTTTCTTCAGTAAATTGATGGTGTCTTTTTCCATACTGTAGGCTTGATTTTCCAGTTTTCCATAGAAAACAAAGAAGGATGCCTCTTCTTCTGAAATATTAAATTTTTCAATAAGATTCTTTCGTTTTTCCTTTATTTTTTGAATTGAAAATGGTTTTGATTTCACTTTTACTTTTAATAAATCTCTATTCAGAAGCATCTTGGAAAGGTTCTTTAAAACAAAATCATCGCTGCCAACCCACATTTTCATTGCTGAAATTATATCATAATCATCTAATTTTGAAAAGGTATCAAGCACTTCATCTGAAAAATCATTTGAGTTTATATTATTGTTTAGGAAAAACTTTAAACTGATACTTGCCGGTAAAACAACTCCTTGAGCAGAAAGCTGTTTGGCGCGTTTCAATACTCTAACCAATAACTGTTCGGCCACAATACCTGTTTTGTGAAGATAAACCTGCCAGTACATCAAGCGTCGTGCAACAAGAAAATTTTCTACTGAATAAATACCCTTCTCTTCTACCACTAATTTATCATCCTTTACGTTCAGCATTGCTATTAGGCGCTGAGCGTTTACGGTACCTTCTGGCACTCCAGTGTAAAAACTATCTCGTTTTAGATAATCCAACCGATCCATATCCAACTGTCCAGAAACTAATTGGTGGAGAAATTTCCGAGGGTGTTCATCCTTGAATATCTGAATTGCAAGCGTTAATTGCTTGTTAAACTTTCGATTCAAAGCCTCCATAAAAAGCAGTGAAATTTGTTCGTGGCTTATGTTTTCAACAATACTATTTTCCATTGCATGAGAGAAAGGACCATGCCCAATATCGTGCAAAAGAATGGCTACATAGAGTGCTTCTTCTTCCTTTTCTGAAACTTCAACCCCCTTTGATAGAAGAACTTGCACGGCCTTTTGCATTAAAAACATAGCTCCCAGTGCATGGTGAAAACGCGTGTGGTGAGCACCTGGATAAACGATATAGGAAAAGCCCATTTGTGAAATTCGACGAAGCCTTTGAAAATATTTATGCTCCATTAAATCAAAAATCAGCTTATTCGGTATGGTAATAAAACCATAGATGGGATCGTTAATTATTTTAAGCTTTGGAAGGGTTTTCAAACTTTAACTTTAAATTAATAGCATCAGTGGCTTTTTGAAACAATTCAGAGCTATTTTTGAAGGAAATTCCTCAAAAGAAACGAGAATTATTCATAAATAAAATTTAATAATGCTCCAACGCTAGTCTCTTTCACAACGAAAGATTTTCAGTAAAGGCCAAAGCCTTGGAGTATGAAGACAAATATACATATATGAGCGACATAAAAGTACTATGGGTAGATGACGAAATAGATTTACTTAAACCACACATTCTCTTCCTTGAAAACAAAAACTACAAAGTAACAACAGCGCAGAGCGGTACTGATGCCTTGGAAGAAATTAAAAAGGAAACTTTCGATATTGTTTTCTTAGATGAAAACATGCCGGGACTTTCTGGGCTGGAAACACTTGCCGAAATAAAGGAGCAGCAAGCTTCCATTCCCGTGGTGATGATTACTAAAAGCGAAGAGGAATATATTATGGAAGAAGCAATAGGTTCAAAAATTGCAGATTACCTTATAAAGCCCGTAAACCCTAACCAAATTCTTCTGAGTTTAAAAAAGAATTTGGACCACAGCAGATTGGTTTCAGAAAAAACCACTTCAAACTATCAGCAGGAATTTAGAAAGATTGCGATGGATCTTTCTATGGTAAATAGTTTTGAGGAATGGAAAGACCTTTATCAGAAATTGATTTATTGGGAATTGGAGCTGGAAAATATTGAAGATTCCGGAATGTTTGAAATTTTAGAATCGCAAAAAACAGAAGCTAACAGCCAGTTTTGTAAATTTATTGACAAGAACTATCCAAAATGGTTTGCAGATTCAAGTGATGCACCCACCATGTCCCATACTTTATTTAAAGAAAAAATACAACCGCAACTGCAGCAAGGAACTCCAACACTATTGGTGGTCGTGGACAATTTAAGATTTGATCAATGGAAAGCTTTTGAGCCGACTATTGCAAATATTTACAAAAAAACCAGTGAAGATCTTTTCTGCAGTATTTTGCCTACGGCTACACAGTATGCGCGAAATGCTATTTTTTCAGGATTAATGCCAAGTGATATGGAAAAATTACACCCAGATCTTTGGTTAAATGATACTGAAGATGGTGGGAAGAATATGAAAGAAGAAGAGTTTTTGGCAGCTCAATTAAAGCGCTTGGGGCTTAGTTTGAACTGGAGCTATCACAAAATATCCAGCTTAAAACAAGGAAAAAAACTTGTAGAAAACTTCAGAAGCCATAAAGACGAGGATTTAACTGTTGTGGTCTATAATTTTGTAGATATGCTATCCCACTCTAAAACCGAAATGGAGGTTATCAAGGAATTAGCATCTACCGATAAATCATACCGATCATTAACGCAAAGCTGGTTTAAAAATTCACCTTTATTGGAAATTATACAACAAGCAGCGCGATTGGGCTTTAAGCTTATAATCACTACAGACCATGGAACTATAAATGTAAAAAATCCTTCAAAAGTAATTGGCGATAAAAACACCAGTCTTAATCTTCGTTATAAAACCGGAAAGAGCTTAACTTATGAAGACAAAGAGGTTTTGGCTGCAAAAGACCCAAAATCAATCTGTTTGCCTACTATAAACATGAGCAGTTCTTTTATTTTTGCCAAGGGTGATTATTTCTTTGCATACCCCAACAATTATAACCATTACGTGAGTTACTACAGAAACACCTATCAACATGGCGGAGTTTCATTGGAAGAAATGATAATTCCTTTTTCAGTATTAACACCTAGGTAGGTTTTTAAACTGCTTTATTATTTTAATACAATTATCAATCCATGCTGATTTAATTGATATATTTTTTATATTCGTTCCGTTTTTGAAATGGAAATCACATATACCCAAAACGAAATTTCCGAAGTTGCTGAACATATCCTGACAGCATCAGCATCAAATATATTCCTACTTTATGGGGAAATGGGGGTAGGTAAAACCACACTCATTAAGGAAATTGTTAAACAACTCGGGGTTCTGGAACTATCAGGCAGTCCTTCATTTTCAATTGTTAATGAATATGAAGCTAAGGATAGTGTTATATATCACTTTGATTTTTATAGAATTTCGAAAATAGAGGAAGCATATGATATTGGACTGGAAGATTATTTTTTCAGTGGAAATTATATTTTTATAGAATGGCCAGAAAAGATAAACGAATTGTTACCAGAAAATGCGAATAGCATATATATTATGAAAAACAGTAACGGAAGTAGAACCTTAAAATTAACGTCAGTGAAATAAAATTGCAGCGAGACATACCCATTTATAAATTTCATTCTTAATCGTTTGCCCCAAATCGCAAAAATTATAGAGCAGGGATTTTTTTATGAAAAAATTTATAAATATATAATAATAATAATTAAAATACTTTTCATTTTTCGCATTAGGTTTGGGGTATTATTAACCTCACAAAACTATTTATTATGAAAACCGTAAAGTACTTATTTATCGCAGCAATTTTTTCATTAGGAACCTTTGCTTCTTGCACCCCAGAAAGCATTCAGGATGAACAAACACCCCAACAAATCAACAAAGCGGACATCATCGTACCTCGTAACGGGTAGTATAATAGCTCTTATAATAGCGGCTTCGCCCTATATATTTTATTCATATGAAAGTTTCCCAAAAGAACAGACTTGGGAAACTTTTTTATTTACATATCATTCAAATTGGTACAAGATGGTATATGTGTCCGTATGGACAATGATGGGGAAGTTCGTGCCTTTGTTTTTACTCATCATTTGGTTTATAACTTGTAAACATTGGTGGTATCATGTTATTTTGATACCCATAGGAATGTTTGCATTTCAACTTTTCAGTGTTATTAATGACGACGCTAGCTTTGTGGACGAAGTTGAAATCTGGTGGCTTTTCCCTATCATGCTAGTAATCATTCCATTGGTTTATCTTATTAAAGCCAAACTTGCAAACAAATTGGTGGGCAAAGATTTAAAAAGTTTTGAAGAAGATTTAGGTGCCAAGAAAAGTATTTGGCAGCAGATCAAAGATCTTTTTTGATTCGCCCGCTGTATTCAATATCAAATTTAATACGTACCTTAGACCTTTGTTAATTTTGTGATTTATCCCTAAATATTTACAGCCTATTATCAAAAAAGGATATTCTATCATAAATTACCATTGAAAGTATTAATAAAGAACCTCAAAACTAAACCTATAAAAAAATAAAAAAGACCTGAAGCAAACCAACCAAGAATTGCCAGTGAAATAAAAAATATTATTGCAGCGTTATTTGAAGTGTTAAAGTTTTAACACCGATTTAAAGATTAAAATGCATTTCAAAGCATTTTATTGCAGAATAACCTGTAAAGATACCATAAACTTAATTATTACGTTTAAGTTTTTTGATTGTAAGTTTGACCCATATTAACCTCACAAAAACTTACTATTATGAAAAACCTAAAACTTATTATCGTAGCCGCAATTTTTGCCGCAGGATTATTTGCTTCTTGCACCCCAGAAGGAATCCAAGATGAACAAACCCCACAACAAATCGACGTCAGAACGGTTAAAGTTCCGCCAGCCGGATAGAAAAAGTCTTATACAGGGAGGAATTGTTGTTTTTATAATAGCTTGCACCCCTTTTATTTATTATGCATATGAAAGTTTCCCAGCCGATACCGCGGTCTGGGAAACTTCATTTTTTACCTTCACTACCAAGTACCCAAATTTAAATCAGTACGCTTGGTTTTTAACAGGAAAAGTAATTCCTGTGATTCTATTGCTTATATGGTTTTTCACTTGTAAACATTGGTGGCACTGGATTATATTGGTTCCGCTTTCAATGTATATTTTTCAGCTTTTCAATATTTTGAAACAAAATTTAAACGCTGATGAAGTTGAAATAATATACGTAATCCCCATTATGATGGTGTTGGTTCCTTTTGTTTATTTAATTCGCGCCAAACTTTTTAGCCAAATGAGATCAGATGATTTGAAATCATTTGAAGAAGAACTTCTTCAAAAAAGATCTTTTTGGGATCAATTAAAAGATTTATTTCGGTAATTTTTAACTTGAGTGAATATTAAAATTATTCCGTAAATTGATAGAGTCAAGTATAAACTATGCCAAATCCAAAATCACCATTCACGATTGCACAATTGCTTCCTCAAGAAGAAACCCTTGAAATATCAAAGCAAAAAGGAGAACTATATATAGGTATTCCAAAAGAAACCTATTTCCAGGAAAAGCGAATTTGCCTTACTCCAGATGCGGTTAATGCTATTGTTAGCAATGGCCACAGGGTTTTGATTGAAAAAGGAGCTGGAAATGAAGCAGGGTTTTCAGACAAAGACTACTCAGAAGCTGGAGCACAATTAACAGAAGACACAAAAAAAGTATTTGGCTGTCCAATAGTTCTAAAAGTAGAGCCGCCCACGCTGGAGGAATTGGAAATTATTAAGCCAAAATCGGTACTCATTTCCGCGCTTCAATTAAAAACCCGACAAAAATCCTACTTTGATGTACTCTCAAAAAAGAAAATTACCGCCCTTGCTTTTGAATTTATTAAAGATGAAGACCACAGTTATCCCGCGGTCAAGGCTTTAAGTGAAATTGCCGGAACGGCTTCTGTATTGATTGCAGCAGAGTTAATGGTCAATGCAAAAAAAGGAAATGGTCTGCTTTTTGGAAACATAAGTGGCGTCCCTCCTATTGAAGTTGTTGTAATTGGTGCAGGTACGGTAGGTGAATTTGCAGTTCGATCCGCTCTTGGGTTGGGTGCCAACGTAAAAGTTTTTGATAGCTCCATAACCAAATTAAGAACAATTCAAACGAATGTTAATCGTATTCTATATACTTCTACAGTACAACCTAAAAATTTGATGAAAGCCCTTTTGCGTTGTGATGTTGCAATTGGCGCAGTTCGTGGGCAAAACAGAGCACCCATAATCGTAACTGAAGAAATGGTGCGGAACATGAAGAAAGGTGCCGTAATAATAGATGTTTGTGTAGATATGGGCGGCTGTTTTGAAACCACTGAAATGACTAGCCACGACAACCCAACATTCATTAAACACGACGTGATACATTATGGTGTGCCCAATATTCCCGCGCGTTACCCAAAAACCGCTTCAATTTCAATAAGCAATATCTTCACGCCCTATATTTTGGAAATTGCGGAAAGCGGCGGTTTGGAAAATGCCATCCGTTTTGATAATGGTTTAAAAAATGGTTTGTACTTTTACCGCGGAATTTTAACCAATAAAGCAGTCGCGGATTGGTTTGATATGCCTTATAGCGACCTTAATTTATTGATTTTTTAAGTGTTTGCAAGTCAACCTTCTATTTAACTAAATCCCAAACCCAAATAATGAAGTTAGCATACAGATTGGCCTATTTTTCAGGTGGTTTTATAATTGGAATAGCTCTACTCTTTTTTATTCTAAGCGGAAAAAAGACATCTTGTGCCTATGGCATGGATGCAAGAACACTTAAAAACATCAGGCTGAAAGAACGTGCATTTTCTGAAAAAACCTTAATTATTCTACGTGAAAACCAAATGGATACTTCAGCAATTTCAACATTATTGGAAGACGGGGATGTTGTGTTCTCTGAAAGCAATACCAGGCTAGATTCCTGTAAACAATATGTTGTTGAAGGAAAAATTGCAGAAAAAAATCTAAAAATTAGAATTGAAAATTGCGATAGCCTGGCTACAGTAACCGAAGCAAGCATAATTCAAAATCAATAAAACTATTGATTTGATTTTCAGGATTTAATCTCTTATAGGCCTCATTCACTTTACTTCATCAAAGTTTTCTTCGCTCCTTCTCTTTTTTCAGAAGTGTTAGCTCTCGACTAGTTTGTCCAGCAACCGAAGTATTTTCTTCTGCGCGACGTATTAAATAAGGCATCACATCTTTCACGGGGCCAAAAGGAATGTATTTCGCCACATTGTACCCTATCGCTCCAAGGTTGAATGAAATGTGATCACTCATTCCGAAAAGTTGTCCAAACCAAACCCGATCATCACTTTTAGAAATCCCTTTTTCAGTCATGATATCCATTGCCAAATATGTACTGGATTCATTATGAGTCCCTACAAACAATTCAATATCATTAAGGTTGTTCAAAATATATTTCAATATCTCGTTGAAGTTATCATCAGTGGCTTTTTTGCTTTCGCAAATTGGGGATTTATATCCTTTTTCAATGGCTCGCTCATTTTCCTTTTCCAAATAAGCGCCCCGAACAATTTTAAACCCAAGTTTATATCCCTTGGTTTTCGCCTTTTGGTGCAGATTTTTTAAATATTCCAATCGATCCCAACGATAGCATTGTAAAGTGTTAAATACAATAGGTCTTTCTTTATTGTACTTTTCCATCATAGTTTCACAAAGTTCGTCTGCAGCGTCTTGCATCCAGGATTCCTCAGCATCAATTAGAAGTCGAATGCCGCAATCATGAGCTACTTTTGAAACCCTATCATACCTATTTTCAATATTTTGCCAATACACCTTTTCAGCATCGGTCAGCGGCTCATTTTCGGTGATTTTTTGCCAAACTTTAAATCTTCCAAATCCTGTGGGCTTAAAGACTGAGAACGGCATCGATTCCATGTTTTTGGAAAGTTTGGTAAGCTCAATCACTTTATTTGCAGTGGCTTCAAATTGTGCATCTTCCTCTTTTCCTTCAACAGAAAAATCCAATACTGAAGAAACCCCTACATCAAAAAGCTTTTCCACTGTATTCATACAATCTGTTTCATTTACGCCACCACAAAAATGGTCAAATACTGTAGAACGTATAAGTCCTTCAACGGGAAGATTCACATTCAAAGCAAATTTTGTAACTGCTGAACCTATTTTTACCAATGGTTCCATGGAAATCATTTTGAAAAGAAAGTATGCGCGTTCCAGCTCGGAATCGCTTTTCAACTGAAATGCAGTTTCAGTATTATCGAAGATGGTGTTTGATGTCATACAAAAAGTAAAATAAAGTGTGCAAATATAGTTAGATTTGAACTTTGAATATATGACAAACATCAATAAGTTTATGGGAAAAGCATTAAATGAAAAGGGTCAAGTTTATCGCAATAAAAATGCTTGGAAAGTTTTTTCGGGAATAATAAAAGAG
>Ga0209344_10004978_pt1 | contig 11762 bp, 10 predicted proteins | sample Cruoilmetagenom6_FD_187293 | JGI IMG/M metagenome (GOLD analysis project Ga0209344, IMG submission 187293) | Oil polluted marine microbial communities from Coal Oil Point, Santa Barbara, California, USA - Santa Barbara Oil Seep Sample 6 (SPAdes)... | ecosystem: Environmental > Aquatic > Marine...
CCGGGTTTCACCGGTGCTGAACTTCCCCTTAAGATCCTGATTATCGCCGGTATCGTAAACACAGCCGCTGGCCCATCAGATATTGCATTGAAAATGTGCGGCTTTGAAAAGGCGGCCGTTCGGGCCGCGGCCGCATCTGTAATTTTCAGCACATTAGCACTGATCATCGGGGGTGTAGCCTGGGGCGCGTCGGGTGTTGCGACGGCCGTTCTTATTGCGACGGTATTTCGCAAAGCGCTATATTGGGGGCTGACATTTAGGTACCTGACTGTTCGCTGCGATATTTTGTCGGCCTTATGGTCAACACGTAAACACCAGATATCCCCACAGATATGAATACGCTGGCATGTGCCCCGCCACGAATTCTAGCTGAGGCAGAGCGTGTTTCCGTCAAACCCGCGACGATCGTCAGGTTTGTGGTTGCCCTGCTTTATCTGCGATGGGGGGCGGGGGTTGCTGAAAATTTTGGCGCGCCGCAAGTATCAGAACCCGCCGCAGTCGCACTTATGGTCGGGGTTGGCTTGGTCTTTTTGCAACAAATGGCGATATCGGCACGATCTGTTTTGCTGGTTGCCGGACTGCTGGCCTGGGTATTTACCGGTACGTTGTCTTATGTTGCCAACCCGGTCAGCCTGCCTGCAGAATCCCTGGCTTTGCTGGCGTTACTGCTGCTTTACGCATTATTTGCCAATGTAAGTTTTACCCATTTAGGCAGGGTTTCTTCGCTTTCTCATCTAAATAGGTTTTTGCAAACCTTCATAATTGGGGGCAGCGTTCTTTCATTTTACCAGATCGCCACCGATACCGGATTTGTCGATGCGGCTAAGATCCACATTCAACGTGCGACCGGAAGTGATGTTCACCCGGTTTCATTTGCCATCCAGATGCTAGCTGCACTGGCCACACTTGAATGCATCAGGGCAAAACTTGGTCAGCGCAAAACTTTGTTGCACTGGGTCGTTCTGGTTTTGGGGGTACTGGCGCTTTACCTGACCTTTGCCCGCACCGCCTGGGTCATGGCTTTTGTGACGCTTGCATATGTCGTTTTTGTAAGAAACGGATGGATCGCGCGGGCAACGTTACTGGCTTTTGCAATTCCTGCAGCCCTGGCAATGCTGTCCATGACGGACAGATTTGCAGATCTTGGCAGCTTGTCGCTTTTTTGGGCCAGCTTTTCATTCGATAGTCTGGTATTTGATCACCGTTTCATTGACAATTCAGTGTCCTGGCGAATCGTGAACTGGGGCTATGGGTTGCAACAAGCAATGGAACAACCCCTACTGGGGTTTGGCCCCGGTCAGTCTGCAAGCTCCAGCTATTTTAATTTGGAAATGCATAATATTTTTCTGGAAACCTTCTTTGAGGGTGGTGTGTTTGGGTTATCCGCATTTCTGGTGGTGCTGGCCGGGTTGATCAAAATCCATTGCGGGTTAATCTGCTCAACAAGCGCTGATCGCTATGCAAAGGCCCTCGCAAACGGGTTTGGCCTGTCACTGCTGGCCGCCGTTGTACTTTCCACCAGCCTTGTAGATCAGTTGATGACAGTTCTTTTATACATCCTGCTGCTGGCCGTAGGTTCGACACCATCAAAATCCACCGCTGCTGGTTAAGATTTACAGGCAGACCGGATTGCGCGCATATTTTCACCGTAAGGTGCTGGATTGCTGACCGAACCACCACGAAACACCGCAGATCCCGCAACCAGTACATCAGCACCGGCCGCCACAACCAACGGGGCAGTAGCCGGATCAACGCCGCCATCAATTTCGATATGTATCGGGCGATCCCCGATCATCGCGCGCAACTCTAGCACCTTTTCTACCTGAGAATGAATGAACTTTTGCCCGCCAAAGCCGGGATTGACCGTCATCACGCACACCAGATCAACCAGATCCAGCAGTTCCCCGATCGCAGCGGCAGGCGTGCCGGGGTTTATCGCAACACCAGCTTTTGCTCCTGCCCCGCGGATGGCCTGCAACGTGCGATGAATATGCGGACCAGCCTCAACATGGGTGGTAATGATATCTGCGCCAGCTTCTGCAAATGCATCGATGTAGGGATCCACAGGTGCAATCATCAGATGCACATCCATTACCGTCTTGATATGTGGGCGGATCGCTTTGCAGGTTGCCGGGCCAAAGGTGATATTTGGCACAAAATGCCCATCCATCACATCCACATGAACCCAGTCAGCACCCTTCGCTTCAATTGCCTGACACTCGGCCCCAAAATTTGCGAAATCCGCAGATAGGATAGAAGGCGCAATCTTAAGTGATCTGTCAAAACTCATGGTCGGCTCCCTTGTTTCTGTTTCCTCCTAGCGTGATCAATTCCCCATGTCACTGGTCAGGTCGACAATACAGGCGCGGCCAAATGCCGTGGTTGGGCCAATTGCGATACCCGTATTCCGTGCTTCGTGCTATCGCACAACCATGCAAACCGTAACTCTGTGCACTGATCAATTTTTCCAAGCGGATGAGGCCTTTCATTTCACCCGTACAGTTTTGTCGCGCGATCCGATCCGCAAACTGCATAACCATAACTATTACGAACTTTTCTGGCTACAACATGGGCGCGCCAAACACCTGATAAACGGCACCCGGCAAAAACTGACAGAGGGCGATATGTTGTTCATCCGCCCTTCCGATTGCCACGGTTTGCAGGGGCAAGGCGACGAAACCCGCCTTGTAAATATTGTGTTCCCCGCAGAATTAATCAACGCGATAGACAAACGCTTTCCCATGAATGAACAGCTTTTCTGGGCCCGTGATGCTCTGCCTGGCCAAACCCGTCGCAATTCTCGTCAACTTGCAGACTTGTCACACCATGCATTGAAACTGGAAGCCGGGCCAAGAACAGCCCTGTTCGCCGAAGCATTCTTGCTATCGCTATTTGCGGACCTTGATAGCGAAGCCCCACCTTTGCCGACACACACCCCGAAATGGCTGTCTGACGCCTGCAGCGCGGCCCATAACCGCGATATTTTTCGCCGCGGCGCCGCAGGCCTTGTTGACGAAACCGGACGGGCCCACGCACATGTCAGCCGGATGTTTCAGCGATATATCGGGCAGACACCATCGGACTATGTAAACCGCATCAGGATGAAACATGCCGCCCGTTCCCTAACCGGATCATCTGATGATCTGGCCCACATCGCCGCCGATTGTGGCATAACAAACCTCAGTCATTTTCACCGACTGTTTCGCAATCAATATGGGATCACTCCGAACCAGTTTCGCAAACGGTTCCAGAAAAACGTTATACAGGTTATTTGACCATTCGGTAAAATCTTGCCATTTAGCCCGCTGCATGCCATTTTCCTCACTTGAACACGGGAGGCCAATTTGCAGACCCAAGCGCAATCTCTAACCGTTGATGCGGCAGCGGCGCAACTGCCGCAAGTCCAGGAACCGCGCAATCCCGGTACAGAACTGGATCTGGACTGGGTTGCGTCTGTGCAAGCGAACACATCTGCTATCGAACGGCGTGCAGCAACCTTGCCGGGGCGCCGTTCGGTAAAGAAAGAATATCAGGCCGCATGGTTGTTAAAGGCCATAACCCTGATCGATCTGACCACACTGTCGGGTGACGACACGCAGGGGCGCGTGCGCCGCTTATGCGCCAAGGCTGCGCACCCGGTACGCCGTGATATTCTTGATGCACTAGGCGTTCAGCGCATCACCACAGGGGCGGTCTGCGTTTATCATGAAATGGTCGAAACAGCCGTTGACGCACTGGTGGGAACCGGTATTCCCGTGGCGGCAGTTTCCACCGGGTTTCCCGCCGGGTTGTCACCTTTTCACCTGCGCGTCGCCGAGATTGAAGAAAGTGTTAAGGCCGGAGCCGCAGAAATTGACATCGTCATATCACGTCGCCACGCCCTGTCTGGGAACTGGCAGGCATTATATGATGAAATGCGCGAATTTCGCCGCGCCTGTGGCGATGCCCACGTCAAAGCGATTCTTGCAACTGGCGAACTGGGCACGCTACGCAATGTGGCACGCGCATCCTATGTCTGCATGATGGCTGGCGCTGATTTCATCAAAACTTCGACCGGTAAAGAAACCGTCAACGCTACTTTACCTGTATCGCTGACAATGATCCGCGCGATCCGGGATTACCACCAACGCACCGGATACCGCATAGGCTACAAACCCGCTGGCGGCATTTCAAAAGCCAAAGATGCACTGGTTTATCTGGCGCTGCTCAAAGACGAACTTGGCAACCGCTGGCTGCAGCCTGATCTTTTCCGTTTTGGCGCCTCATCCCTGCTGGGCGATATTGAACGCCAACTGGAACACCATGTCACCGGGCGCTATTCCGCCGCTTACCGCCACCCAACTGGATGATCCGATGAATGTAAGTGAAATTTTCGAAACCATGGATTACGGTCCGGCACCCGAAGATGCCGCCGAAGCACTGGCTTGGCTGGTCGACGGGGGGGATCGTTTTGGCCATTTCATCGATGGTGAATTTACCAGACCCGGCAAAGGGTTCGACACCAAAAACCCAGCCACCGGCGAAACATTGGCAACCGTTTCACAAGGATCCAAAAAGGATGTCGACAATGCGGTTGCCGCTGCGCGCCGTGCTCAGGGAAAATGGGCAAAACTAACCGGGCATCAACGCGCCAGATATATGTATGCACTGGCACGGCTGGTTCAAAAACATTCCCGGCTGTTTGCTGTGCTGGAAACGCTGGATAATGGCAAACCAATCCGCGAAAGCCGCGACATAGATATCCCACTGGTTGCGCGACATTTTTACTACCATGCTGGCATGGCTCAACTGATGGACAGCGAATTGACAGGTGCAGAACCCCTTGGGGTTTGCGGCCAGATCATCCCTTGGAATTTCCCATTGCTGATGCTGTCCTGGAAAATCGCGCCCGCCATTGCCATGGGCAACACCGTGGTACTGAAACCCGCGGAATATACTTCACTGACAGCACTGCTATTCGCGCAGATATGTCAGGAAGCAGGCCTGCCCAAAGGCGTGGTCAACATCGTGACCGGCGATGGCACAACTGGCGAATTGATAGTCACCCATGCGGATATCAACAAAGTTGCCTTTACCGGATCCACGTCCGTAGGGCGCCGCATTCGACTGGCAACCGCAGGAACAGGCAAGTCACTAACATTGGAACTGGGTGGCAAATCCCCCTACATCGTCTTTGATGATGCAGATATTGACAGTGCGGTCGAAGGCTTGGTTGATGCGATCTGGTTCAACCAGGGTCAGGTCTGTTGCGCGGGGTCGCGCCTGATTGTGCAGGAAGGTATCGCCGACCGGTTCTATGAAAAACTGAAATCTCGCATGGATGGGCTACGCATTGGTAATCCGTTGGATAAGTGTATCGATGTGGGTGCTATCGTTGATCCGGTTCAGCTTGAAACCATCACCCGGCTTGTTCGTGAATATGGTGGTGAAGGTGATGTTTACCACGCAAAAACACCACTGCCTGACACTGGCTGTTTTTATCCGCCGACCCTGATCACCGGGCTGCAATCATCATCCCGCCTGATGCAGGAAGAAATCTTTGGCCCGGTGCTTGCAGCTACCACATTTCGCACTCCGTCAGAAGCGGTAGCATTGGCCAACAACACCCGCTATGGGCTGGCCGCCTCGCTCTGGAGCGAAAACATAAACCTCGCCCTTGATATCGCACCCAAACTTGTCGCAGGTGTGGTCTGGGTCAACGCAACGAACCTGTTTGATGCAGCTGCCGGATTTGGTGGTCTGCGCGAAAGCGGCTTTGGACGTGAAGGTGGCTGGGAAGGGCTTCGCGCCTACACCAAACCCAGAACCAGCACAAAACCACTAAAGCAACTAACCCGCGAAGCTGAACCTGCACACCCCGAAATCTCGGGTCTGGATCGCACTGCAAAGCTTTATATCGGTGGGAAACAGGCCCGGCCGGATGGTGGATATTCTACCCCTGTATGGTCCCCGCGGGGCAAACTGCTGGGGCATGCTTCACTGGCCAACCGCAAAGACTTGCGCAACGCGGTTGAAGCAGCACACAGTGCCAAAAATTGGGCAAACACGACAGGCCACCTGCGGGCGCAAATCCTGTATTACATCGCGGAAAATCTGTCCGCGCGCGAGGATGAATTCGCAGACCGGATCCGCGACCTGACAGGCGTGCACGCCAAAACAGCGATGGTCGAAGTTGAAACTTCAATCTCACGCCTGTTCACCTATGCAGCCTGGGCCGATAAACTGGACGGTGCAGCCAAAGGCGTACCGATCCGTGGTATTGCACTTGCGATGAACGAACCTGTCGGCCTAATCGGTGCATTATGCCCGGATGAAACGCCCCTGCTTGGCCTGATATCGACCGTGGCCCCGGCCATCGCCATGGGCAACAGGGTGGTTGCAATTGCATCTGAACCTTTTCCACTGGCTGCCACTGATTTCTACCAGATACTGGAAACCTCGGATGTACCCGCAGGCGTGGTCAATATCCTGACAGGGTCACATGGCGAACTCGCGCCGCAACTGGCGGGTCACATGGGTTTAGATGCTGTCTGGAACTTTTCTTCAACCGACCTTTCCGCTGTGATCGAAAAAGAATCTGCAGGAAATCTTAAACGTATCTGGACAAACAACACCCGAACCCGCAACTGGCTGGGCCGCGAAGGCGAAGGTCGGGAATTCCTGGCCCATGCAACCGAGATAAAAACAGTGTGGGTGCCATATGGCGAATAAAAAACACCCCGTCTGCTGCGCAAACGAGGTGCCTTCGACTTTCACGGTCATCGGCGTCCCCACCTGTACCGCAATTTAAATTCAACTCAAAATATCTTTCGATTTTCTTAAAATATCCCCGCCGGAGGCAAATAAGGTTAGGGCCTCCGGCGGGGATATTTATGGAAACTCGAAGCTGTTACTTGCGTGGTTTTGAACGCCATGTTCCCAACCACCCGGTAAGCCGTGCCCAAAACCCACGCGCGTGACCCCGCGCTGTATCCGAGGCTTCCCCGACATCTTCCAGAACCGGATCGATCGAACGTTCACGAAACTGCGCCCACATCCGCCAGAGCATAAAGATCAAAATAGCCAGCGTGCTGAGAATGACAATATTCACCCAAGGGATAATCCGGACATCCGGGCCAGAGATGATTTTAACACCAATCGCATTTGGATAAATTGAAATAAATTCGTTACGCCAGCCATAGTGGGTAATCGACACCCATTGCGGCGTATCTTTTCCAGATTTCAAATCTGTTGCTTCGGTTTGAAGATTTGACGTGTCCAACTTAAAATAGGGTGGCCAGCCAAAACCGGTATCCTCATTCCGATAGACCATTGGTTTGCCGTTAGGTTGGATTGTCTGAATAAAAAACACATCGCGGTTAACACCACCCGTTGCGTTTCCGGCATCAGGCGAAGCCCAGAAGATGGAATTCTCTCCAAAATCAATACGCTTCTCATAGGTATCAGCGATTCTTACAATGTCATGTTGGGGTAGCGTGTAATGGAAAAACCCAAACACCAGCACCAGCACTAAAATCCGGATTGTCCATTTTACGTAACGCATAACTTCCTCACATAAAGTTTGTAATATAGGTCAGCACGACAACCACAACCACCGGTACAACAAAGACCAACCAGATAAGTTTTTTGCGCAGCGACAGATCATAATCTTTCATTCCATCATTGATATAGGCATCCCTGTCGCCTGTTTTGATCTCATTATCCCACTTTTTTTCAAGTTTTTCCCGCCGAATGGATCGCGAATAGATCGACACCAGAAAAAACACCGCCGTCAGAAACAAAAACCCAAACACACCCAACCGGATCATACCTATCATCTGCTGTTCCTTTTAAACGCACCCCATGGGCCAACAGTTTCAACAATTTCATCCAGATCACGGGGTCCAGGTTCATCCATACTTGCATCCCCGCCAAACAACGCCTCGCGCGCGCCGGCTTTATCCACTTGATATTCAGCCGCTAGAAAATCCGCCACAAAGGTCTTTTTAGGATCACTCCATCCTGAATAGATCTGGTAGAATAATTGTTTGTGGCAAATAAACAACTGACGCACATCCAGTGGTGTCAGTTCCGCCAGCAACTGATTCACAAGATCCCGATCCCCATGCGATCTGGACCGCAGCGAATAAAAGTAGGCTGGGTGCTGGGATGTTATTTCCGGCCACGGTCCACCGCTTTCAACCCAGCGTTTCAATGCGGCCAGCCCCTGAAATTCCCCCGGCAGCGAACCACCCAGTTTATGTGCGAGCGTCCGCAGATCACGACGGGTTGCACCACCCAGGTCGTAGCCAAGGGTCGCGGCCACCTCGACCAGAATAAAATCCATCTTCTGGCCAAGAACTGCGGCGGCATCGATATTGCGCGCACGCACAATAGGTTCGACCAGTTCATTCAGTTCCAGAAATTTCGCGATCATGTTTCGATCGCTGAAGTCAAATAGGTGGGGCGTCGGCAACACCCCCAGTTTGGATTTGTCGCCGACCGAGATTGTCGCCGGATGTGCGACATCGCGAAACAGATAAAGCCCGCCAAAATGCGCTGTCCAGAAATTATCATGATCCACCGACATCGATTGCAGCGTGATCGGATTGCGGGTCACATCGCCGGTCACTTTTGCCAAACAAATCATGTCGGCAATCAGAACATCATCCCACCAGGCATCTTCTTCGGTTTTAAACCTGCTGATCATTTCAGCCAGCTTTTTGCCTTCGGCAACATGGCTGCCCGTGGTATCTGCCTCAACCCTGATCCGGCGTATATCAAATAGACGTTCAGCTGCAGACAGATCAAAAACTGAATTTGCCAGTTCACCGGCAACCGCATCTTTGGTGGTTAGTGCGAACAGTTCGGCCTCGTTTTCTTCGATAAACTTCCGCAATATCGGGCGGGAAGTGGAAAATTTTGCATTCAGCAAAGGCGCAGTTTTTTGCGCCGTGCTTAGCAGGATGAATTGCCGGTTACAGCCATTGGGGTTCAGATACTGATGATCCCCAAGCGCATCCCCCACCTCGGGTGAATAGCCCGAAATATCGATATGAAAATCGACCAGATCTGTGGATTTCCCGGTCAGTTGCTTTAGCGCGCGATTGTAGCGCCCCACCAATGCAGGCGAAGCAACTGGCACCAGATTGCCAAACATCAGGCCTTTTTCAATCAGGCGCCTCATGCTCTACCTATCGCCTGACATGCCGGGTAGTGGCCAGGCCACTCCACCGGCGGGCGCTTTGCGCGCACGCTGGTTCCGACACGGCCTATTGTTGATATTAAACGCAAGATCACCAAACAACTTCCTTCCACCGCCGCGGCTGCGCCGCCACCGACAACACCAATACTGGCAACCAAAACAACGAAGTCTTCCCCGCCCAGCCAAAGAAGAATGGCAATAGCACACCGGGCTGATCCAGCATCCCCGGCACAACCGCATCACTCCGCCCCATGTGCCAGATAATGAAATAAGTGAAAACCGCCATCGAGATCACCAGCGCGCAAAGCACAAAATTAACAATCAGCCCCGGTATGCCCTCAGGCAATACCAGTGCCCAGAGGAACGGCAGTATGATGGCCAGCAGGATCAAGACCACAACGGGTAGGGCTATTCCGAAAGCAGACATCATTCCCCCTTGTCGTGATGGCTGGTAACTTTCATCAAAGCAATATCGCCGGGTTTCATCATTTTGTGCCCTTGGAAATTCTATACCTTCTAGCCGCAATCAATGAAAATAAATACGCGGGAATGGTGAAAAGATAAGCAAGCGCCACAATTCCATCGACTGATTCACTGCAAAAGTAAGTTGAATTTGGGTCATCATACATTGTTGTAATCATTGCTGGAATTATCACCCCTGCGATCACGGCCACCCAACTAGTAGCCAGCACCATAATAACCGAAGTAAACGTCAACGGGACAAGCCACTCTGAAGCACACCAGCCCAGAAAACCCACGACCACCAAACAGGCAAGCAACGCCAACGCGTTGGCTCCGAGAAAGGATAAACAAATCACCCCTTCCCCTCCCCATACCTGCGCCGTGCTTCTTCCATCCGCCCCATTTCACGCACCGCGTTTTCGATCGCCACTTCATCGGATTTATCGGCATACCTGAATTCGCTGTCCGCGTAGCGATTGATTTCCTGCAGTACCATATCAACGGTAATCGGCTGCGTCATATCCCGGATCATCGCCAGTTTTTCATCATATCCCCTGAACAGAAACAGCTCTGGGTTTTCCATCCATTCATCGGGCAATTCAAAATCCATCGCCCGCACTTTTACCGCGTCTGTGATGTTCTTGATCGCACGGCCTGTAAACCGATCATCGGCTGCTTGTATGGCCTTCAGATATGTTCCCATCTTGGCAATCGTATCCAGCCTGCCGATGTCTTTTTCTACCCTGTCCCAGACGGCCAGTAACCCTTCTTCATGCGGTTTTCCGTGGCCCTCAAATGATGCGGCAACAGCTGATTTAATCTCCTGCGCGGCGAACAAATTATGGTCTCCGACAGGTATATCGTGGTTCTTGCCGATCAGCAGATGCAGAATATCGATATAATCTTCACGGGTTTTAGGCCCATCCACCAGAAACCGCGCCCCGGCACGTTGGCGCAGCGCATCATCAACATTTTCCGGGTAGTTTGAAAACATTCCAAAGGTGCAATTGCCGCGCACAACTGTGTTGGCACCTGAAAACGCCTCCATCAACACTGCCGTCACCTCTTGTTGGCCTGCGCTTGATTGACGGTCCCCGCGTTTGCCCGCGATCTGGTCAATGTCATCCACCGTTCCAAACCCGATCACGTTTGTATCCATCACGTTATTGATGAAACTTTTGGCGTTCTGCCCGGACTTTCCCTGATAGCTGTCGATCTGATCAATGGAAAAATTCTGATACCGAAACGGGTAGTCGGCAACCTTGCAATATTCGCTGATCAACCCCGCCATCATCTGGATCAGCGTGGTTTTACCGGTACCGGGTTTTCCATCGCCCATGAAGGTAAAGATGAACCCACCCAGTTCTGCAAACGGGTTCAACTGACGGTCGAAATCAAAGGCCATCACCATTTTAGCCAGCTTCATCGCCTGATATTTGGCAATGTGGTTGCCGACCACTTCGTTTGGTTTCTTGAACGTCATGGTCAGGGTCGAACCCTTGCCACGGCGCGCAGGTGTGAACCCGGCGATGGTAAAATCGTCCACCTCAACCCGGTAACGCGCATCTTTGAAACTGCCAAGGCGCGGTGCATTTTGTGCACGCAATGCCAGCTTTTCCATCAGTTGTTCACTATAAGCCAGAACCGTCGCCACCAGACGCGGTTCATCACTTGCAAACATCTCAAGATCCTGATCCAGCTCCCACAAACATCCATGCAGCGCCAGTTGGGCGTTGTCGGTCAACACTTCCTCGACACTTCCGATTTCGACACTGATCTCACTGGCCGAACTTGCCAGCAAAAACGCACAGGCATTGGCAAACGTATAACTCACCAACAAGGCCTCACCCGCAAGCAATTCGGAAAACTCAGCCGCCTTGCTCTTGGCCAGCCGACCTTCCAGATTTTCGCGCTTAAGCTCCCCTAACCCAGTCTGCCCGTCATAAATCTCACCCATCGCCAGACCAATCGCTAGGGCGCGGCGCAACACCTGTAACACGGTTGCCTGCACCGGCGACATTAACGCATCGCCCCCATCCGCGCCCTCAATCCGCTCAATCAGGCGCACGCCTTCAGGTCGCGCGGTGGATCGCATAACCAGCCCCGGCGTCGTGGA
>Ga0209344_10004979_pt1 | contig 11762 bp, 9 predicted proteins | sample Cruoilmetagenom6_FD_187293 | JGI IMG/M metagenome (GOLD analysis project Ga0209344, IMG submission 187293) | Oil polluted marine microbial communities from Coal Oil Point, Santa Barbara, California, USA - Santa Barbara Oil Seep Sample 6 (SPAdes)... | ecosystem: Environmental > Aquatic > Marine >...
GCAAACGACAGCAAGCGCCGCACTCCCCCATCGACCACTGTGAAGAAGAAGTCCTGCAGTGCCGGGGTCAGCACGATGGCGCCGAGGACCAACTGGAGCCCGAGGCCCCAGACCACCGGCCGCCAGCTCACACCTTTGCGGTTGACCGACAACAGCCAAGCGCAGCCGACAAAGACGACGACGCCGATCAGGGAGACCAATCTGAGACCCACGCGTTGATGGTACTACCGCCCGGACGGGCAGTTCGAGAAACGCACGAGCACCACGGCCCGAGGATACCGCCAGTTCTTCAGAAGACACGCAACCGACCGCATAACGAAAAATGCGGCACCCTCACACCCAGCCACCGTGAAAGAATAGACGCCATGAAAACCGCCACGAACGCCATGCCGGAGCCGGCTGCGCCACCCTCAGCGCGACACCGCCGGCGCACGCTCGTGCTTCTCGGCGCCATCTTCGTCGTGGTCTGCGTGTCGCGGGCGGTGGTTTTTCCCGCTTCGATCTGGGAGCAGGATGAGGCGTATTTCGCGGCCGCGGTGGTGGAGATCGATCTTGACGCCTCTTCACCCCACCCTCCTTTCTTTCCACTCTGGATCGGAATCGGCAAGGCTGCCGGGCTTGTCGGGTGCGCACCCGCCACGGGTCTTCAGACTGCGAGCGCGGTCTTTGGTTCATTGATCTTCTTCCCGTTGGTCGCCCTTTGGTCGAGAATCATGAAACCGGGCCTGGCGATGGCCGCCACCGCGCTCGGGCTCGCGGCTCCCGGAGTCTGGCTGCTCTCCGGACGGGCGTTCTCGGGGACGGCGGCGACGGCGATGCTGGTGACGGCCCTCGCCTGCTGGACACGACCGATTCAGGATCGGCGGTGGCTGGCCGCCGGCTCGGTGGCGGCCGGTCTCGCGGTGTTGATCCGGCCGCACTTCGTCCTCGCTGTCGCCGTCGTCACGATCGTGATGCTGGCCAGGCTCGATCGACGACTTCGGCTTGCGCTGGTCGTCCCTGCCGTAGCCGTAACGACGGCCGGCGGCGCCGCGTTTGTCTGCGCGGCCGGGGGAACCGCCGCGGTCGCCGCGGCTCTCTCGGAACATGCGGCGCTCCACTTTGGCGCTCTTTCGGAGGCCGCTCGAGGTCTGCTCGACTCGGGCCTGGCGAGGGTTCTTGGTCACCCAATCGGTTCGGTCGGGTGGTGCGGCCTCGCCCTCTGGGGGGCTTGGATTGTCCTCCGATCGTCAACCAAAAGGGTCGCGGGCCTGCCCGTCGTTGCTGCGCTCGGATCTCTCGTGATTCTGGTCTTCGGCCTGTCCAACCCCGCCCATCCTCGATATGCGGTGCCGCTGGTCATTTTGTCGTGCGGGTTCGTTGTCATAGCTCTCAGCCGAATGTTGAGCGATCGCTGGACGCTGGTTCTGGTCACGGTCGCGATCTGCGCTGCCGCGGCGATGGTTTTGCCGACCGCAGCGATCTACCGCCAGGAGGCGAGCCCCCCATTACGCGCACTCGCCCACGCCGATAGGCTGGCCGCCCAGCGTGAGGGCGTGGTGGTCATCGATCGAAGTCTTCACTCGTTCGTTCTGCTTCGCGAGGCGACCGAGGCGACGTCCGCACCGACGATCTTCGATTATGTCGTCGGACTCGGGGCAAGCCCGCCCGCGCCCGCCTCCCGGACCGTAATGGTTTTCGACGACAATCACCAATCGCTGCTTGTCGCCAGCGAGAGTCGATGGACATTCACCTGCTCTGACGAACTATTACGTCGCCTCTCCCAGGACCGATTCCTCGATGTGACGGTAGCCGACGGCGCAACCCTCGAAAACCGATCCGGGGCGAATGGACCGTTCGTGATCCTCGACTGAATTTAATTCAACCACGCCGCTGATCGGTGCCGATCAGCCCGGGTCGACGTCCAGATCGTAGTCCACCCCCGGCATCTCGAACCCGTGGTGGCGGAGGAATTCGCTGCGGAACTCGGTGATCTCATCCACCTTGTCGGACCCGGAGGCGTTGATCCGGTGCCAGAGATCCGCGACCTCGCGTTGGACATCGTCCCTCATCTCCCAGTCGTCCAACCGGATCCGTCCATTGGAATCGTTCGGCCTCGGCTCGGAGGTAAAGAGAAAGTCGCGGTAGAGCCGGACCATCTGCTGAATGCAGCCCTCGTGAATGCCCTTGCGCTTCATGACCGCGTAGAGCAGCGAGATGTAGAGGGTCACCGTGGGGATCACCGCGCTCGCTCGGGTCACAAGCGCCTTGTTGACCGAGATCACGGCGTTGATTCCGTGGCCGGAGAACCGGTGGTTGATTGCCTCGGCGGTTTCCTCGATGTGTTTTTTGGCTCGCCCCATGGTGCCGTCGCGGTAGATGGGTGCGGTGATCTCGGGCCCGACGTATGAAAGCGCCACCGTCCCGGCTCCACGCTCGAGCACTCCCCCATCGTAGAGAGCGGAGATCCAGTCCATCCAGTCTTCGCCGCCCATGACCTTGACGGTTTCGGCGATCTCATCCTCGGTCGCCGGTTCGGAGACCACGTCCGATAGGGCGCCGGTCTTGATGTCGACCGTCTTCCCTGCAAAGTCCCGACCAATTGGCTTCACAACCGATGCGTAGATCTGTCCCGTCGTCGCATCGATCCGACGCGGGGCTGCAATGCTGTACATCACGAACTCGACCGTCCCCATCTCTTCACCGATCCGCCGGATGGTCTCTTCCTTGACCTCGGTCGAAAACGAGTCGCCATTGATGCTCAAGGCGCCAAGACCCGCCTGCCGAGCATCCTCCTCGAAGGCGAGATTGTTGTACCACCCCACCGTCGCCGTCCGGGTCGCAGTGCCGGGGCGCTCGAGAAAAACACCAGCCGTATCCGCACCGCACGAAAACGCCGAGACGATCCGCGCCGCGAGTCCATAGCCGTTCGAGGCGCCGATGACCAGAACCCGCTCCGGTCCGGGGATGCGCGGCTGATCGAGGACATAGTTGATCTGCTCTCGGACCTGCTCCCGACAACCCTCCGGGTGACTGGTGAGACACATGTTCTGACGTATTTTCGGGACGATCTTCATGTGACTTCGACGACATTTCGTGGTTCGATCATCGCGGTTTTCCCTCCAATAGACTCGATTGCCCGTGATCTGTCGATTCTTCGCGGAGCAACCATAGCAAGCGCGTGCGGGAGGGCGACACATCGGCCTGGTGAGTGTCGACGTTCTCACCTTCAACTTTCATCACCACCTGAAATCACGGCAACGAGGCGCGTCGGCGAGCAATGGGAATGTTGTCGGCGATTTCGCGGTCTCTTGTGGTGGAGGTGCGCATGGCAACAGTCTGTATTACCGGGGCGAATCGTGGGATCGGTTTGGAGATGGCGCGTCAGTTCAAGGCGCGGGGTGACGAGGTCGTCGCGGCGTGTCGCCGCCCGTCGGATGCGCTTGCCAGTCTCGGTTTGAGGGTCATCGAAGGGGTCGATGTCGCCGATGATGCCGGTGTGGATCGGCTCGCCGAGAGCCTGGGTGATCTCGAGGTGGACATCCTCATCAACAACGCCGGTCTGCTCAGCGATGAGCCGCTCGACGATCTCGATCTGGATCGGATACGGCGCCAATTCGAGATCAACGCCCTCGGTCCACTCAGGGTCACGGCCGCGCTGAGATCGAAGCTCGGGAACGGCGCCAAGGTTGCCATCGTAACCAGCCGGATGGGATCCATCGAGGACAACACTTCGGGTGGGCGGTACGGCTACCGGATGTCCAAGGCCGCGGTGAACATGGCGGGCCGGTCACTGGCTCACGATCTACGACCGGCCGGCGTGGCGGTGGCGATCCTCCATCCCGGCTTTGTCCGCACCGAAATGACCGGGAACACCGGGTTGGTCGATCCACCCGAATCGGCGGCCGGGCTCATGGCTCGCATCGATGAGTTGAGCCTCGAGACCTCCGGATCGTTTTGGCACGCCAACGGGGAGCTACTTCCCTGGTAGCGAGCCCGACTTCATGAGATGAACGGCCCCTGCGGGCGGGACGCCCGCACCACACTGGCCAAAGAGTGGGTTGGATGCGATGTTGTGGGAGCGGGCGTCCCGCCCGCTTGTTGGATCTTCAGACTTTCCATGGAACTTCCGGTGACCTACGGCCCTCCCACTGTATGAGAGGGGGCAATGATGGATCTGACAGCAGCACGTCGTCCCGGAACACAGGCCGGAATCTTCACCGCATCCATGGCCGATGTGGTCTTCTTGTTGATCGTGTTCTTCGCTTTGACCTACACGGTGTCTCCCGACATCACCCGGGTTCAGCTCCCCGAAACGATGGTGCGGACCGAGATCCCGCGCGAGTCGGCGATCATCTCCATCGCGTCTCCCGAGGATAGCCAGGTGATCAGGCTCTCCACCGGTCGAGAGGTGGCCATGCCGATCTCATCAGACGACGAGATCGCAAGCTTCGCGTCACTCATGATCGCTGCCGATCCCGATCAGGCATTTGTGGTCAAGGCCGACCGCGGAGTCCGCTACGAACGAATCGACACCGTGCTCGACGCGCTCAAACAGGCCAACGCGAAACAGGTGTTTCTGTTGAGCGAGCAACTGGTGACAACCGGCGGCGAGTGAGGATCCGAGCACCCCGATCGACGAACGATCAAATTTGGCGCAGATCGGCACTTGCGGGGGCTCCAGGCGGGCGGGACGCCCGCGCCACACTAACGCCCGGTTTTCCATATGCACGTGACCGGGGGGCTGACAACGAGAAACCTGCCTCCACACTGAGGGCGAGTCCTTTCAGGGCACTCGGGGGTCTGAAGGTTCAGCCCCCGCGGGAGACGGCGGCGGCGGCCGGCGGGATCTCTTCGGGATTGAGCTCGCTCGACAGGGTGTCCTGCAACTCGCGGAACGCCGGGACCACGGTTGCTCGACGGCGATATCGGGTGACGATGGTCCTTGGCTGGATTCGATCGCCACGAAGGCGGATCCGGAGCTTCCAGAGCAGCGACATGGCGACGGTTCCGAACCCGGCGACGCGCTCCAACAGGTTGAGGCCGAAGAGACGATTCGCACGCACTGTGAGTTCGCGGACGCGCTCGATCTCGAGCTCGTTGACGCCGTGGCGCGCGATGGCGGGGAGGATCAGCCGCCAGACACGTGCCTGTCTCTTGAACTGGCATAGGCGCGCCTCGAGACAAGCGTCCCGTGGCGAAATCGACGCCAGGTGTTCATAGCCCCGGATGGAGGTCTCCACCATCCGAAGCATGGAACTCGAGTTGATCTCATAGTCCTGCCGGAACGCCTTCTTGATCCACTTGGCGGGCTCATCGCCGGAGAACGCGGGGTGGTGGTAGGCGAGATCTGTCTGACCGTGCCAGTACTGTAGCGGGAGATCGGTCCGCAGCAACCCGCGGCGCTTCTGATCTTGATAGAGCGCGGTCACCGGCACCGGAGTCAGGAGCATGAACTGAACGAAGTCCGATTCGAGCCCGACGAGGAAATCGATGTCTTCCTGCATGTTCTCGGGCGTGTGGTGCTCCATGCAGAGGATACCGGAGGCGAGCACGGCGATACCGCGATCCCTGAGATCGTGGACCAGCCTGGCGGCATCGATGCCGACATTCTTGGTGAAGGCCGACTGCCGGCTCTGCGACTCGAAACCGATCCACACCAGATCAACCCCGAGACGGACCAGGTTGTCGATGCCGAAAGCCATGATGGTCTCGGCGGAGGAGAAAATGTGGAAGCGGAAGAACCTCTCGTGCCGCTCTATGGCCTCGAGCAGTCCCATGGCGCGGTCTCGGTCCTTGAGGAAGTTCTCGTCCATGACGAAGAATGAGTCGGTGCCGCGTTCGTCGGCCACCCGGCAGGCGGTCTCGAAAAGCTCCGCCCCGGTGGCAAGAAACGGTGTGTAGCTGCGGCCGAAGAAGTGGGAGGTCGAGCAGAATGAGCAACCGTTGACGCAGCCCACTCCCGGCACCAGCAGGTTCGCGGGGGTATCGAGCAGCGGGACACCGAGAATGCTCGTGCGCTCCGTACTCGGCAGGGCCGGGTGGCGAATGGGCGCCTCGGGGTCCTGACCGAGATGCTGACGCATCCACGAGATCCCGTCGCCCTTGACCACGTGATCGCAGTCGATGTCCAGCTCCACACCTTCGATGGCAGCGCCGTGGCCGCCGAGAATGATCTCAGAGCCCGGCGCCTCGCGTCGCACGGCGAGCGCCATCTCGCGGGCCTTGTCCCGGTTTGTGGCGATGAAAGAGATTCCCACCATGTCGTAGCGGCCTTGACGAACCTCGCGTTCAAACCGGCGGCGGCTCGGAAAGTCGAGCACCGTGACATCGGCGTCGAGATTGTCCGCGATGAAATAGAGCCCGAAAGATCGATGATGGAAACGGAAGGACGCGACGCCCTGAGCCTTGGTCACCTGGTTGTGAAAGAGCTCCATGATGTTTTCTTTGCGCCCGAACTCATCATCGACGCCGAACGGTCCGAAAACCCCGCTCAACAGAATCTTGGGTCGGCTCGCAGCAGGCTTCATCGACACTCCCCACACCCATCGAACCGGGCGTTGGGAGAGAAGGTAGGTCTTTCCAACCCGTTTGTGGGCCGCGGGAAGAAACCCTGATAGATTCCTGACCAAATGGTGACTCGCGGACAGTAATTCACGCTTGACGAGACAATTCGAAGGGGTGTACTGGGAGCGTCGTGACCGGCGAGACTATGTATCGGTGGCGCTGGAGGGCAGCTCAATGTATGCGCTGCCGCGGGTTCTTCACTGGTTCACCGGCAACATCGGGTTCCATCACATCCACCACCTGAGTCCGGCAATACCCAACTACCGGCTCCCGAAATGCTTCCGCGAGCAGCCCATGTTCCAGCAGATGAGCCAGCTGACTCTCGTGGGAAGCCTGAAATCGCTCCGCCTGCGGCTCTACGACGAGGAATCCCGCAGGCTGATCGGATTCCGGGAACTACGATCCACCTGATCGACGAGTCGGAACCGACTCGACGCGAATGTGCCACCCGGCGCATCGCCGTTAATCATTCGCTCGGATGAGCGTATTCTAGTGTAGTGCGTCTGAAATCCGTTCCTTTATCTGGCGAGACATCCGTGTCGCTGGCAAGGCGCGACGACGCAGTCGTAGTTTGACTCCTTCAAGGAGGCGCAACGCAGCCAGCGGCGCGGAGGGCCGTCAGGAAGAGGGAGGGATTTCAGACGCAGTACGCTAGTTACCACCTGGGAGGGTTTATGTCTCTTCAGCGATGCTCGCAGATGTTCATCGTTCTCTTCACTATAGCGGCAGTCATGACCGGCTGTGCGGACTCGGTTCCAGAGCCCGAAGTCACCGTCGACCTCAGCATGGACACGCTGGTGTCCACCGAGTGGCTCAGCGAACACCTCGACGACCCCGATCTGGTGGTGCTCGATTGCAGCGTCAAGATCGTCCAGGATGAAACCAACGGTTTCATGCCCGAAAGTGGCCGAGCCAACTACGAGGCTGGTCACATCCCGTCGGCCGGTTTTGCCGATCTCATGGGCGATCTTTCTGACGGCGAGAGCCCGCTCGGTTTCGCGGTCCCGACTCCGGAGAAATTCGCAGCCGCGATGGGTGCGCTGGGAGTCGGCGACGATTCCCGAGTGGTGCTCTACGACGCGAGCAACTCGGCTTGGGCGGCCCGGGTCTGGTGGATGCTGCGCTGGGTCGGCTTCGACCGGGCAGCGCTTCTCGACGGCGGGCTTACGGCCTGGACGGCCGAAGAGCGACCGCTGTCGACCGAACCGGCCCACCGGTCTGCGAAAGCGCTCACCTCGGCTCCTCGGCCGGAGTTGATCGCCGATCGGGACGAAGTGCTCGCGGCCATCGATGACGACTCGGTCTGGATCATCGACGCCTTGCCCGAGGAGTCATTCCGGGGCGAGATGGTGATGTACGCCCGACCCGGTCACATTACGAGCGCCTCGAACATCCCGATCTTCTCACTCTTCGACGAGACGGGTCGCTACCGGTCGTTGGACGAATTGGCTGCCCTGCACGACGGCGACCGGATGGCCAGAGCCATCACCTACTGCGGTGGCGGGATCGCCGCGTCATCCAACGCCTTTGTCATGACAAGACTCGGATACACCGATGTCGCCGTGTACGCCGCTTCGCTCCAGGAATGGGCCGCCGATCCGGCCAATCCCATGGAGGTTGTTGCGCCCTGACGGGCAAGCTGGAAGCTCACCCGATGAGCCCGTCGTATTGTGGTGCGGGCGTCCCGCCCACATGATCTTCAGGAATCCTCAACAACCCGCATGCGCGCGGGACGCGCGCACCACACCTTGCCCGCGCCATCCGATACCGACCTTCGCCATTGTGGGTGCGGGCGTCCCGCCCGCATGGAGCCCTCGATCATCGGCAACGCACACGACGACGGGTTACACTCCTGAACCGGAGGCAACCATGAAACTGACTCTCGATCGCGCACTCGCGGAAGCCATTCTCGGTATCGACACCCTCTGGGGCGGCGATGTGATGAACCCATCGGGCATGGGCCGGTTCATCGCCGATTCGTGGTTCTCCGACGAAGAGCTCCCGACCAGCTACAGCCACGCCACGGCGGCCGTGGTTCGTGCGGCTGGCGGGCTCTCGGCCGACGAGGTGAATCGCGGCGCCATCGACGCCTATCTCGGCGCGGTGGATCTCCGCGCAGCCCTCGATCTGGTGGCGGCCGAGGGATCCTCCCAACCGGGAGTCCGTGGACCGTTCCTCGACGGGCTCTCGACCTGTCTCGAAGTCATGTGGGACCTCGCCATGGAGGCCCTGGGCAAGGGCGAGAAAGTCGCCTACTCACGTTCGGTTGAAGCTTCGACGGGCGCGGCGCCGACACCGTCGGATGCCTCCGCAAAGGTCGAAGCGCTGACTGCGCTGCTCGACGAGGCGGGCTATTCGACCGAGGCTTCCGTCCTCGAGGCGGCGGACGCATGGCGAGCCGACCGCATGACTCCGGCTGCTTCCATCGGCTCTTTGGCGCGAGCGTTCATCGCCGAACTCGACTCGGGAACCTCAGCCCATGTGATGCCGCATCTCCCCGATCACATGCAGGTGGTTCCTCGCGCAAACGTGGAGTTCCTGCCCATCAAGGACGCGTGGTTCTCGGGCTCGATGAACTACCTCGGCAGGGCTCGGACGGCGGACGGCCGACCCCTTTATGACGCCAGCTACGAGATCAACGCCTCCCTCGAGATCTCGATCCCCGAGTTCATGCACCTGGTGAGCCACGAGGTGGTGCCGGGCCACGTCATGACCTTCGCCTATGTCCAGCACCTCTATGTTCTCGGCAAGGTGGGTTTCGAAGGCACCATGCTGACCATGAACTCGCGCTATTCGACCCTGGCCGAGGGCATCGCCAACAACGCCTTGCTCATGGCTTACGGGGTGACCGAGATCAGCGACCTCCCCGACCGCGATCTCCAGATCGGCACGCTGCTTTCGCTCCTCCAGGACGACGCCAAGAACCAGGCTTCCTATCTGACCTGGAACGACGGTCTGCCCCAGCCTGAGGTCGCCGCTGCTCTGCGAAGAGACTTCCTCGTCTCCGAGGAGCGCGCAGGGAAACTCTCGGGGCCGTGGGCGAACCACCCCATCCTCGGTCGTATGTACCTGCCGTCCTATCGCGCCGGAACCGATGAAGTCGCCAAGTGGCGCCGCCAAAATACACCCGAGGTGATCCTCCCTGCGATTTACGGCTGCCGCGGCCTGGTCGATGTCGTCACCATCAAAGAGGTCATCGACAACGGATGACCTACAACTTCGACCCCTAGTGCACCCCGCCACAATTGGGATGGAATATGAGCACCGATGCACTCTTCCTACCTGCACTTCGCTTTCTCAAAATACAACGAGTATTCATCGATCGCGAAGTGCAGGCAGGAAGGCACCTCGGCACTCTCTTTTCCACACCCCAATTGTGGCGGGGCACACTAGCCTCAGACGCGAGGCCGGCGCACCAACTGTCTCAAAACGGAGCATTTCCTCCACGAAACAGGCGTTGAGATTGGCATCGAACCTGCATTAAACATGGACAGGTTGTTTGAAAAATGTCAATTTCAGCACTGATCCACGGGACGGAACACCACATGGTCACCGGTCCCAACACGCCACCCTCAGGCTGGCTAACGGGGAGGAAACTCATCCTCGATCCGTGGGTGCTGACCGCATCGATCCTGACCATCGTCTTTCTGGTCTTCCCCGATCTCGAGGGGCCGAGTCTCACCATCCGGTCGTACGTCGCCGACTACTTCTCCACTCTGGTTCTCCTCGGTTTGGCCATCGCTGCCGTTTTCCAAGGAATCGGCTCACGGAAATCCGAGCGCGAACAGTTCTTCTGGCGCCTTGTCGGAATCGCGCTCACAGCCTGGCTCATCGGCGAGCTGACCGCCCTCCTCTTCTACGATTTCGAAAGCCCCTTCACACTTGCGGCCGTCGACGCCCTCTATCTCTGCTACTACATGGCGTTCGCCCTCGCCCTCGATATCCAACCTCAAACCGCCGACAGCCGGTTGCAGATCCGACCCCTCAGGGTCCTCGGCAGCGCCGGAAGAGTGCTCTTCCTGAGCGGTCTGTTCATCTATTTCGTCATCCTGCCCAGCACGCTGAGGGCCGAGGAGTTCCTCACCTGGGTCCCCTCATTCAGCCTCTATGTCGTCCTCGATCTCTATCTGGTCGCTCGAATCGCACAGGAAATGCGGCGTGCGAGCACAACCAGATCGCGCCAAGTCTATGGTCTCCTTCTCGCCGCCATGCTGTTCGCGCTGGCAACCGACTCGGTGGACCTGGCATGGATCGCCAGCTATCTCCCCGATACGTTCCCCCGGGTCGCGGACCTCTGCTGGTATGCGCCGATGATTCTGTTCGTGGTAGCCGCCCGGGTCGGGTCGTTCACCAGTGCGAGCGGTTCGCAGGTGCATCCCGACGACGATCAAGTCCGGGGCGTTCCGCTGCTTGTCTATTCGCTCGGTTTCGCACTGCTGCACATGGTTCTCAGTCTGATTCCACACGCCGCCGGACCTCTACAGTCTGCCCGAGCCTTCCAGGTGATGGTGTGGCTGATCATCTTCGGATTCCTGAACGTCATCCAGAATTCCATCATCCAGCGCGAGATCCGCCTGCAGAGCCGACAGCGTGAAGAGGCCGAAGCGCACATCCTCGAACTTTCGCGCCGGGATCCTCTGACCAGGTTGCTGAACCGCCGGGCGCTCGAGGAGGAACTCGGCAGAGCCGTCGCCCGCGCCAATCGATCCGGGATGTCGCTCGGACTGATGTTCATCGATCTCGATAATTTCAAGGTGGTGAACGACACCTATGGCCATCCCGCCGGCGACAGCGTTCTCCGTGAAGCGGCCGCCCGGATCAAGGCCCTGACCCGTGATGTCGACACCGTAGCCAGATACGGTGGCGACGAGTTCGTTCTGGTCTTCGAGGCGCTGGATGATCCGTCCGGGGCCGAGATGGTCGCCCGTCGAATTCTCGATGGTTTCGAGATGGGCTTCCAGTTTGAAAGCGGTCGGATCAACCTCTCCGCGAGCATCGGAATCGCCATCCACCCCGTCAACGGCCACAGCCCCGAGAAGCTCTTCGAGGCCGCCGACCGCGCGATGTACGTTGTCAAGGACCGGGGCGGTTCGGGGATCGAGTTCGCCTGAGGTCTCAGCTCTCAGCTCTCGGCTCTCAGCTCAGCCACCAGCGAACGGATCGCCTCGAGGAACGCTGCGTTGTCGGCTGCCGTGAGAGCTCGCGGGTCCTTTGCT
>Ga0209344_10004980_pt1 | contig 11761 bp, 9 predicted proteins | sample Cruoilmetagenom6_FD_187293 | JGI IMG/M metagenome (GOLD analysis project Ga0209344, IMG submission 187293) | Oil polluted marine microbial communities from Coal Oil Point, Santa Barbara, California, USA - Santa Barbara Oil Seep Sample 6 (SPAdes)... | ecosystem: Environmental > Aquatic > Marine >...
CAACCGTGAAAGGTGATGTCCATGACATCGGTAAAAATATTGTGGGTGTTGTTTTGGGCTGTAATAACTATGAAATCATCGATCTCGGTGTGATGGTGCCGGCGCAGAAAATTCTCGACACGGCCATTGAGCAGAATGCAGATATTGTGGGCTTATCCGGCCTGATTACACCGTCATTAGATGAAATGTGCTATGTCGCTGAATTAATGCAGGAACGGGGCATGAACTTACCGCTGATGATTGGCGGTGCCACCACCTCACGCACCCATACCGCGATTAAAATCGAACCGGGTTATGAGCACGCCACGGTGTGGGTGAAAGACGCTTCACGGGCCGTTAATGTGGTACAAAAATTATTATCCGAGAAAGATAGTGGCGATTTTTGCCAGGACATTAAAAATCAATACCATGAACTCAGAGAACGACGTAAAAATCGCGATCAACACAAGAAAATCATTTCCTTACAAGCCGCCCGTGATAATGCGTTGCAACTGGATTGGTCCAATTACCAACCACCTAAGCCTGGCTTCACCGGCATTAAAGTCATTAAAAACACACCCATCGAGGATTTAAAACCTTTTATTGATTGGACTCCATTTTTTCAAGCCTGGGAATTACATGGCAAATACCCAGCCATTTTAGACGATAAGTTGGTGGGCGAAAGTGCCCGTGAGTTGTTCAAAGATGCGCAAACCATGCTGCAACAAATCATCGATCACAAATGGTTATCCTTAGAAGCTGTGATTGGCTTTTTCCCGGCGCACCGAGACGGTGATGATGTCATAATTGAACATCAGGGACAACATCATCGACTGTTGAACCTGCGCCAACAAGCCGATAAACCCAAAGCCAATTTATGCTTAAGTGATTTTATCGCCCCCAAAGACAGCGGCGTCGAGGATTATATCGGTGCCTTTGCAGTCACCGGCGGGGTGGGTATTGAGCCCCATATTGAGCGTTTTAAAGCCGATAATGACGACTATAAAGCCATTTTACTGAAAGCCCTGGCCGATCGGCTGGCCGAGAGTTACGCAGAATATATGCACCATCAGGTGCGCACCCGTTATTGGGGTTATGCCGCCGATGAAGATTTGGATAACGAAGCACTTATTAAAGAAAAGTATCGTGGTATACGACCGGCACCGGGTTATCCTGCCTGCCCCAACCACCCACAAAAAGACCTGCTGTTTGATTTACTCGACGTTAGTCAACACACCCATCTGGAACTCACCGAAGGTTACGCCATGTATCCGGCCTCTTCGGTCAGCGGCTTTTACTACGCCCATCCTGACTCTCAATACTTTGTGGTGGGTAAAATTGATGACGACCAAGCCCGGGATTATGCCCAAAGAGCCGGGATTTCTGTGGACAAAGCGCGTAAAATATTGAGAGCTAATTTATCGCGATAAGGAGAAACCATGAGTTTTTATGAAATTGACGGTATCAGACCAGTTGTTGATGACAGTTCTTTTGTGCACCCCACTGCGTCCATTATCGGTCACGTCATTATCGGCAAGAACTGTTACATTGGCCCCCATGCCAGTTTGCGTGGTGATTACGGTCGGATTGTGCTTGAAGACGGCGTCAACGTACAAGACGGTTGCATTGCCCATTGTTTCCCCGGTGGCGAAACCCGGGTGTGTAAAAATGGCCATATTAGTCACGGCGCGGTGTTACACGGCTGTGTGATTGGCGAAAACACCATGGTCGGCATCCAAACCGTGATTATGGACAATGCCGTCATTGGCGCTGAATGTATTATCGGTGCCTTGAGTTATGTGAAGCCTGGTTTTAAAGCACCCGATCGCAGCATCATCCACGGCTCACCGGCTGAAGTTAAACGCCCTGTTAAAGACCATGAACTCGAATGGAAAATCCGCGGCACCCAAGTCTACCAAAATCTCACCAAACGCTGCCTCAAAAGCTTCCGCGCCTGCCAGCCATTAAACGATGAAAAAGATCAACAGCAAAACCTCGATGTGCCTTCCTTCAATCCTATGAAATAATGCTGGTTTGATGAACAAAAAGATTAACCACAAAGAACACGATGAATGCACAAAGAACGCAAAGAAAAATGGTGACGCCATTTAAAATAATCCACCCTCTCTGTGTGCTTCGTGTAAATCTCTGCGTTCTCTGTGGTTACAATAAAAATACTTCAATATTGTTTATCTAAACTCATCCCCGCCACATAGCCTGAGGACCAGGCCCATTGGAAATTAAAGCCGCCCAGGTGTCCGGTGACGTCAACCACTTCACCGATAAAGTAGATATTGGGCTGGCTTTTGACCGCCATTGTTTTTGATGACAGACCATCGGTATCTACACCGCCTAAAGTCACTTCAGCGGTGCGATAACCTTCACTGGCCGCCGGTTTCAATATCCAGTTGGTGTAATTTTCAGCAAGAATTGATAATTGTTTTTGGTTGAAGGTTTGCAGTTCCCGCTGTAAATCATCACCACTGATAAATTCACCCAAAGTCTCAGCCAGACGCTTTGGTAAAAACCGCTGCAGTACCTGCAACACGGATAATTGGGGTGTGTTCAGTTTGGCTTCGATTAAATTCGCCAAAAAATCATGTTCGGGGATTAAATTCAAGGTTATGGTTTCACCCGGTTGCCAGTAGCTGGAAATTTGCAAAATCGCCGGACCACTTAAACCTCGGTGGGTGAACAGAACTTGATGGTTAAATGATTGACCGTTTTCGGCGGTGACTTCTGCTAAAACACTGCTCCCACTTAAATCTGAAAAGAGTTTTTTATGCTCATCAGAAAACATCAGAGGTACCAGACCGGCGCGTTTCGGTAAAATCGTTAAACTCAATTGTTCTGCCAATTGATAACCGTAATCAGAACCTCCCATTTTAGGAATCGACAAGCCGCCGGTGGCCACCACCAACTGTGGTGCAGTGAATTCTCCCAATGTGGTTTGTAGCGTTATGGTTGAACCGGTTGACACTTTTTCGGTGGTAACATCGCAATGTAACGTCACACCCTGCTCATCACAATCGTCCAGTAATGCCTTGAGCAAATCTTTGGCGCTGCGATTACAAAACAACTGACCGAGTTCTTTTTCGTGATAGGCAATGCCCTTGTCTTCCACCCACTGAACAAAGTCCCATTGCGTATATCGGCTTAAAGCCGACTTCATAAAATGTGGGTTGGCCGATAAAAAATATTCAGGCGCGCAATGCATATTGGTGAAATTACAGCGACCACCGCCTGACATCAGGATTTTTTTACCGGGTTTATTGGACTTTTCCAGCACCAGAACCTTTAAACCACGTGCAGCGGCTGTTTTGGCGCACATTAAACCGGCGGCACCGGCACCCAGGATAATCACATCATATGCACCGGTAATATTGGTGGTATTCAATTAACTCAAAACCTCAGGCGCATCCGGCTGTTGCTCAGGTGCGGCATTGGCAAATTCATTTAACACCAGGCAACGTTCATTGATTTCAGTCAGCCGCGGATAATCTTTCAACGACACTTCAAATCGATTGGCATTATAAATTTGTGCCACCAAACAGATGTCTGAAATGCAGGGATAATCGGCATGCATATAATCCGTGGTACCCTCTTTGACTTGTTGTTCTAAAGCCTGAAACCCTTGATGAATCCAATGGGCATACCAGTCGTCCACCTGCTCCTGTTGCCAGCCTTGTTTTTTCAGGTATTGCAAAACCCGCAAATTATCCAGCGGATGAATATCAGACACGATTGTTTGGGCAGCGGCGCGGCATTGCGCTTTGGCCACAGGATCATCAGGCAGTAACGTGGGTGATGGCTTGACCTCTTGTAAATATTCCATAATGGCCATCGACTGCGTGATCACAGCACCGTCAGCGGTCACCAGACTCGGCACCAGACCCTGTGGATTAACACCTCGGTATGCTTCTTTATGTTGCTCACCGCCGTCTTTCACCAGATGAACGGCTTTCGTTTTATAGGCTAAACCCTTCAGATTTAAAGCAATTCGAACCCGATACGCCGCCGTACTGCGCCAGTAGCTATACAATGTTAATTTCATAATTCCTCCGGGCTAATATTGAGCTCATCCAAAATAAAAGCCAGGTCATCGGTGGAACCCTGCTGGAATTTCTCACTGCGGGAGACGATTTCTTTATACCATTGAATGACCTTATGACGTTTCTTCGGATTCTTCGCACAATCTCTCGGTGTCAGATTATCCAACATGGGAATCGGTTCATCCAAGGTCTCTTTATAATGCTGAATCATATAATCTTTAATTATCGCCAGCCGGTCTTCAGGCGAAATGTCATCAGACATCACGTCTTCTATGCCTTTGTCTTGGTTTTTTTGATCATTATTGTAGACCATCATGGGCTGTTTAATGCGCGTGCCCAGCAGGGATTTCAAATACTTTTTAGCTTTGTTGGCGCGACCGCGTGAATTAACCCGAATGGTCAAATCCTTTTCTCCCAAAGTCAGCACACCCCAAATGGGCACTTGTTGATCTTGTTCATGCGCCGCCCTGTCCAGCCATAACCAACAATTATCTTGGTCAGCTTCCGGCATCAACTGTTCACTTTCATCCAAATACTTTTTTATGGTTTTGGGTTTGACGGTGGTGGTAAACCGTAAGGTCATATCTTCCACAATATCACCATCGCGGTTCGTAACAATCGGTTGTTGCGGCGATGATTTATCCATCATATCCATAATCCACTCGACAAACACATAATCCGCCAAGTTCTCTTCAATGTCTGCAATCAAAGCCGCTTTTAGTTCTGGTAATACATGTTTATCTTTGGGCTCAATATATTCTTCAAGTGATTCAAGCCCATCTTTTTTGGTCAATTCCAACCGGTCTTTTATGTGATTAACAGCTTGTTGTGATAATGGCAGAAACGCGCCGGTAAACATGGCTTGCCCACGCATATGAATAACCCGGGCTGCTATAAAGGTCCATGGTGTGATATTTTCTGAACCTTTCTTTTCGATGATTTTAATTTTCTGTTTGGGCTTATTGATGTCACGAATAATAATGTGTTCACCGGGTTTTACGTCTGTAACCTCATAGATTATGACATCGCTTTCATTGAGTTTTTTTAAATATTGTCTGCCACCGGGTGCTTCCCGCCATCCCCGGTTTTTTAAAAAGATTTCAATCGGTGTTTTATTTTCTTCGCCCCAATAAACACTGCCCCAGCGTTCAAACAAAAACCCAAAAGCCATGTGTCCCATACCGGAATCGGCATAAAGCCATTGCCGAAAACCCATCGGATCCTCGCCGATAAATTCACCGACTTCCCGCCAAAGCTGCTGTTCAAGATACTGAAAATCGTCTATATAAGGCTCTTTCTTCTGAAAATCCATCAAATGCTTAATGGCTTTATCAATCTCTGTTCGTTGGTTTTTACTCAAAATATTTTTCCTTTGTGAACTTTGTGACTCTGTGGTTACCATTTATTAACCACAAAAATCATATAGCAAATATAACCCAGATTATCGCCACCCTCGGACGCAAATCCGAGGGTCTCAGCACGATGACAAAGATGTTGGGTTATTTAATTTTTAAACTTATTTCTAAAAGACACTGGTTACCGGCCTGCGCCGGTACGGCGGTGCGATGCTGTGCATCAACATCTTGCCTTAGTGTCCTCTTTGGTTAACTTCACTCAAAATAAAATTTTCCGCGTTGTTTTTCTTTTGGGTAGACCTGGTTCATGCTATCGACATCGTATAGGCGACCGTTGAGCATGACTTGGTGGATATCGTCGCTGGTTTCGATGTCTTGCAACGGATCCTGGTTTAATATCACCAAGTCAGCCAATTTACCGGCTTTTAATGATCCCAAGTCGTTATCCATACCGATATAGCGGGCCCCATCAATGGTGCTGGCTTTCAGGATATTTAACGGATCCATACCACCCTGCCCAAACATCCACATTTCCCAATGGGCCGCCAGGCCTTCACGTTGACCATGGGCACCCAATAGCACATCGACACCTTCATTTTGCAGTTCAGTGGCAACCCGCGCATTGTTAAAGTGATTGTAATCTTCTAACGGCGCTTTATAACGCCGCACCGAGGCCGGTTCTAATATCTTAGCCGGTACATATTTTGATAAAATCGGGTGTTTCCAGACATCGGTTTTATCATACCAATAGCGCTCGCCCCAAATACCGCCATAACCGACGCCCAATGTCGGCACATAGGCGGTATTCGATCCGGCCCACAATTGTTTGACATCATCATAGATGGCCGCCACCGGAATGGAATGCTCAATACCGGTGTGGCCATCAATAATCATGCTCATATTGTGCATAAATAAAGAACCACCCTCTGGTACCACCATTAGACCGGTTTGACGCGCTGCTTCTAAGATTTGTTGACGTTGGTCACGACGCGGCTGATTGTAACTTTTAACACTAAAGGCACCGGCCGCTTTCATACGCTTTAAATGCCCCATGGCATCATCCAGGCTATTCACTTTGGCAGTGATAAAGTGGGTGGCACCATAAAGAATCGTGCCGGTTGAATAAGTACGCGGTGCGGTAATTAAACCCGCTTGCTGCATTTCTGAAGCGGCAAAAATGGCTTCAGTATTGGCCGATGGATTATGGGTGGTGGTCACGCCAAAAGCCAAGGACGCATAGGCATTCCAGTTTTCTTGTGGAATGATTTGATTATTGGCATAAGGCCCATGCCAATGCACATCCACCAAACCCGGGATAATGGTTTTACCGCTAACATCAATCACTTCAGCATCACTCGGAATTTCAATATCTGAACCCACCGATTGAATCCGATTGTCTTTAATCACAATGACACCCTCGTTAATCACCTGCTGTTCGCCATCGACTTGTTCCATGGTGATGATTTTGGCCCCTTTGAGCGCCACCAATCCGTTGGGTTTATCGGTTTGAGCCGTTAACTCAATGGTGGTTTGTTGTGCTTCGGGCTTGTCTTCAATGGCTTCATCATTGAGAAAATTAAACACCGCTGACAAAGGCTGTTGGTACAAATTGGGTCCCATGGCCCAGCTGAGCTCTTTTGAATCCTGAGACCAACTGAGGTTTTTACCGGCATAAGTCGAAAACTTCTGTACAGGCAAGTTCTTGGCACCCGAACCGGTGGCAATATACTGGCCATTGCGAACAAAGGGTGTCACATACACCTGGAAATTTTGAATAAACGCCAGCCATTTTTCATCCGGTGACACTTTGAAATGACTAATCCATTGACCCTGGTAATGCTTTTGCTTGTCATTGCCACTTAAATCTGTGGAATACAGCTGACCGCTAAAGATTTCACCTTTTTTATCGTTGCCGGTGAAATAAACGCGGTCACTGTTGCTGGTGAAGAAAGGCCCACTGCCGGAATTGGCAATCTTTGTTCGCTCGCCTGACTTAACATCAACCTTAAAAATCCCGGTATCATGGGAGTACAAAGGACTGGTTAAATAACCGCCTTTAATGGCTTGATAGACCGCGGTTTTGCCATCCGGTGACAACACCGGATTGATATAATGACCGGGTGTTTTAGTCAATGGTTGACTGCGACCATTGAGTTTTGCCAATCGAACTGTACCTAATTTTTGATCATGCCAAGTGCTATAAATAATCTGTTGACCATCGGCACTGTAACGCGGATACAACTCAAAATGTTCGCTTTGTTTGGTTAAGCGTTGCGGACGGCCATCGGGTAATTTAACGGTATAGATATAACCCAAAGCTTGAAATAACGCTTGTTTGCCATCCGGTCTGACTTGTAACCAGCGCAACATTTTAGTTTTAAATTCATCGTTAGCCACTTCATTGCTGACCGTTACTGCTTGGCGAATTTCACGTTGATCATCAATTCTAAAAGGAATCTGACTGACTTCTTTGGAAGCCACATTGATACGGTGAATACCGCCTTGGGCATAAAATACTATATCTTTGCCATCAGGCATCCAGGCAAAATTAGGATAAACGCCATGGATCGCCCAGGTTTCTTGCATATCACGGGTCAAGTCGGTATAAATCGGCGTTAATTCGCCGCTTTTACGGTCCTGAACAAACAGCGCGCTGTCGGCACGAATACGGCGAACAAAGGCCAGTGAGTCACCATCCGGCGATGGTGTTGGTCTGACCGCACCACCGGGGCCTGAGACCCACGGCTTAATCTCGCCAGTGGCTAATTCAAGGGCAAAGATTTCATAAATTTGATTGTTGGAGTCTTTTGAATATTCAAAATATTGACCCGGAGTCGAATCCCTGGAAAACAACACATATTTGCCGTCCGGGGTGTAAATGGGTTCACCTAAATCCTTTTGTTCATTGGGACGTTTATTCAATTGCACACCTTTGCCTCCCGATTGATGATAAAGCCAGATTTCCCCGGCACCCAAAGAACGCATACCGGTAAAATGTTTACGCGCCACGATATAATCACCATCCGGCGACCATGAAGGTGAATTCAATAAGCGGAATTTTTCATCAGTCACAGCACGGGCATCACTGCCATCGGTGCTCATCACCCAAATATTATCACCGCCACCCTGATCCGAAGTAAACACCAGTTGTTGACCATCGGGCGAAAAGCGCGGCTGCATATCCCAGGCCATGGAGTTGGTAATATTTGTGGCTGCACCACCTGAAATCGGCAGGGTATAAATATCACCCAGTAAATCAAACACAATGGTTTTTCCATCGGGACTGACATCGAGGTTCATCCAGGTGCCGGTTTCAGTGTTGATATCCACCATCACTTTTTCACCGGGTGGATTGTTAACATCCCACGAGTCTTTATCACCCGACTCTTCTGCCATCAACAGGGTTAACGGAGAAAACAACATGATTAAAAAGAGTCGTTGTACAATGCAGCGATGTTTTAATGACATGGTAAACCTCAGAAAAATGATTAAGAATGGCACAATTATAAAGGTTTGCCAGAAAAAATCGCTTACAATCCTGACTTTTTAGGATTATCGCTGGATCGGTGACGTTTTATGTTTGGCTTAGGTGAAATACTGTCTTTATTGTGCGCCTTGTTATGGGCGATCGCGGTGATTTGTTACCGTAAAGCCGGCGAGCACAGCAGTGTCAGTGCCATGAACCTGTTCAAAATTGTCCTAACCTTCCTACTGATGATTCCCACCTTATATTTCACCGATGGTTTTACTCCGCCGGAACTTAGCAGTGAAGATTGGATGATTCTGCTGATTAGCGGCTTCTTTGGTATTATGCTGGCCGATATGTTCTATCTGCGGGCCTTGCAATTAATTGGTGCAGGCTTAACAGGTATTACTGGCTCGTTGTATAGCCCGTTTGTGGTGTTTTTATCTTTCTTTTATTTGAGTGAACGCCTCAATGGCTGGCAACTTTTTGGCATGGCGATGGTGATGGCTGGCGTGGCGGTGATTAGCTTACGCAAAAAGTCATTGGCCATCGCCCATCCGCCATTCATCGGTTTTGTGTTTGCGGCCATGGCGGTTTTTTGTACCGCTTTAGGCATCGTTATCGTCAAACCCATTACCACAGAATTGCCTTTTTTCTGGATTATCTTTATTCGAACCCTCGGTGGTTTGGTTTCGATGGTATTGTTCAATGCGATGCTAAGCCGCAGTCTCAATCCGCTCACCGCCTGGCATGCGGCAGGACGGTGGTGGTTACTGATCGGCGCATTTCTTGGTCAATACTTATCGACCATGGTGTGGGTGGCCGGCTATAAATACACCGACGCTTCAGTGGCATCTATCTTGAATGAAACCGCAGCGGTATTTATTTTTATTTTGGGTTGGCTGTTGTTAAAAGAAGACATGAATCGCCGAAAATTGATGGGTGCCATCATCAGTGTCACCGGGGTCTTGATGGTATTGCAAATGGCCGGTTGACGGCTTGACAATTAATTCACCTTAGATTTGATAAAATATCAATTATTTGATCAATAAATGATGTCCATTAACAAAAAACCTGTTGTTTTCATCACTGGCGCATCCGGTATGTTAGGCCAACAACTGATGTCTGATTTATCAGCCGACTATCAGCCGGTGGCTTTACAACGCGATAAAACAGATTCACACCAGCCAAGCTGGAACTACCAGCAATCTTTAGATGAACTTGAAATCAAAGTGCCCTTTGCTGTAATTCACCTGGCAGGTGCCGGTATTGCCGCTAAACGCTGGACTGAATCCTACAAACAACTGATCTTTGACAGCCGTGTCAATGGCACCGAATGGCTGGTTAATGAAATACAACAGACATCTTATCAACCACAAATCTTTCTGTGCGCCTCGGCCATCGGTTATTACGGGCATCGTCCTAAGGAACAACTCACCGAAAACAGTGCCACAGGTGATAATTTTGTGGCGAATTTATCACAACACTGGGAAGCCAGCGCCCAACAATTAAAAAGTCCACAAACCCGAGTCACAAATCTCCGCTTTGGTTTAATGTTGGATCGCTCCGGTGGGGCTTTAAAGAACATGTTGTTGCCCTTTAAATTTGGTCTGGGTGGGCGCATTGGTTCCGGTGAGCAAATCTATTCCTGGGTGAGTTTAGCCGATGTTAGCAGGGCCATTGAATTTTTACTCCAAAAACCGATTGACGGGCCAATCAATATCACCGCGCCTAATGCCATTAGCAATCAGGTCTTTACTCAAACTTTAGCCAAACAACTCCATCGTCCGGCTTTTCTACCGATGCCTGAATTTATGGCGCGCTTAATTTTTAAAGACTTAGCCGATGAACTGTTATTGGCCGATGCCCATGTATTGCCAGCAAAACTACAACAAGCCGGCTTTACTTTTAAGCACACAAACATCGAACAAGGCCTTGAGGCTGCGTTATGAAGAATATACTTATTATCGGTGGTGCCAAAGGTATTGGTCAGGCCATGGCGCAATGTTATTTAAATCAAGGTCATCAATTAATTTCAACTTCTCGCCAATATAAACACTGTGACCTTAAACAAAACCATCTGTATTGTGATTTAAATCAACAAGAATCCATTGCAACAGCATTCGAATTGATTCGTGCAAAATTTAAGCACATTGATGTATTGATTAATTGCGCCGCTGTTTTACATACAGATCACTACCAACCCGAAAAATCACTTAAACGCGTTAAACAAGATCATTTAATACACAATTATCAGGTCAATGCCATCGGTCATTTACTGGTGTTAAATCACGCTGAAAAACTACTGAGCCGAGCAAAACAGGCTGTGGCAGTGTCCATTTCAGCACGCATCGGCAGCATAGAAGATAATCATCTGGGTGGTTGGTATGCTTACCGCATGAGTAAGGCAGCTTTAAATATGGGCATAAAAACCTTGAGTATTGAATGGCACCGTAAGCATCCGCATATTCAGTTCATATTACTCCACCCCGGCACCACCGATACAGCACTTTCCAAACCTTTTCAGAAACGGTTGCCCCAAGGACAGCTGCAAACTGCAGATGAAACGGCAGCTATGATGATTGAACAAATTGAGAAAAATCAGCAACATTCGCACAAAGAAGCCTTATTTTTAGATTATGCCGGACAAACCATTCCCTGGTAAAATTTGTTATAATTGCAGCATGCAAAAACCACTCAGAAAAGACATCCAACCGGGCACTGAAGTCAATATCGTGCAAAAGCAGCACCAACGCAGCGGTGAGCTCACCCAAGGTACAGTCAAACGCTTATTGACCAAATCGCCTTCCCATCCCCATGGCATTAAAGTCGAACTCACCAGCGGTCAGGTTGGCCGCGTTCAATCTCTGATTTAATCCATGTCGAACAAGGATTTGCCTGTTTTATAC
>Ga0209344_10004983_pt1 | contig 11757 bp, 13 predicted proteins | sample Cruoilmetagenom6_FD_187293 | JGI IMG/M metagenome (GOLD analysis project Ga0209344, IMG submission 187293) | Oil polluted marine microbial communities from Coal Oil Point, Santa Barbara, California, USA - Santa Barbara Oil Seep Sample 6 (SPAdes)... | ecosystem: Environmental > Aquatic > Marine...
ATTTCTTGCCGCCTTCGACACCCTGCCTTTGAACGTCGTAGCAAACACCGTGGCCGCGCCGATCATCACCTTGATCGCCGGATGCGTCCCTGCTTCAAGCACCGATGACAAGCGGGTAAGAACCGGCAAACCCGTGCCATGGCAGACGGCTTACAAAGAGCTTTATCGCACCGCCACCGGTTGGCTCGGCTGGACACCGGAAGCAGCCTGGAACGCCACTCCGACCGAAATCGATGAAGCCTTTACCGGTTACATCGCCAAGCTCAAAGCCATCCATGGTGGAGCCGACAACGACACCAGCAACCAGCAGCCTGCACCCTACACTGCCGATCAATTCAGTGAGATCGACGCACTAGGCTATGACCCCGATTTTGATCGGCAAGCTCTTAACTCCCTTCAATCCCAGATCAGGCGGAACCGCTAATGTCGCGCCCGCCGCGAATTTGTTCTTGTGGCGATATCGTGCCGCACGGAATGATCTGCCAATGCCAGCGCCAAGCCACACGCGAGCGCAACGCCCGGCATGACAGCCATCGGCCTTCAGCCCGCCAACGCGGCTATGATTCTCAATGGGACAAGGCCCGCGCGGATTATCTCATTGCGCACCCCCGCTGCCAGTTTTGTGGCGGCGTTGCCACAACAGTCGATCACATCATTGCGCATCGTGGCGATCGTGGCTTGTTCTGGAATCCCGCGAACTGGCAGCCGTTGTGCACGCCCTGCCACAACAGCGTGAAGCAGCGGATCGAAAACGCACGATTTACCATCCCGGATTGCGATTTGAATCACGTCTGGGAGTCGAACTGAAGTGGAAAAGATGGTCCCTATTGGTCTGACATGCTCTGTGGTCCCCTTGACCTCGCACAAAGCTAATCAACCGGTCACGTTTCATACATACAGGGCAAACGAAATGGATCGGCTGTTCTTCAGCCATGTCTTCTTTGAGGCGGTAAACGATATCGCCTTTAGGCGTCTCAAAAAGCTCGTATCTCTCCCGCTCTCTATCGAATTCATCTTGCCGTTTCAATTCTTGGCTGAGCGATTTGAGCGCGCTGCTCAATTCAACGTTCATCATGTTCGCTGCGGTAAGTTCCCCCGCAAGGGTATTGAGCAAAGCATTTGCCTTTGCCGAATCCGCCGGCTTGTCGCCGGAGAACAACCCCTTAATAGCTTCAGCAGTGGAAACCGCTTTGCCGGTCGCAGTAAGGGCCGTCGAAGCGAGGCCGAGCACGCCTTCAATCTGCGAATAGTCCATGTGGCTTACTCCTTCGACGCTTTTCGTGAGTTCAGAGATTACCCCGCCAAACTCACGCTCGGCAAGCGGGAGCCCGGGGCGCATCACAACTTTTTCACATTCCACGGGACCGGCGTGGGGAGCACCGCGCAAGAGACGCCCGAAATAACTTTTTCTGAAAAGGCCAAAACATCATGAGTGTCGTCACCCTTGCGCTCGCCAAGGCGCACATGAACATCGACGGAATCGCCGATGACGAATTGATCCAACTCTACATCGACGCGGCTGAAACATGGCTCGGCAACACCATCGGCAAACCGCTCGCCTCGTTTGAAGTCGTGCCCGATGACTTGAAGCTAGCGGCGCTGAAGCTAGCCGCTTTCTACTATGAACAGCGTGAAGCCGTGACCTTTGGTGTCGCCATGCAGATTGCACCCTATGGCGTGATCAGCACCGTCAATTCCTATCGCGAGAACTGGTTTGGCGGCGAAGATGGCGAATAAAGACAATGGCCTTGCGTCAACGATGGCAGCTTTCGAGCGTGCGCGGACAACGCCACGGGCCGCGATCCTACCGGCGCTTCTCAATTCCGGAGAAGAACTCGCACAAGCCCAAAGGGCTCTCGCTGAAACGTCGCGGGATACAGGGGCATTGATCGACAGCATTGAAACCACACTACCAGGCCAATCGACACCGCCCTACTCGCAGCCCGGTGGTTCGCGGGTAGCCGGTGAAACTGAAGTGCTCGTAACCGCTGGCAATGCAGCCGTTCGATATCCCCATTTTGTCGAGTTCGGCACCGCGAACGCCGAAGCACAACCGTTCTTTTGGCCTGCTTTCCGGCTGCTTCGGAAGCGCCTCCAAAACCGCATCAACCGCGCCGCAAAGAAGGCAGTTAAAGACGCCTGGAATAACAATGATTGAACCAACCCTTGCCCTTCAGACTGCCATCCGTTCGGCGCTTATTGCCTCGTCAAGCGTCATCGCATTCGTTCCCAAAGATCAAATCCGCAGCGGCAGCACACGCCCGGACAAACTTCCGACGATCATCATGAGCGGTGGCCAGACCGAATTCCTTGGCTATGCGGCAGGCTCGCAATACATCGCTCGAGTCTTTCTAGACCTCCATATTTGGGCTTTGGATGATGGCGCGGACACCGCACAAGGAATCGGCTTTGCAGTTTGCACCGCATTGCAAACCGCACCGAACGCGATCGGCTTCAGCTTCGATGATTTCAGCCGGCCCGTAGTGAGATGGATGCGCGACCCCGACCCTGCCCTTTCCTACGCCCATGGCGTTATCACGCTCGAAGCCGTCATTCGGTGGAACGTCTAATGCGCGCGGGAAAGCTTGATCGCACCATCATGATCGAACGGCTGACAGAGACCGTCTCCGCTACCGGCGCGGTTTCATCCGCCTGGACAAACGTCGCCACGATTCGCGCCGAAGCAGTGCAACAGACAACGACTGAATTCCTCACCGGCTTCGGTGAAACCGAAAACGGCACCATTGTTTTCCGCGTCCGCTATCTCGCCGGCATCACTACCGCCGATCGCGTGACCTATGCCGGGCAGATTTACGATCTGAAGGAAGTCACCGAAATCGGCCGCAAGCGTGGTCTTGAGCTTCGCGGTAGCAACATCATGACCCACCTTCGCGGCCTGAAGCCTGCCCTATCCCCTGACCGTGAAGCACTCACCAAGGCACCGCCGGCGCCGAAGTGGATGACGGCTGAAGCACGGGCCGAATGGAAACGGATCATGCCGCGCCTTATCGCGGATCGGATCATCACCAAGGCAGACCTGACCGGCGTCGAGAACTATTGCGTGGCAACAGGCCGCGTCCGCGAGATCGAGCGCCTGTTTTCTGCCGGTGGTTTGGACAAGACGCTATTCGGAATGCAAAACCGCGCCATGCAGACCGCGAGGCAGCTTGCCGCCGAATATGGCCTGTCACCGGTTTCACGCGCTCGTGTCGGATCGGCTAGCACCAACGACGATGACGACGACAACCCGCTCACGGTGACGTGATGGCGAGCACCTATCCCGCGTGGATTTTCGATGGCAGTCCGATAGACGACCCCTTTGGCTATGGCGAGCGGGCCGTCCGGTTTCTTCGGCTACTCAAGCACCCGGCAAGCACCGCACCGAAATCCGCTTTCCAACTGTTCGACTGGCAAGAGCGCATCATCCGCCGAATTTACGGGCCGCGCCATCCGGACGGCAGACGCATAGTCGAAACCGTGTTTTGGATGATCCCGCGTGGCAACCGAAAGACAAGCCTGGCAGCGGCGCTGGCACTGCTTCACACCATCGGCCCGGAACGGGTTCCGGCCGGGCAGGTAATTTTTGCTGCTTCCGACCGTGAGCAAGCCGGACTTGGCTTCAAGGAAGCGGCGAACATTATCCGCATGGACAAGCGCCTGGTCGCGGCGACAAAGATCTATGACGCACACAACTCGGCAAAGAAGATCGCTTTCAAAGCTGAAGGCGTCGAGCTTCAGGCGATTTCCAGCGACGGCGCGGCTCAACACGGCAAGACACCCTCCTTCGTCCTGGTCGATGAAATCCACGTTTGGAAGGGCCGCGATCTTTGGGAGGCGCTGAAGTCCGGCATGGTGAAGACCAGCGGCACCCTCATGGTGATCGCCACGACTGCCGGGCGCGGTTCTGAGAACATCGGGTTTGATCAGTATGACTACGCCCGCCGCGTGGCTTTGGGGGAAATCGAGAACCCGGCATACCTGCCTATTATCTTTGAAGCGGCCAATGACAACGATTGGCAAGATGAAGACCTATGGCACCGCGTCAATCCCGGCCTGAAGCACGGCTTCCCGAATCTCAACGCACTTCGAACTGCAGCCAAGGAAGCAGAACACCGCCCGGCGGATCGCTTCGCATTCAAGCAGTTTAATCTCAATGTTTGGATGGCGCATTCCCGCGATCCGATTTTCGACATGGCTGTATTCGACAGCGGCAAAATGGAGATCGACCTTGCAGACCTGGAAGAACTCCCCTGCTTCATCGGCGTCGATATGTCGGTGAATGGCGATCTGACTGCCGTTGTCGCAGCATGGCGGCACGATGATGGCCGGATCACAGTCCATCCCTGGTTCTTCGTGCCAAGTGAAGATCTGAGAGGACGGGCAGAACGCGACGGCGTCCCTTATGAGCAATGGCTTGAAGATGGCCTTATCAACGTGATCGAAGGGCCGGTGATCGAACCGACCGAAGTCGAGAAACACATTCGGGAACTTTGCGCCCGCTTTGATGTCCGGGAAATCGCATTTGATCCGCACCTAGCTCGCATGACCATGCAGCGCCTTCACGATGACGGCTTGCCGGCAATAGAGATGCGCCAAGGCCCGCTCACAATGGGGCCGGCGATCGGCATACTTGAGCGCATCGTGAATGGCCGGGCGCTTCGCCACAATGGGCACGCGATCCTTCGGCATCACTTCGACAGCGTCGTTGCGTCCCGAAACGACACCGGCCTGGTGCGGATGCACAAAGCCAAGAAAACCGATCGGATCGATGGCGCGGTCGCCGCGGTCATGGCGGTTTCGCGAGCCGCGGCAAATGATAACCGCCGCTCAATCCTCGACATGGATCCCGACGAATTCAATAGGCTGATTGCCGACGCAGCATAGGAAAGACAAATGGACGACACACAGCGCCTGGTCGTGAGCCTTGAGGCCCGCCTGAACAAATATGAAAAGGATATGGCCCGCGCCGGGAAAGCGACCAACGACAACTTCCAAAAGATGGAGCGCCGTTCAACTCGTTTTTCCCAGAACATGGTGAAGTCTACCGGCAGGGTAAACACCGCCCTGGCATCGACTGCCGCAAAAGTAGGCTCTCTTTCCAAGCTTTCCGGATTCAACGTATTTACAGCCGGGGCAGTTGCAGCCCTGGCACCGGTGCTTTCCATCTCCGCAGCGTTGATGAAAGCGCGGGATGCCGTCACTGACTTCGACAAGATCGCCAAGAATGCAAAGGCCACCGGGCTCGACTCCGATTTCTATCAAGGGCTGATCCACGGCGCGGACCTTGCCGGCGTGGGCGTCGAAGAACTCAATGTCGGCATGATCGCGTTCATACGCAACAGCGGCCTTGCAGCGGTCGGCCAGGGGGAACTGGCGGGCAAGCTGAAGGAACTGAACCCGGAATTGCTGAAGCAGCTCCAGAACGCCAAAACCCAAGAGGAACGGTTCCGCCTGGTCGCAGACGCAGTGAAATCAGCCACCACTGAAACACAGAAGGCGGCGATCGCATCGGCAGCCTTCGGGCGCAACGGCGCGCGCATGGTCGAACTTCTGAAGAACGGGGCTGACGGACTCGACGCGATGGCAACGGAGGCCAGACACCTGGGGCTTGTGATTGACCGCGACGTGCTGGCCAAGTCCGAAGAAATGAATGATCAACTGAGCATCGCCACGCGCATCATGGATGCTGAATTCAAGAAGGCGCTTGTAGACCTTGCGCCGGTTCTCGTTTCCACAGCGCGCCTTGCCGCCGATGTCGCAGGTGCCATTCGCCAGATCGTTGACGCGATGAAGGGGCTTGAATCCAAATCGAAGGCCGGGCTTCTCGAAACGCTTGCTGAGAAGGAAGCCAATCTCAAGAAAGCCGAAACCTCAACGGTTGCCGGTTTCATCCTTCGCGGTGCGGATGGTGAAGGTCTCGACCGGTTGAAAGGTGAGATCGCCGGCATCAAGGCCGAACTCAAAAGCCGCGCTATTGACGAGCTTCGTGGCGGTCTCAATCGACAGACTGCCGAACTGCAGCGCAAACCGGATGACATCCCAGACGAAGGCAATGGCCGATCGACAAGCCGCAACAGGGCTGCAGAATCCGCTTTGCGCGAAGCCGCTGCCGTTAAGGATCTGATCGCAGACCTTCAGGCCGAACGCAATGAAATCGGCATGAGCGATGTCGAGCGAGATAGAAGCCGGGCACTTCGCCGGGCCGGCACAGCAGCGACCGAAGAACAGCGGCAAGAGATCGGTCGATTGATCGGTGCCATAAATGTCGAGAAGGAAGCCCAACAGCAAGCCGCCGACACGGCGACATTCTTCAAGGACAGCGCCTTCCAGGCATTCTCCGATCTAATCCCGACGATTGAGACGGGCAACACGGCACTTGACGGCTTTATCAACCGGCTGATTGAAGCCGTCGCACAAGCCGCGCTTCTAGGCGAAGGGCCGCTTGCTGGCATGTTCGGCGGCACTGGCGCTGGTATCCTAGGCGCGATCTTCGGATTCGCTGACGGCGGCTATACAGGCGATGGCGGCAGGGACCAACCGGCAGGCATCGTGCACCGTGGCGAATTCGTCATGAGCAAACGCGCAACCCAAAACATCGGCATCGAACGGCTCAATGCGCTTCACGGAAGTGCTTTGCGTGGCTTTGCGACCGGGGGATATGTCGGCGCGGCACCGTCAATCTTGAAGCCGGATTTCCAGCCCGCGAACCAAAATGTCGCACAGACGATTTCAATCAACGCGCCGATCACGATTGAAGGCTCTGCCGGCACACCTGATCAGAATGATGATCTAGCCAAGAAAATGTCACGTCAACTTGAGGGCACAATGCGCGGCGTAGTGGTCGATGAGCTTGCCCGCCAAATGCGTCCCGGAAACCTCTTAGATCGCAGGCGGAGAAGCTGAAGATAAGCCCTGCGCATTAGTGAGAACGCCAAAACGGCAGACCTGTGAATTTCCGCCATACAGACTCACTGGCGAGCAGTAGCGCCCGATAAGCCGGAGGCATAGCTCTCTGGATGCCCTTGCTCAACCTTGGGTGCTCTCTGTCGATTTTAGAAGTGCTCGGAATCGCTACCGCGCTGCCAAACAGATTGCGTGCGCTAGACGACCCCAAACCGGTCGATGTCCCCCTAAATTTCCGTTATATAGTTTATTTACATATTTTCTATTTTTCTAATAATCATATAAGTTGGGAAAAAAGGGGGGACAGCCTTCGGCGCTGCGCGCCTCGCCTGCCCGCCCATTTTTTCCCAAACCTTCGAAAATCCTGTCCCGGAACGGTTTGCCCCTTCCCGGAAGGTTGAGCTTTTCGCTGGATTCACATGATACTTCCGGAGAGAGGTTTCCCTTCCGGAGCGGTTCCAATCCCTACCCGGAACTTTGAACGTACCTGCCGAATTCCGTTGAGATCTCCGGAAAGGAAAACTCCCTCCGGTGACAATCGCCACAATTTGCTCTTAATTTATGCTATAATTGCGGATATTGAAAAATCTAGGACATTCCGAAATGACTCTCCAAACCGTCGCCCTCCCCCGTGAACGATTCGCTCAACTGAAGCTTCTCGCGCAAAAGGAAAAAACCTCCCTTTCAGACACGATCGCACATCTGCTTGATGGTGCTATCGCTACCAACCGCCTACCCGATGCACTTCCGGGATGGGCAATCCAACGCATCGGCGACAACGTGCTGCTGACACACGAGGAGTCCGGTTTCGCCAAGCTTATGCCTGTCTCTAGTGCCGCCAGCATCGGCGAGACCCTGCATCACTTCGGCAGCCCCATGAAAGGGCGGAGCGGCCATCTTGATATCGACGTAATGATTGAAATCAGGCGGCGCGGTGCCGGCGTCATAATGCGCGACGCAAACTCGTTTGCCGAAATCACGATGGCGGGCAACGTAGCCGCTGACATCGGTAAGCGCCTTATCCGCGCAGCTGAGTAGTTCCCTTGTCGCTGCTGCATAAACACCTCGAAAAACTGCGTACGGTTATCCAAAGCCAACCTACGCGAACGGAGCAGCAGAAGAAGTGGACACAACGCCTCTTGGACACGGAGAGGCTTGTAGTGGATGCAATCGCGCTCCGGGAAAGCCTCTCCGGATCGCCCGACGATGAGCAGCTGAAGCGCAAGGTGATAATTCGAGAGGGGCAAGCGAAGCTGGCGTTAGCCCAGGTTTGGAAGGGCACGAAGACGCATCGTGAAAACTACGACGCTGCGCACGGTGCCACGCCTGAAGAGAAGCGCGCGGGATGGAACGCAGCATACAGACAGCGAATCCGGGATTCCGAGGGGCGCGAAGTGCGCCCCTACCAGAAACGCAAAGACATGACCGAAGACGAATTGCGGCAACGCGATGAACATCGACGTGAGAAGGCTAGACTGAAAAAACAAAAGCAGAGAGCAAAGAATAAACCTCCGAAAACTATCGATGCTAATGGCATCGGAGAAGACGGCTATTTTCATAATTATTATTGAATATGCCTACTCTTGAGAGGCACCTTGTTATTTGGTAATTATCTATTGAAATAAGCATGTATCTTTTGTATAATATTCTTGTTCATAGAAACTCCTTGTGAACAACCATCGGAATGGCCGGAAAGGTATCGCCTTTTCCGGCCTTTTCCTTGAGTTAAGTCAACATTGACTTACCTATCTATTTGTTTTATTCATTTTATTGTTGACACAAGCGTCCGCAGGATTCAGTTATAGCGCTCACCTCAACCAAGGAGAGAGCATCATGCACAAAGACACCTACCTTCCAGACGCAACCTACCAAAACCTCATCGCTGCCCTTTTGCGGCTCACGCCTTCAGCGCTGGAAACCGAATGCACAGACCGGCTCAAAATGGTTCTGGGCGAGACGGCCAGGATCTGGCCTGACAGCATTCGGAGCGAAGAACCTACCGGATCAAGCTTCTAAATGGTGCTTTCGAAAATCGCCGAAAATTACCGAGAAATTCCACTTGAGTTCCAACATAATTTCCGCGACTAAGAATCTGGCCGGCGACATAGCAACCATAATCCAGCCTGAGAAAACAGATAATCAGTCTGTTTTTGAAGGCAGGTTGTCGTGCAAAACCATGCTGCAAAATGATTGGAATTTTCTTCCGCAATAACGGCGCAAAGAGATTTCATCGCTTTAACTAAGCGAATCATGGCCCGGTTCACTAACCGGTCCAGTGGTCATTTCCGCAATGGAAAGTGACGGGCGAATAGCCCTTTGAAGACGGACCGGCCAAGCAACGTTTGTGAGGCACCGCTTGGCCGGACCGAACATTACAGACACCATAAGGATGGATATCAAAATGCCAGATAAATCTAACATCGAAGACGCCACGAAGGCAACTTCAGACGACTACACAAACGAAGACGGCGTTAACTTCATAGACGGCGATATCAAACCAACGGCACCACCGGAATTCATTGAGATGACGCACGAGGATGAAGCTATCATTCGAGGTGCTGCATAATGCCGATCACCCCTAACGAGATTCCCAGCATCAGCCCACGCGACGAAGTCATTTTCGAGATTCAGATGATTATCGATGCCGCGGCAAGTTCATCTGACAACATTGAACCTTACGAGCTTGCATCGCAGATCGTGGAAGCGATCGAAGCGAACGTTAACAGCGTCGATGGCGATGGAACCGTAATCTATCGCGTCTGACCGCTGCGACAAAACAACGAGGCCCGCCGGTGAAGATCGGCGGGCATTTCATTCTGCCGCAGAATCGATTCAACAAAAGATAGGAATTGCTTGGGTGCGAAGAAGGTGAGCGCGATCCGAAACGGGCCATATTGAGCCGCCATCAAATGCCCAAGTGTATCATCCACAAAACTGTAACACTTAGCGTTTTCTAATGTATCGCAAGTCATTGAAAATAAACAATATTTTGGCAGTGGCTGGGGCGCCTGGATTCGAACCAGGGATGGCGATACCAAAAACCGCTGCCTTACCACTTGGCTACGCCCCAACATTTTTTCCGCTGCACAAGGGATGCGCCCGGAACTTCCCGGCGACGCCCGGAAGCCCCGGGGAGATAGCAAAAGACGGGTTGGATCACAAGCGGCGAAACCACCCAATGCCAAGGAATTTTAATGCAGCAAAAAACCCGCGCAGCATTACGCCACACGGGTTTTTAAATTCACTCATTCGCGCCAAGGCGATGATGCGACAAGCCTATCGGCTCAGCGACGGAACAGATTGGCGATTTGCCAACCGGCAGGAACGACGGCTGCGGCCAGTGCGGCCTTGATCACGTCGGTGGCGATGAACGGGCCGACGCCCCATGCAACGGCCTTGTCGGCGCCAAACACAAGCGCAATCCAGGCAGCGCCGAGCGCCAGAATGATGGCGGTGCCCATCAGGTTGACCGCAAACAGCTTCAGTGCATTGCGGTCGAGACCACGATCGGCAGCCCAGCCGGTAAGACCGGCGGCGACGACGAAACCTGCAAGGTAACCGGTGGTCGGGCCGGCAAAATAGGCAAGCCCACCGCCACTGGTAAACACCGGCAGACCGACAGCGCCCTCAAACATGTAAAGCGCCAGGGTGGCCAGCGCGAGCTTGCGGCCAAAGGCTGCGGCGAGCACGAAGATGGCGAGCGTCTGCATCGTCGCAGGAACGGGCCAGAACGGCACGACGACCTTGCCTGCAAGCGCAATCAGAATGCTGCCGAAAAGGGCAGCCACGCCGTAGCTCGCATAGCGGGCGGCGCTGCTGGTGGGCGCAATCGATTCATATAAGGAACGGGCGGGGGCGATGGCCATGACTCATCCTCCAAAGGGCTGTCGGGGGCGCTGCCAAATTGTAGCGCGTTTTATGCGGTATATTGACTTAACAGGCTCACAGCAAGACAGTCCGCCGCAAATCCGCAGCCGTCCACAATCCCTCGGGCGCTTGCGCCGGCTGGCTTGCTGGCCGCCATGCATATTGGAGCAAAGCGTGAAAAAGCCCGAGTTCGACCTGACCTTCGCCCCCGCGCATGGCGAGGCGGTGCCAGCGGCCGAGAATGTGCTGCGGGTAACTGCGCCAAATTCGGGGCCGATGACGTTTCACGGCACCAACAGTTATGTGGTCGGGCGCGACACTCTTGCGGTAATCGACCCGGGACCGGACAACGAGGCGCATTGGCAGACGCTGCTGGGCGCCATCGGCGGACGTCCGGTCAGCCATATCTTCGTTACCCATACCCACCAGGATCATTCGCCGCTGGCCGCGCGGCTGAAGGCCGAGACCGGCGCCACTGTGGTCGCCCAAGGTCCGCACCGGGCAGCCCGGCCGCTCTACACCGGCGAGATCAACCCGCTCAAGGAAAGCTCGGACATGGAATTCGTTCCGGACCTGACCGCCGCCCATGGTGACGTGATTTCTGGTGACGGCTGGGCGATTGAAACCCTGCACACGCCTGGGCACACCGCCAATCATGCGGCCTTCGCACTGGCGGGAACCGGGCTGGTATTTTCCGGCGACCACGTGATGGCCTGGGCAACATCGATCATCGCCCCACCCGACGGCGCAATGGCCGATTTCATAGCCTCGCTCGACATGCTGTTGGCGCGCGACGACCGCCTCTATCTGCCCGGCCATGGCGGACCGGTGCGCGAGCCGCGGCAATTCGTGCGGGCGCTGAAGACCCACCGGCGGATGCGTGAACGGGCCGTTTTCGGCCGCGTGGAGAAAGGTGACCGGCTGATTGCCGACATGGTCAAGGCAATCTACCGCGACACCGATCCGCGGCTGCATGGGGCTGCCGCG
>Ga0209344_10004985_pt1 | contig 11752 bp, 8 predicted proteins | sample Cruoilmetagenom6_FD_187293 | JGI IMG/M metagenome (GOLD analysis project Ga0209344, IMG submission 187293) | Oil polluted marine microbial communities from Coal Oil Point, Santa Barbara, California, USA - Santa Barbara Oil Seep Sample 6 (SPAdes)... | ecosystem: Environmental > Aquatic > Marine >...
GTTGGCCAATTTAGACTTGTACCACGATTTATCCGGATAAAAATAAGTGTCCACCTTAAAATCAAGTTCCATTGCATCCTTGGTCCCTTGTGCAGAAAAACTATAGGAGATACCACTGGCCGTAATAGCCGCGGCACTGGAAATACCGGATGGCCTCCCCTTGAAATCGGACCAGCTTAATTTTCTTTCCGGGGTCCATAAAATCACCTCATCTTCCTGGGCATAGCCCAAATGGGACATAAGCCATATAAGAAGCCATACTACTTTCGTTAAAGTTCCCACTGAAAAATGATATTCCTTACTATAGATGGATGCGGGCTATTATGCACAGGATATGTACTTGCCGCATGCTTAAAATTTCTTCCGTATTTACCAGAAACAATCTTGGCGATCCGTCTAGGATAGACCTCCATATGCTTTTTGGATCCGGTAGGGGAATCCTCCGATTCCATCCCCATCAATTCACAGCTCGTGCCAAATCCATCTGCAAAGGTTAGTTTCCCTTTCAACGGAATCAATCCTTAAGTTCTACAATATTCATATTCTCAAATCCGAGGATGTAGGAAGCCCTGTTGTAATACCCGGATGAGATATCTTTGTTAAAATTGAATTTGTTGCCCACATATTCGGTTTCACCAACAAGTTTGGAAGCACTTACCAAGTCTTCTTTATAAGCCAATTTTAGAAGTAGGTCATAAGTAAGGTCAAATCCGCGAATTGCGTAAGCATCCGGTTCCGCACCATACCTCTTCCTATATAATTTCACAAAACTATTCTCCCCAACTTCCCTGGATGCAGAAGGGTAGGTAAATCTTAAATTGGAAAGATGGGCGTAGGAAACAATTTCACTTTCAAAGGCCTTGTTCTTATCCGTGGTAAAAAGGCGTATGCTAATATCCTCATTTATCATTGAATTAAGCAAAGAGCCTACGTGATAAACCACATTTGCCTGATCAGTTTCCAAAAACACCCAATTCTCCGTCTCCAAAGAAAATATTTTGGTGATTTTCTGGATATCCACTGAACGATCTTCCTTTAAAGCCACTATTTTAGCCCCAGGAAACTTCATTAACAAAGCAGATTCGGTAGCCTTGTTCTTTTGATCGGCAATAATGATAACGTTTTCATTTGTCCTTAGTCCCTCTACATAGGTCATCATATGTTCCTGCATGACCTTTTCCGAAGGAAGGGCGAAAAACACATTGTTCAAACTTAAATCGCTTTTATCCGATAAAGGCGCAACCACGGGCACTCCATATTCAGAGGCCTGCAGCGCTACCTCTTTTAGGGATTGGGTCTCCAAAGGCCCGAAAATTGCCGATACCCCCATTAAATTCTCCTTTTGCAATATGCCCTTGGTGCGATTTAGGTTCAATTGGGTATCATAGGTTTTAACATCAACGGAGATTCCGAGTTTGGCTATGGAATCCAAGGCAACCATGGCCCCGGAATAAAGTCCCAAACTATATTTTACATCCTTTCTGTTCTCAATGGCACTTTTGGTAGCTGCATTGTCGTTTAGATCCAATCTGTCCAATCTAAAAGGCAAAAGAAATACCAATTTTGGGCGGTTTAGCGTATTGATGCTGTCCTTTAAATTGATCTTATCCAGGATAAGGGCATTTTTTACATCAAAATTCCCTGTTTGGGCCTTGGGAAGCTTCAAGACCATACCAGCCTTTAATCCATCCTTTAACTCTGGATTTAGTTCCAATAACTCCGTATAGGTAACACCAAATTTGCGCGTAAGTGAAAACTCGGTTTGCTTTGGTTTCACCTCATAGAAATTGTAATTATCAATATTGACCTCACCAGTCTCAATCTTTTTCGCCGGAATCCTTAGGACCATACCTTCCTTTAACCCTCCCCGTTCTTTTATTTCAGGATTCAAGGCTATTATTTCGTTGGCCGTTAATCCAAATTTTTTCTCCAAACTATAAAAAGTTTGCTTGGCCGGAACCGTATATGAATTGTACAGTTGGGTATCCTGATCCTCAATGGAGCTCCCCAGTATCTTGGGCAATAGCAACTCTTGCCCAGAGGACAGATAATCGGTTATTTTGGACAATTTAGGATTTAACACCAGTAAGCTATCTATGGTAATCCCGTACTTATTGGCTATACTCCAACGCGTTTCCTTGGGTTGTACCGTATAGATTTCATAATTTTCTTCAATATATGCCTTTTCGGATGGGTCTACCCTTTTATACTTGGGTATCTTAAGAATCATGCCTTTTTTCAATTGAACGGAGTACAGCTCTTTATTGTACCGTTTAATTTCATCCTCCGAGATATTGTACCGTTTGGCAATTCCGAACAAGGTTTCCTTTCTTTTGGTCTTGTGCGAAGTATATCCTATTGGCTCCCGATGCTTAGGGTTGGACTCGTCAACTTGTAATGCCTGCAATAAGGCATCTACCTTTGAAACGCTATCACTTTTTACACCCGCGCCATTGGAAGATGGTATTACCAAAATAGTATTGGCCCTTAGAGCCTGGCCCTTTTTTAGCTCCTTGTTATAATGTAATATTCCTTGCTCGCTAACATTGTATCTTCTTGCGATACTTTCCAATGTTTCCCCCGATTTAACGGAATGGGTAGTGAATTTTTGTGCAATTGCATTGATGCTCACCAACATTAATAAAAATGTCGTCAATATTAATTTTCCAAATATTTTCACAAGTATAGATTTTATTTGTTCTATTTAAAATATGCCATGTACAAAATTGAGAACGAACATAAATACAACAATGTTATAATTAAAACTAAAAAATAATGCGCAGCCGGAAATTCATAATTCCTTGGTACTAGCTCTCAAATTATTCCCATTCGATCGTTGCAGGTGGTTTGGAACTAATATCATAAACCACTCTATTTACACCCCTAACCTTATTGATAATGTCGTTGGAGGTTTTTTGAAGGAACTCATAGGGTAAATTTACCCAATCGGCCGTCATACCATCCGTGCTTTCCACCGCTCTTAAAGCTACACATTTTTCATAAGTCCTTTCATCTCCCATTACACCTACACTATTCACAGGCAAAAGCATAGCCCCTGCTTGCCAAACCTTATCATAAAGTCCCCATTCCTTTAATCCGTTGATAAAGATGGCATCTACCTCCTGCAAAATAGCCACTTTCTCACGTGTAATATCCCCAAGGATGCGAATGGCCAAGCCTGGTCCAGGGAAGGGATGCCTTCCCAACAACTCCTTATCTATTCCCAAACTGGCACCAACACGCCTAACCTCATCTTTAAACAACATTCGTAAGGGCTCCACTACCTTCAATTTCATATAATCTGGCAATCCACCAACATTATGATGACTTTTAATGGTGGCTGACGGACCTCCCGTGGCAGAGACAGACTCTATAACATCGGGATATATTGTTCCTTGTGCCAACCATTTTGCATCTTCCACCAAATGGGATTCATCATCAAAGACCTCAATAAAGACCCTTCCAATGGTCTTTCTTTTCTTCTCAGGATCACTTTCCCCTTCCAGACTATCCAAAAAACGTGCCGAAGCGTCAACACCCTTCACATTTAATCCCATTCCTTCATATTGGTCCAATACCGATTGGAACTCGTTTTTCCTCAACAGTCCATTATTAACGAAAATACAGTGTAAATGTTTTCCAATTGCTCTGTGCAATAAGACTGCGGCTACTGTGGAGTCCACCCCCCCGGACAGCCCAAGTATTACCTTTTCACCTCCAATTTTAGCCTTTAATTCCGCAACGGTAGTTTCAACGAAAGAATCCGGGGTCCATGTTTGGGCCACCCCGGCTATATGGACCAAAAAGTTTTCCAACAATTTCTTCCCATCGGTAGTATGATATACTTCCGGATGAAATTGAATGGCATAGGTATCTTCCCCTTTTAACTTATAGGCCGCATTTTCCACATCATGGGTACTTGCCAATTTAATGGCTCCTTCAGGTAATTTTTTAATGGTATCGCTATGGCTCATCCAAACCTGGCTTCCTTCAGAAATCCCTTGAAAAAAGGATTCACTGTGATCTATAAAGGACAATTTTGCCCTGCCGTATTCACGGGTATTGGAAGGAGCCACATTGCCACCGTTAAAGTGCGCCAAATATTGGGCTCCGTAACAAACTGCCAATAGAGGTTTCTTCCCTTTGATCTGGGATAGATCAGGATGTGGAGCATCATCCCCCCTAACAGAAAAAGGCGATCCAGAAAGGATAACAGCCTTGTATTCCGATAAATCTTCGGGCAAATGGTTGTACGGTTTTATTTCGCAGAAAATATTAAGTTCCCTGACCCTTCTAGCGATGAGCTGCGTATACTGGGAACCAAAATCTAATATGAGGACGTTATTTTGCATGGGCAAAAATAGTAATTTGAAATTTTTGAAAAAGTATCTTTTGGGTATAATAATCACAAAACTTATAAACAGCAAGTTATTGGGGAGGCTATTTGTCGATATAGCCTATTAAACTAGGGCTTCATTAAAGCCGTAAAAAACACAAAAATTGCCCGTAACCCACAACAATCCAATTGGAACAGGGTGAAAATTTGGCTCAATTGCAAAGATTTTTTAATATAAGCACAAAAAAAGCCCGGTAACCAACCGGGCTTACTAATCAAAACCAACCTAAACCAATTAACTAATTATTAGTACTCACAATTTCCTGAGAAATTATTTTCAAATTCATAGCAATTTATATCTATAACACCTGAGAAAAGAAATACCCTACTCCAACATTTATTTTTATCTTTAATAAACCTAAAAAAGTTTATCATGGCCACCGATTATTTAGAGGAAATAAGGGAAGAACTACAAAAGGCCCCCAAGGAAAAAGACCATCCCTTTCGTTTTTTCACGCTTGCCACTGTAGGGTTGGACCAGGTAGCCCGTTTACGCACTGTCGTATTGAGGGAAGTTTCCGAAAATCTACAACTGATTTTTTATACCGATAAGCGCTCAAAAAAAATTACCCATATAAAAGAAAACAAAAGGGTTAGCCTACTCCTATACCATCCAGGTAAACTGCTTCAATTAAAAATCGAAGGCACGGCCACCTACAAAGATGACGATGCCACCAAAGAGCAATATTGGAGCAAACTGGACAGCTACGCAAAAAAGCAATACACTACTAGCAGGTCTCCTGGGAGTAATTTAATCAACCCCCAAAATCTTGAATATTTGAGTGAAGAAAACCATTTCTGCCTTGTAGAGATTACACCCTACAAAATTGAATATCTAAAGTTAAGTCAACCCCACCATATTAGGGTCCGATTCTCCAAAGTAGGTGTACAATGGGAAAGTGAATACTTGGTGCCCTAACACCATTCTAGGCCATGGAATCCAATATCATCGAGATATCCTTCTCCGTGGTATCCGGATTAATAAAACAAAAACGAGCCACCGTTTCATAAACACCCTTTTGTCTATACTTGGTGGGCGTCACAAGGGCAAAACCTTCCCGGTGATTTTTATAGGTCCATTGGGTATAATCTTCTGGAGACCATCCCTTTCTTCTAAACAAAACACAGGAAAGACTTGGCTCCCTTACCAATTCCACCAAGGGGTGCCTATTTATTAATTCCCCTGCCAAATTGGCCAACCCAATACCCTGATCAACTGCCCATGAATATTTATCGGTCCCGTGCATGGCCAGTGAAAACCAAAGCGGCAATCCCCTGACCCTACGTGTCAATTGTATTTGATAATCCGAAGGGTTAAAACCATGGGCACCCTCATCCTTAAATATTTCCAAATAGGAACCTTCCTGCGAATGCGCTTCCTTGGCCAATTCCGGATTTTTATAAATTATGGCCCCACAATCATAGGGTGAAAAAAGCCATTTATGCGGGTCAATAGTAATACTATCAGCCCTTTCTATCCCTTGAAACAAGGGCCGGGCCGATTTAGAGGCCAAGGCGCCCCCTCCATAGGCGGCATCCACATGGAACCAAAGGTTTTCGGTCTTGCAAATTTCGGCAATACCGGACAAATCATCTATTATACCAGCGTTTGTGGTACCCCCAGTTGCCACAACGGCAAATAACCTATCCCTTTGTTGGGCATCCAAGGAATTTAATCTTTCACTTAGGGCCTCTGCGGTCATCTTTTCCTCGGTTTCCACCAAAAGCACATCACAATCTATCACCTTGGCCATCGACTTTACCGATGAATGGGCTCCGGATGAGGTTATGATCAAGCCTTTTTTATTCACATTCCCCGGATTCTTCCTCCAATTTTCCCTAGCAGTTACCATGGCCGATAAATTGGCAGCCGTTCCGCCGCTGGTAAATACCCCGAACGATCCCTTTGGCAAACCAGTTAAGGTCACCAACCATTTCATAGCCTCGTTTTCGCAAAATATGCCCCCTGCCCCTTCCATCCAATACGCTCCGTGAATACTTGATGCCGAAGTTACCAGATCGAACATGACCGCCGCTCTTGTAGGTGAGGCCGGTACAAATGCCAAATGTCTGGGGTGATCAATAGGTACGGTAGCTTTTATAAGCACCTCTTTAAACAACTGAAAAGCCCTTTCCCCGCCTATTCCACCGGGAGTTATTGTTTCCCCAACCAAGCTCTTTAACTCTTCTTCTTTTTTAGGTTTGCCCAATTCAGGAGCTGGGTGGGTAATTCGACCAATGGCGTATTTCATGACATCCAATGTCATTTCCACCATTTCAAAGTCTATTTTGTGCATGGACATAGTCTGTTTTTAACAAATATAAGCTTTTTGCCTATCTACAAGTCTGCCCGGAAGTGCAATAAACCAGTGTAGATCAATCCATTTTTACAATGGAAAACTCTCCGGAAAGTGGCCTGAGTGCCTTCATCAAATGCGGAATCAGTCGCTCTCCATACTCTAAATAAAGTTCTGAGAAATTAAGGTTGCGTTCTTGCAGTGATCTATTGGGGAAAAGTTGATTCTGAATATCCGTCATTCTCACTACATGGTCCTGTAACTTCCTTTTTTGCGCCTTCAGCAATCTGGCCTGCAAATTATCCAACCCCTTTAACTGTTTCACCTCCTGAGCTTTAACCGCCCCCAAAAAGGAGGCGTCCGTTTGGGCGGCCAAGTCGTACAATTCCTTGAACTGTTCCTGTAAATATTTTTTTTGGGGTGAAAAATCGATATCAATATTGGATATTTCCCTAATCTTTTTGTTTATAAAACTACTTTGCTTTAAAAAAATATCGGAAAGGGAAATATTCATTCTCCTTAATTTATCCATCTGCTTCCCTGTAATGACCAAGGCCGAATTTCGCAGCAATAATATTGGAAAAGGCACCTTCATTTCGGTAAACATGGCTTTCAATTGCAACCAATACGCCAATTCGCCGCCACCTCCTATATAACACAAATTGGGCAAAATCACCTCCTGATAAAGAGGTCTGGTAATGACATTCGGCGAAAATCGCTCAGGATAATTCTCCAATTCCGCAAGAATTTCTTCTTTGCTAAATTCAATTTTAGTATCATTTATATAAAATCTACCATCCTGCTCCACAATCCGCTCACGGACCCCATCGATCAAATAAAAATAATTGATTTCCCTTGGATTGACCTGTATACCATATTTTTCCGGAAGTTGCTGTAGTTGATCTATGGTTTCAACCACCTTATTGTACGTAGCATTTTCCAGCAAATCGCGCTTTACATAAGGTACCAATAAACGCTTTAAGGCCGTATTGTTCCCATCCAAAATAACCAAACCGTGTTCGCCAAAAAGTTCATTGGCCAAAAAACGGGTGGCATCCGTAAGGTTATCGTGCTCCAAATATGCCCTACTAAACCATTCCTTAAGTTTACCGGCATTTATACTGTTGCCCATTTCATTGGAAAAAGCCTCTAGGATAGATTCCAGTCCATCGGTTGCCAAAGGCCCTACCGCACCTGAAACATTTTTATTCCATTGTAATTTTTTTCCCTTGAAATTGAAGTAGTTTATTTCATCAAAGTCATGATCTTCGGTCGCCATCCAATAAATAGGCACAAAGTTACTTTCCGGATTGGCCAGCTTCAGTTCTTTGGTCAAATTAATGGTAGATATGATCTTGTACAAGAAATACAATGGCCCGGTAAACAAGTTTAATTGATGCCCTGTTACTACCGTAAATGTAGAGGCTTCCTTAAGGAGCGATATATTCACCCTGGTATCCTCCGAAACATCAACATCCTTATACTGGTTTTTCAGAACCGAATACAGCACTTCACGATGGGCCTTAGGGAAATTTTGCTTGGCTTTGATCTGCTCCGCAAACTGATCTATTTGAGGTGGCCTCCCATAAAATGGGGACAAACATTCCTTCCCATCAAGATAGTCACATATTAAATTGGAAAAATAACCAGTTTTTTTAAAGGGTATACATTCGACTTCCATAGAAATATTGGTAATAGCTGGTAAAGATAAAATTATCCCTTTTTTCAGTTCCTAAAAATACGTTAAGAAGTTTAATATTCACCTTTTTAATATCTTTTTGATAGGCACCCTACCCTATGCTGGATGTGGCAAGTATTATTGAAAGACAACCAATATCACGAATATTCCTTAGATTTGATTCTTGGCAAATCAATGGATTTAAATGAAAAAACTGCTACTATCCTTTTTTCTCCTTTCAACCTCCTTGGGTATTTCCCAAAAATTACTATCTCCGTCGGAATTTTTAGGATATGAATTGGGAACAGAATTTACAAGGCACCATCAAGTGGTGGACTATTATAAATATCTGGCCGAAAATGCTTCGGATCGTGTTAAATTGGTGGAATATGGAAAAACCAATGAACGTAGGCCCCTGATCGTTGCCTTTGTTTCTACTTCGGAAAACATGGCAAATTTGGAGAGCATTAGATTGGAGCACATGAAGAATACCACGGGCCAGGGATCACCCACCAAGGCCGTCGTTTGGTTAAGTTACAATGTTCACGGCAATGAAAGCGTAAGTTCCGAAGCTTCCATGCAGACCACTTATGAACTTTTGACCAGTAAATCGGCTTATTTGGAAAATACGGTAGTAATCATAGACCCCTGCATTAATCCAGATGGTCGCGATCGATATGTTAACTGGTACAATCAATTCAAAAACACTCCCCACAATATAGACCCCAACAGCAAGGAACACCACGAAGGTTGGCTTAACGGGCGTTCCAACCACTATATGTTCGACCTAAACCGGGATTGGGCATGGCTTACCCAAATTGAGAGTCAACAACGTATAAAAGTTTTCAACCAATGGTTACCACATGTACATGTTGATTTCCATGAACAAGGAGTAAACAACCCCTATTATTTTGCCCCGGCCGCAGAACCCTTTCATGAAGTGGTAACCGATTTTCAACGCGATTTTCAGATTACCATTGGGAAGAACCACGCAAAGTACTTTGATGCCAATGGCTGGTTTTATTTTACAAAAGAAGTTTTTGACCTTTTATATCCCAGTTATGGTGATACCTACCCCACCTATAATGGCGGCATTGGAATGACCTATGAGCAAGGAGGCAGTGGACGTGCCGGACTGGGAGTAAGAACCTTTATTGGGGACACCCTTACCTTACATGACCGTATTGCCCATCATCTTACCACTGGTCTCTCTACCGTGGAAGTAGCTTCCAAAAACACAGAAAAATTAAATAGGGAATTCAAGAAGTTTTATCAGGAAAAAAGTTTCAAATACAAAAGTTACGTAATGAATGGGGATCCCGATAAAATTGATGCTCTTGCGAACCTCCTTAGGTCCCATGAGATTAAATATGGCTGGGCCAAAGAGGGTACTGCCAAAGGCCATCTTTATAGTTCGGGTAAATTGGGCTCCATAAAAACCACCCCATCCAGTTTGGTGGTTTCCAGCGATCAGGCCAAAGGCACCCTGGCCCAGGTTCTTTTGGAACCCAGTACAAAGCTAAGTGATTCACTTACCTATGATATAACCGCATGGTCCTTACCTTATGCATACGGCTTGGAGGCTATTGCTTCCCAAGCATTAGTGGAATCTGTACCCTCTGGGGACTGGGAAATTTTCCCTCCCATGTCCGCCAACATCAACCTGGACACCTATGCCTATATAAGCGATTGGTCCAGCATGAAAGACGCCCGTTTTTTAACTGCATTGTTGAATGAAAATATCAGGGTGCGATTTGCTAAAAATCCTTTTCGGGCAGAAGGCAAAAAATTTGACCGGGGGAGCTTGATCATTACCAAAGGCGACAATAAAAACCACAAAGACTTTTTGGAAACCTTGAGTCGCGTTGCGAACAACACTAGGACCATATTGACCCCAGCCAATACCGGATTTGTGGAAAAAGGAAATGATTTTGGTTCCAGCTATGTCCCTATGATTACCGATACCAAAATAGCCATGCTATCCGGAGAACCTGTGAGCACCCTCGAATTTGGGGAAATTTGGCACTTTTTTGAACAACAACTTCACTATCCACTAACTATTTTGGATACCGAATATTACGATGAGGTGGATTTGTCCGAATACGACGTCCTTATACTACCCAACGGTTGGTATAGCCAATTCTTTACCAAGGAGAAACGACAAGAACTAAAGGACTTTGTCTCCAATGGAGGAAAGTTGATTGCCATGGAAGGAGCCATAAAAGGTATAAATGGGGAGAACGGGTTTACCATAAAGGAAAAGGAAACAAAGAAAGACAGTACAGAGAATATACTCCCATATGAAGATGCGGAACGGGAAAATATTAAAAATGCAATTACCGGAGCCATCTTTAAAACCAAGGTCGACCAAACACATCCCTTGGCATATGGTTATGGCGATCGTTATTTTACCCTTAAATTAAGTGACGATGCCTTTGAAAAATTAGAGACCGGGACCGTGGTCTACTTGGAGAACGCCAATTCAAAGGTTGCAGGCTTTGCTGGTAGCGAGGCAAAGAAAAAAATTGCCAATACAATGGTATTCGGTGTAGAGGAAGTGGGCAAGGGCCAAGTTATTTATATGGTAGACAACCCATTGTTTAGGGGCTTTTGGGAAAATGGCAAACTCTTCTTCGTCAATGCACTTTTTATGGTAAAATAATGCAAGTAGGACCACTTTAGCCCTTTTACCAAACAAGTTCTATTTACTATCGCAACCTTTTAATATATTAATAAAAATCAAAAAAAAAACATGTAGTAATTTTACACACCCCTTCCTAACCTAGGCACAAATTTGAATTTTATCCAGATCTTAAAATTGGACCAAAGCGGGCAACCCAAATATTTTGAATGCTTTACCCAAACCATACGATCGGTATAAGAAATAGCAACAACCATAAGATATTGAAACATGAAGAACATTTTTGAGAAAAAAGTAGTAGACGGACTTATAGAAAGAATCAATAAATTAACTCCCAAAAGCAAGGGAATATGGGGCAAAATGAATGTTGCCCAGATGTTGGCCCACTGCAATGTCCCCTATGAAATGGTGTATACCGAAAAGCACCCCAAACCCAACGGACCAATAAAGCTTATGCTTAAACTTTTTGTAAAAAAAACTGTGGTCGGTGAAAAACCTTATAAAAGAAATAGCAGAACTGCTCCAGCCTTCTTAATCGTTGACGAAAGGGATTTTGATGATGAAAAGATGCGATTGATAGACCATTTGATCAAAACCCAAGAATTGGGGGAGGATTACTTTCACAATAAGGAGTCACATTCTTTTGGAGCCTTGGGCAAAACGGAATGGAACAATATGTTTTACAAGCATCTTAATCATCATCTGGAACAATTTGGAGTATAGCAAATAAAGGAATATAG
>Ga0209344_10004987_pt1 | contig 11748 bp, 13 predicted proteins | sample Cruoilmetagenom6_FD_187293 | JGI IMG/M metagenome (GOLD analysis project Ga0209344, IMG submission 187293) | Oil polluted marine microbial communities from Coal Oil Point, Santa Barbara, California, USA - Santa Barbara Oil Seep Sample 6 (SPAdes)... | ecosystem: Environmental > Aquatic > Marine...
GCCTTTAACGGGGTTGTTCCACGCGTCAGGTGTGCTGCCTGTCATGTTTTGGATCACAACCGCATCCGGGTTGGCCGCTTTGACGCCCTGGACATAGCCGCAGGCGAATTTCCGGATCAGTGGAATATCCATACCGCCGATGAACCCAACGGTGCCTGTCTTGCTGGCCTTCGCGGCCATCATTCCAACCAGATAGCTGCCTTCGTGTTCGTTAAAGACCACGGAACGGACATTGTCCGCACCAACCACCATGTCGATGATTGCAAATTTTGTGTCGGGATAATCCGCCGCAACCTCGCCCAGAGCATCGCCAAAGGCGAAACCTGCCATGACGATTGGGTTATTGCCGTTTTCGGCAAAACGACGCAGAGCCTGTTCGCGCTGTGCCGCAGATTGCAATTCAACCTCGGCGTAGGTACCGCCGGTTTCGGATGCCCAGCGTTGCGCACCATTGTGAGCGCTTTCGTTGAAGGATTTGTCAAATTTGCCGCCGAGATCGAAAATGAGGGCTGGATCAGCAAAGCTTGCGCCCGCGCTGAGTGCGAGACCCGCTGCAGCGCCGAATAGTTTTTGTATCATCGTCATGGTATGTGTCTCCCGGTTTTTTTGCCGCCATGTCACAGCACAAGTCTATGAAGTCGGCTTTTGATGGCTTTGCGCCTTTATGGTTGGATTAGGCCGCACTGTCCGGCGAGGGTCAACCAGATTCAGACTTTACACCCGGCAAAGATCAGCTTTCGGCCAGCATCATGCCAGTTCTTTTTGCAAAATCAATGCATCCGCCCGGCGGCCATCATCGCGCCGATAATACCCAATACGCCGTCCGATTTCCTGGTAACCTGCGTTGGCATAGAGGGCGCCGGCAGCCAAATTATCATGCGCAACTTCGAGAAACTGAAACGTTGCGCCTTGCGCACGTACTGCAGTTTCAATGTCGTCCAAAACGACCCGCGCCAATCCACGCCGCTGATGGTCAGGGTCTGTGGCGAGAGTTAGCAATTCGGCCTCATCCGCCACAACCCGCGCGACGGCGAAGGCACGTTTGTCGCCAAGCGTCACAACATGTGTCGATTTCCGGAGATCCGCGAACTCGGCCGCGGTCCAGGCGCGCGCTTGACCTGCAAATGCACGCGCGTGTGTGTTGGCCATTTCCTCAGGCCTTATCATCAAGGATTGCCGGGGCTTGATCGCGGGCGGGTGCCGCATCCGCAGGTTTCAGATAAAGGGGAGCGGGTGCGCCCAATAGGGTTGGATCCGCATGCGCAGCGACGCGGGCGATCTGCATGGCCAAGTCGGCCGGCGCAGGTGGGAAATGCAACGGCAAACCCAATACTTTTGCGGTCGCGACATCCGTTAGTACAGGTTCTTGTTGGGGCGCACGCATGTACACCTGATCCCTTGGTGCGCCAACGACTGGTACATGCGGCGTTTCAACCCCGTGGCTGATCGCGTCAAACGCATTGACGCCAACCGCAGGAATGCCCAACGCCAAAGCCAAGCCGCGCGCCGCCGACACCGAAATACGGATGCCCGTGAAATTGCCGGGACCAACGCCGACACCGATCCGGTCAAGATTCGCCCATGTTACGCCACCAGTTATTAAAACATCTTCAAGCAGTGGGATCAGGCGTTCAGCCTGACCACGCGCCATATCTTCACCTGCTGACGCGATAATCTGTCCATTGCATAACAAAGCGGCCGCGCAATGCGCGGCCGATGTATCAAAACCCAGAATGAGCGTGTCAGACACCAACCGGACGCACCTCGGTGACTTCCGGGATGTAGTGACGCAGCAGGTTTTCGATCCCCATTTTCAAGGTAATCGTCGAGGACGGACAACCAGCGCAGGCGCCTTGCATGTGCAAATACACGATACCCCGGTCAAATCCGTGGAACGTGATGTCACCACCATCCTGAGCCACAGCCGGGCGCACACGTGTATCAAGGAGTTCCTTGATCTGGTCGATTATGTCGCCGTCCTCGCCCTCGTGATCCGCATGACCGGATGCTTCGGCTTCGCCAATCATCACAGGCTGACCGGATTGGTAATGTTCCATAATCGCGCCCAGAATTGCAGGTTTGATATGGTCCCATTCGGACGTGTCATCCTTTGTCACGGTCACAAAATCATGACCGAAAAACACGCCGGTCACACCGCCAACCTGAAAAATGCGCGCCGCAAGTGGCGATTTTTCCGCGCCTTCAGCAGTTGGAAAATCAGCCGTTCCCGCGTTCAGGACGGTCTGTCCGGGCAGGAATTTGAGCGTTGCCGGGTTCGGCGTGGATTCGGTTTGAATAAACATGAAGGACCCCTTGGGTTACGTTCAAAGGATATGCGCCCGGCATAGGCGCATGTCAAGATTTAGAAAGATTCTAAACTCACCTTTAAACCTCGGCTTTTCCATCTCGCGCCGGAATTTTCAAAAAATTCCGGTCCGTTTTCTTTTTAAGAAAACGGCTCCCGATCGCCTATCAGGTGATCGCCTCAAGCCGTTCTTTGCTGAGATCCCCGGGCACAATCGTAATCGGAACCGTCAAAGTGCCCGAATTCTTCGTCAACTGGGTCACCAACGGACCCGGACCTTTACGGTCGGTGGCGGCGCCCAAAACCAGAACGCCAACTTCCGGATCATCCTGTACCTGGGCGATAATTTCGGCAACGGGTTCGCCTTCACGGATCACCAGTTCGGGATCGACACCCTGTTTATCCCGCATCCATTTCGCAAAAACTTCAAAATGAGCCTGGATACGTTCACGGTGTTCTTCACGCATAATATCACCGACACCAATCCAGTGATTGAACTCTTCAGGCGGAATCACTGACAAGACCTCGACACCGCCTTGGGTATGGGCGGCCCGCATTGCTGCAAAGCGCATTGCGTTAAGGCATTCGCTGCTGTCATCAAGAACGACCATAAATTTGCGCATCTGATTTCTCCTTTGAGCGCTCTATCATGGCGCATGCCGCTAAGCGGCGCAATAGAACGTTACGCCGAAAGCCCGCGACCTTTCAGCAGGGCTTCAACACCCGGCAACTTGCCCCGGAACGCAAGATAAAGCTCCTCCGCATCCCGCGAGCCACCTGTCGAAAGGATATGCGCCTCAAGCGCTGCCGCGCGTTCGGGATCAAAGGCTCCCCCGGCTTCTTCAAAGGCGGCAAATGCGTCTGCATCCATGACTTCAGACCACATGTAACTGTAGTAGCCAGACGAATACCCATCGCCGGAAAATACATGGGCAAATTGCGGTGTGGCGTGACGCATGACAATGGCTTGCGGCATGCCAATTACACCCAGCGTTTCGGCCTGCATGGCCATAGGATCGTCTGGCGCGTCACCTTCATGAAACGCGAGATCAACCAATGCCGATGCCACGTATTCGACGGTTTGGAACCCCATGTCAAACGTGGCCGCACCAAGCACTTTTTCCAACAATCCGCGCGGCATTGCCGCGCCGGTTTCTGCGTGTGTGGCAAATTCTGACAACACTTCCGGCACGTCGAGCCAATGTTCGTAAAGCTGGCTGGGCAGTTCCACGAAATCACGTGCAACTGAAGTGCCAGAAATGGATTCGTAGGTCACGTTCGACAGCATCTGATGCAAAGCGTGGCCAAATTCATGAAACAACGTGCGCGCGTCATCGTAGCTTAGCAATGCAGGATCGCCTTTGGCGAAATTGCACACATTTATCACCACCGGCCCCTGGGGTTCAGGGAATTTGGCCTGCCCCCGCATCGCGCTACACCATGCGCCTGATCGTTTAGAAGACCGCGCAAAATAGTCGCCGATGAAGACAGCAATATGTTTGCCGTCGCGCGTAACCTCCCAAGCGCGACAATCCGGATGGTAAAGAGGCGCATCAATGGGCGCAAACTCCAACCGGAACAGTCGGGACGCGCATGCAAAAGCGGCCTCGATCATGCGGTCCAGCTGCAGATAAGGTTTCAGTTCCGCTTCATCCAGATCATGTTCGGCCTTACGGCGTTTTTCAGAATAATACCGCCAATCCCATGGCGCCAGATCACCATTGATGCCATCGCCATGCATCATTTCCGTCAATGTTTGTGCGTCGCGTTCCGCCTGCGCCTTGGCAGGATCCCAGACATCCATCAGCAATTTACGCACAGCCGCCGGGGTTTTGGCCATTTCGGTTTCCAACTTGAAATCCGCGAAGCTTTTGTAGCCCAACAAAATTGCGCGTTCCTGCCGCAAGGCAAGCGTTTCGGCGGCAATGGCGCGGTTGTCTGTATCGCCGCCATTGGCACCACGCGCCACCCAGGCGGCAAACGCGCGTTCACGCAAATCGCGGCGCGGCGAGAATTGCAAGAATGGCACGATAAGGGATCGCGACAACGTAATCACCGGCCCACCCAGGCCCTTTTCGGCACCGGCGGCACGGGCCGTGTCGATTACAAACCCCGGCAAACCCTCAAGGTCATCCTCAGAAAGTTCCATATGCCAACTGGCCTCGTCCGCCAGAAGGTTTTGCGTGAACGACGTCCCTAGTTCCGCAAGACGCGACATGATTTCACGCATACGGGTGTCTTCGGTGCCCGTAAGCGCCGCACCCGCACGACGAAACCCCCGATGCGTCAACATCAAGACACGCTGTTGTTCCGCGTTAAGGTCCAGATTATCCCGGTTGTCCCAGAGGGTGCGAATGCGTTCGAACAACGCTTTGTTGCCAGTAACCCACGACGAATGGGCCGCAAGCTTGGGCGAAAAATCACGTTGCAATGCCTGACGTTTGGGGTTGCTGTCTGCACCGGCGAGCGAATAGAAAACCGACAAAACCTTGTCCAACGCTTTGCCGGACGCCTCCATTGCCTCAATCGTATTTGCAAATGTCGGCGCGTCGGGGTTTGCGGTAATTGCTTCGATATCCGCCTTTGCTTCGGCTAACGCGACATCAAAGGCGGGCGCAAAATGGGCATCCTCAATGCGATCAAATGGCGCGATTTCAAATTGGGTGTTCCACGTGGCAAGCAACGGGTTCGTCATTCAATCGTCTCCTTTGGGGTCAGCTTGAAATTCACCACACACAGGGCAATCATCTCGCCGTTTAAGCCTGATCTTTCGGGCGTCGCTGTAAAGCGCATCGTATATCAACATTTCACCACGCAGCGGTTGGCCCGCGCCGGTGATCATCTTGATCGCCTCACCTGCCATCATCGCGCCTATCACACCCGGCAACGGGCCCATGACGCCCACCTCGGCGCAGGATGGGGCCAAATCAGGCGCGGGGGCCTCGGCGAATATGCATTGATAACAGGGCGTGCCATTGGCCGGATCGAACACGCTGATCTGACCCTCCCATTGGGCAAGAGCGCCTGAAATCAGGGGTTTGCCTAGGATGGCAGAAACACGATTGGACAAATATCGGCTTTCGAAGTTGTCCGTGCCATCCAGAATGATGTCATAATCAGCAAACAGGTCCCTCGCGATCCCGTCTGTCAATCGCCGATGGTAAGGGCGCACAACAACATGCGGGTTTTGCGCCTTTAGCGCGGCCATCGCGGATTGTACTTTTGGCAGGCCAATGTCGGCGTCTTTGTGAATGACCTGACGTTGTAGGTTGGAATTGTCGACGGTGTCGTCGTCGATCACACCAATAGTTCCCACACCGGCAGCCGCCAGATACATCAATGCGGGTGAGCCAAGCCCACCTGCCCCGATCACCAGAACCTTCGCCTGTTTCAACGCCTTTTGCCCCGGCCCGCCAACTTCGCGTAACACGATGTGACGCGCATAGCGGTCCAGTTCTGCTTCGGAAAAAAGGCCGGTTTGCGCAGGCGCCTCGGAAACAGCGACCCGCGCTTTCAAGCGTTTCAAAACCGCCCGATATCCCATCACCAGCGCGGCAAAGCCGGCCAAAATCAACCAAAACGCGGCGCTTTCGCCCGTCGCCATGCGCAACGCGTGGCCGTCAGGCAGCACCAGATGCAGGACAATCACCCCCGACCACAGCATTCCGATCATGCCCCAACGCAAGTGATGTGGTGTGCCCAGCGCGGCCCCCAATCCCCAAAGCGTCGTCGCCATGATCAAAACAAGCATCATCAGCTGCGACCTGTTGATCCAAAACCACCCGCGCCGCGTACCGTGTCATCAAGGTTTTCGACCAGATCAAACTGTGCCTGCATCACCGGGGCCACGATCATTTGCGCGATGCGATCACCGTGCGCGATGTGAAACGGCGCGTCCCCGGCGTTCATGACGATCACCCCCAAGGGGCCGCGGTAATCACTGTCGATCGTGCCGGGGCTATTGGGCAACGTAATCCCGTGCTTTAGCGCCAAACCGGACCGCGGTCTGATCTGCACTTCAAACCCTGCCGGTATCGCGACTCGCAACCCAGTTGGAACCAACGCCCGTTGACCAGGATCCAGCGTCACACCTTCTCGTGCATCAACGGAAAAATTCGCGCGCAAATCCGCACCTGCTGACCCAGGTGTTTCATAAGACGGCAAACCCAAATCCCGATCTGCCCATTCGTCCCAGACCAGTGATAGAGTAACCATCCCTTGCCCTTTCATCGTTCCAAAAATACTCAAAAGTTAAACGAGCGCCGCCGCAATCCGTTCCGCGATTTTCGCGGCCACCCGACCCTTGCCCATGCGCGGCCAATCCTCGGCCCCTTCGTCGGTGATCAGCGTAACATCGTTCTCGGATCCGCCCATAATTCCGGTGCTGGCACTCACATCATTGGCCACGATCCAATCGCATCCTTTGCGTTTGCGCTTGGCGGTTGCGTTTTCGACCACATCATCGGTTTCGGCCGCGAACCCAACAACCAATGCCGGGCGACCCTTTTTCATCTGTGAAACGGTGGCCAGAATGTCGGGGTTTTCGGCGAATTCCAATTTGGGCAATCCGCCCTTGGTTTTCTTCATTTTCGACGTGCTGGCCGTGGCCATGCGCCAATCGGCAACCGCAGCAGCAAACACAGCGGCATCAACCGGCATCGCGTCTTGGGTGGCCTCCAACATCTGCTGTGCAGTCTCAACACGGACAACTTGCACGCCTTCGGGGGGTGCAACGCTGGCCGGGCCGGTCACAAACACGACGTCTGCGCCCAGCGCGGACAAGGCTCGGGCAAGTGCGGTTCCTTGCGCGCCCGAAGACCGGTTCGCGATGTATCGCACCGGATCAATCGGTTCGTGCGTTGGGCCAGAAGTCACCAAAACGCGTTTGCCTTTGAGCGGACCATCGGCCAATGCAGCCTCAGCAGCGGCGACAATTTCCAAAGGTTCCGACATGCGGCCGGGGCCAAACTCGCCACACGCCATGTCACCTTCGTTCGGGCCGACAAACATGATTCCATCATCCTGCAAGGTGGCGATATTGCGCTGTGTGGCAGCATGTTCCCACATGCGAACATTCATCGCCGGGGCAATCAGGACAGGCGTGTCTGTCGCCAACAACACGGTCGACGCAAGATCATTGGCAAGGCCTTGCGCCATCTTGGCTATCAGGTCGGCGGTCGCAGGGGCCACAACGATCAAATCCGCGCTACGCGATAGTTCGATATGGCCCATTTCGGCCTCGTCGGTGAGGTCAAACAAGTCCTGAAATACCTTGGTTCCTGCCAAGGCAGAAACCGAAAGCGGTGTTACAAATTCCACACCCGCACGGGTCAAAACAGGGGTCACATCCGCCCCGCGTTCGCGCAGGCGACGGATCAGTTCGAGCGATTTATAGGCGGCAATGCCACCGCCGATAATCAGCAAAATGCGTTTTGATGCCAACATGAGTAGCGTCCTTTTTGGTCGGCTCAGACACTAGGCTGCGGATCCGCCAGAGACAAGTCGCCCTTTACCGGAACGCGGTGCACGGATCAGGTCTTGCAACCGCCGATGTCGATATAATCTGATCATAGCCACCTTCAAGCGGCGCGTCGTCCTCGGTCAGGCCAATAACCTTGACTTTCAGGTCTGGGGCCCATTCTGTCAGATATGCGGGAACACCCCAATCACGCCGGGCGTGACCGTTACCGGTAATGACAACCACAGGCCCATCCGTCTTATAAAACGCTTGCAAAACGGCCGTTGCGATCGCCGCGTCGCGCATACGCTGAACGTTTACCATGTAAGGGAGCATGCTTGCAGGCAAGGCGTTGCAATGCGCGGCGTGTTGTAATTCTTCGCGCGTTTGTTGTTCGTCTGCATCGGTCACGCGATCCGACCCGAAGAAGTACACACCTTTGGCGAAACTTGTCTCCAAATCTGACGCATTTGGATCGGGCAGCTTGTTCCTTGGAATCGCCGCGCCAAACACAGTGGCATCAGACGCGTTGGTGAAAATTGGAAAGTACATTTCAAAATCGGGCCAGCCGGATGCATCCCAAGCCAATATTTCCGCCAACTGTTGTGGATCATCGTAAAGTTCAGGCGTAATCAAAGCCGCCTGTTCGGACGACAACATTTCAAAGACCAGCGCCTTTGGCTCTGTCTCGCGTACAATCGATGCCTGAATTTGGTGATGGTAAAGGTTGTCATGCACCTCGCCGACGATAATGACGTCCTGCGCCATAGCGATGCCTGCCATGGCGGTAAACATAAATCCGGTTAGCAACATTTTCATGCCAACAGGTTGTGCACCTCTGATCCAAGTGCTTCAAGCGATTTACGCAACTTGGCGAGCGCGGTCGCCTCGAGTTGGCGCACGCGTTCTTTGCTCAGGGTCAATTCCTGCCCAAGACTTTCCAACGTCCGTGGATCGTCCCGCAATTTGCGTTCATGCACGATGAACTGTTCCCGCGCGTTCAATTTGCGCATTGCATCCTTAAGCCATCCTTTTAGTTTCGCGTGGTCATGATTTTCTTCGAACATCTGATCCGCACATGGGGTGTTATCCACGATTGTGTCGATCCACGCGCGCCCGTCACCTTTGGAAGATTGTGCCGCGTTGAGCGAAAAATCAGCGCCGGCAAGCCGACCTGCCATAAATTCCACATCGCGTATGGGCACACCGACCTCTTGTGCAATCTTTTCGCGTAATTGGTGCCCACTCAGTTCCGTGCCATTCGCTTGCGCGTCACGTTCCAAATTGGATTGAACCCGGCGCATGTTGAAAAACAGGGATTTTTGCGCAGATGTAGATCCGGTGCGCACCATCGACCAATTGCGCATCACGTATTCTTGTATGTTGGCCTTGATCCACCACACCGCATAGGTCGAAAACCGCACCCCACGATCGGGGTCAAATCTGTCTGCCGCTTTCATTAATCCCACGCCGGCCTCTTGGATAAGATCATTCATCGGTGCGCCGTAACGCCGGAACTTGGTCGCCATTGAAATGGCAAGCCGCAAGTAGGCCGTGATCAGACGGTGAAGCGCGGCTTCGTCACGATGATCGCGCCATGCATATGCCAATGCGCGTTCGGTGTCCGCATCCAACAATTCAGCCTTCATTGCATGGCGTGACATGGGCGACATGTATTGAGTATCCAGTGGCATCGGTCCTCCCGATCTGTGGGCGCCTTTGATTGCGCTCTTTCTCAGTGTCGCATCAAGTGTTACGCAGAGCCATTCAAGCCGGATCAAAATTGGGTGTTGGAACGTGAGATTACCTAGGCTGACATTGATACTTGGGGGGGCTTCTTCGGGGAAATCGACATTTGCCGAAGGGCTTGTCACGGGTGCAGGATCAGACCGCATTTATGTTGCAACGGCGCAAGTGTTTGACGCGGAAATGCAGGCCAAGATTGATCGCCACCGCAATATGCGCGGGGAAGGTTGGGACACAGTGGAAGCCGCTTTTGATCTGGGCCCGGCATTGAGTTCCGCGCGTGAAGGTCAGGTGGTGTTGCTGGATTGTGCCACCATGTGGTTGAGCAATCACATGTTGGCCGAGAACGACCTGGATGTGGCCGAGGCTGCATTGATCACCGCGCTGAATACAAGCGGCGCGCCGATTGTCATAGTCAGCAACGAGGTCGGCCTGTCTGTGGTGCCCGAAAACGCTTTAGCGCGCCGGTTTCGCGATGCCCAAGGACGATTGAACCAACGATTGGCAGCCAAGGCAGATCTGGTTGTGAACGTGATCGCGGGTTTGCCACAGGTCCTGAAAGGGCAATTGCCGTGAGTCGCATTTTTTGGGTGCGCCACGGGCCGACACATGCGAAATCCATAGTTGGGTGGTCCGACCTGCCCGCTGATTTAAGTGATAAAGCACAAATCGCGCGTCTGAATGCCTATTTGCCCCGCGACGCGGTTGTTGTGTCATCCGATCTAATACGTGCAAGCGCGACCGCCGATGCCATCCAAGGCACACGTCACCGGCTTGTTCACGACGCGGGCCTGCGCGAAATCCATTTTGGCGATTGGGAATTGCAAAAGTTCGACGAAATTGACGATCAGGATCATATCCGTGCTTTTTGGGACGAACCCGGCCATGTCCGCCCCCCCGGCGGTGAAAGTTGGCACGCCGTCAGCACCCGTGTCGACGCCGCCGTTGCGCGTGTCATTGCAGCAAACCCTGACCGCGATATTATTGCCGTCGCCCATTTCGGCGCGATTTTGACGCAAGTGCAAACCGCCTTGCAGATCGGCGCATATGAGGCGTTTTCGCACAGGATCGACAACCTGTCCGTGACGGAAATTCGATATGGTGCCCAAGAATGGTCGGCAGGCGTTATCAATCACCGTCCGTGATGCACCCCCACACAAATCTTGGTTAGGCCCAACGCGCATTCATCGTTTAGAACTCCATCATGACATATAAACTTATCCTTGGCGATTACGCCTATTCCAGTTGGTCCTTGCGGGCCTGGTTGTTGTTCGAACGGTTTGGCATTGCCCGGGACACCAAGTTTGTTGATTTCAAAAAAGGCGGTGTACCTGAACAAATGCCCGGTTGGTCGCCCGCCAAGACAGTGCCTGCAATGCGCACGCCAGACGGTGCCATTATAGGTGAATCACTTGCAATCGCCGAAGAATTGGCCAGTCGGCACCCTGATGTCGGGTTTTGGCCCGAAAATCCGCTGGCCCGTGCAACGGCACGCACGTTGGCCTCCGAAATGCATGCCGGATTTGGTGCGCTGCGTGCGGACCACCCGATGAACCTGAGGCAGGCGTTTGTCGATGTTCAGCCGACCGAAGCCGTTCAAAAAGATTTACGTCGGTTGGAATTGATCTGGGATCATGCGCGTGAGGTTTGCGCGCCCACCGGGCCGTGGTTATGCGGAGATTACGGTATTGTTGACGCGTTTTACGCGCCGGTTGCCGCGCGCATTTCCGGGTATGGATTGCAGGTTTCGGACAGCGCGCAGGCCTATGTAGAGGCTCATTTGGCAGACCCTGCGTTTCGGGGTTGGCGGGCCATGGGTCTTGTTCGGGGCGACACCCTGAACCGATACGCACAGACATACAGCACAACAGATTGGCGTGGGCCCACGGCACGCCCTGCCCGGGCGGTCGAAAGCGCCGAACCTGAAAACGAACTATGCCCCTATTCCGGCAATCCGGTCACCCATATGTTGGAAACCGAAGGTCGCGTTTTTGGGTTCTGCAATGCGTTTTGCCGTGACAAGACCGTTGCCGATCCGGATGCATGGCCAGATTTTGTTGCGCTGCGGGACGGGTGACCAAGGTTAACCAATCTTAAATCTCTGCTGACGTACCGTTAATCGTGACGGACGGCAGAGAGGAAAAGCATGGTTGCGCGCGCCTATACAGTCGCTTTTGAAGGGGTGGAGGCGCGCCCGGTCGAGGTGCAATGCGCCGTGACCCCCGGCATGCCGGCCTTT
>Ga0209344_10004989_pt1 | contig 11743 bp, 14 predicted proteins | sample Cruoilmetagenom6_FD_187293 | JGI IMG/M metagenome (GOLD analysis project Ga0209344, IMG submission 187293) | Oil polluted marine microbial communities from Coal Oil Point, Santa Barbara, California, USA - Santa Barbara Oil Seep Sample 6 (SPAdes)... | ecosystem: Environmental > Aquatic > Marine...
GACATGAGTGATACAGTAGCTTTTAAAAAGTTGGTAAATTCAAGGAATTCTAAAATAGATGTTCGTTTACGAAATTGGTATCCAAATTAAAACTATAGAAATACAACTAGTTCTTAATCGTGATTGATATAATTAGAACAGATTCACAAAATCAAGATTTTATTGAACTTGTTAAATTACTCGATGCTGATTTAGCTTATCGAGATGATGAAGATCATGCATTTTACAATCAATTTAATAAAATTGATACTATAATGCATTGTTTGGTGGCATATGGGAATAAAAAACCTATTGCTTGTGGAGGAATCAAACAATTTGATTTTAATAGGATGGAGATCAAGAGAATGTACGTTTTACCCGAACATAGAGGTAAAAAAATTGCACAAAACATACTTTCAGAGCTAGAGAACTGGGCAAAAGAATTAGGTATTGAAAAATGTGTTTTAGAAACGGGTAAAAAACAACCTGAGGCAATTTCGTTATACAAAAAATGTGATTATAAATTGACGCCAAATTATGGTCAATATTCCAATATTGAAAATAGTGTTTGCTTTGAGAAATTTTTACTATAAAAAGCAACCTATCCATCTATTCACATCCTTATAGTATACATAAACCAATGAAAACAATACCATACGCATTATTGATCCTCTTCGTATTCTCATCCTGTGATGATAATATCAACGTAGATACTATTGACCGTTTTTTAGGAACCTGGGAGTTAAAAAATGTTCTAATAGACGGTGATGCCATCAGTACTCCTCCCTCAAAAATTACTATTATTTTTAGTGGAAAAGTAAAGAATTTAGTCTTTAGCGGTCAATCTACATGTAATTTTTACGGAGGTGACGTCATAAACGTAACAACAAAAAAGGATATTTTATTTTCGGCAATATATTCAACGGAAATGGCATGTTCTCCGGATTTCTTAAATATATTTGAAAATGACTATTATAAATGGCTTACGAAAGCCAATCAATATAGCATTGAAGACAATAAACTGATTCTTTCTTTTGAGAAAACCTATTTGAACTTTGAAAAGGTTAATTAATATTACCTAATTAACTTTTTATATTTAATACGTTTAGGTATCAAATCTCCACCTAAACGTTTCTTTTTATTTTCTTCATAATCAGAAAAAGAACCTTCAAAGAAATATACCTGACTATCACCTTCAAAAGCCAGAATATGTGTGCAAATTCTATCTAAAAACCAACGGTCATGACTAATAACAACTGCGCAGCCTGCAAAATTCTCTAGACCTTCTTCTAGGGCACGTAAAGTATTTACATCTAAATCATTAGTAGGTTCATCTAAAAGTAACACATTACCTTCTTTCTTTAAAGTCATTGCCAAATGTAATCTGTTTCTTTCACCACCTGAAAGTGTTGATACTTTCTTATTTTGCTCACTTCCTGAAAAGTTAAATCTACTTAAATATGCCCGAGAATTAACTTGCTTTCCACTCATCATAACCAACTCTTGCTCATCGCTAAAATTTTCCCATATACTTTTTTCAGGATCAATGTTAGAATGACTCTGGTCTACATAGGCAACCTTTGCCGTATCTCCTACCTTAAATTCTCCTTTATCAGGGTTAATCTCACCCATTATCATTTTAAAAATGGTGGTCTTACCAGCTCCATTGGGGCCAATAATTCCAACAATACCTGCCTGAGGTAAATTAAATTCTAAATTTTCATATAATAGTTTATCATCAAATGCTTTACTAACGCCATTAGCCTCAATTACATTTGTACCTAAACGAGGCCCGTTAGGTATATAAATTTCTAACTTTTCATCTAGCTGCTTTTGATCTTGACTCCTTAGCTTATCATAGTTCTTCAAACGTGCTTTCTGTTTAGTCTGACGGCCTTTAGCTCCTTGACGGACCCATTCTAGCTCTCGCTCTAATGTTTTTTGCCTTTTAGAAGCAGTTTTGCTCTCTTGAGCTAGTCTTTTTGATTTTTGATCTAACCATGAAGAATAATTCCCTTTCCAAGGGATCCCTTCTCCTCTATCGAGTTCTAAAATCCAACCTGCAACATTATCCAAAAAATATCTATCGTGAGTAACCGCAATAACGGTTCCTTTATACTGTGCCAAATGATGCTCTAACCAATGTACAGATTCAGCATCAAGGTGGTTTGTAGGCTCATCTAATAATAATATATCAGGTTCTTGTAAGAGTAATCTGCACAGAGCTACTCTACGGCGTTCACCTCCAGAAAGTACCGAAATTGGTTTGTCAGGCTCTGGAGTACGTAATGCATCCATAGCTATTTCTAGCTTTGTATCTAACTCCCAAGCATTTGCAGCATCTATCTTATCTTGAAGTTCTGCTTGTTGAGCCATCAATTTTTCCATTTTATCAGCATCAGAATAAACTTCCTCGAGGCCAAACAGATCATTTATCTTATTGTACTCATCTAAAATTGCAACAGTTTCAGCTACTCCCTCTTTTACAATATCAATAACTGTTTTTGTTTCATCCAATTTAGGCTCTTGCTCTAAATAGCCAACTTTGTAGCCAGGTGAAAACACAACATCACCCTGATAACTTTTTTCAACTCCGGCAATAATACGTAACAAAGTAGATTTACCTGAGCCATTTAAACCAAGTATGCCAATTTTTGCCCCATAGAAAAAACTTAAATATATATTTTTTAAGACTTGTTTATTGGTACTTTGATAGGTCTTTGAAACCCTATTCATTGAAAAAATGACTTTCTTATCGTCAGACATATATGTATCGGTTAGTAGTTAATGGTTAGTAAAAATTTTAATTCAAAAATCAATCAGACTCTCCCTTTAAGAGCGTTAAAAACCCAGGCAATTGCAAAAAAACCAATTCCAACAGTGGCAAAACCCCATCCAGCTACATCATCATAGCGAAAAGCTCCCATTCCTATTAAAATAATTCCCATAATAATCATTATTAAAGTAGCATAGCCCAGTACGGTATTCTTATTCATTGCCATAGTTAAAAAATTGGTTAGACGACAAATATCGTAAAATAATTTCTAGTAGAGAATATAATATTAATGAGTTAAAAACAAAAAAACATTTAAATGAAATATTAAACTAAGATATTAAATTTTTAAGTTCTGCTATTCTTTTTGCTTTTTTTGGTTGTCTATTTCTTATTGCAAAATTTGTGTGGTACTTGTGGGTTTCTAAAAATTTTATTTGAGCCAAATCCCAATCTTTTTGACTCTTAATAATTGAATAAGCTTTTAATTCTTTAAAAAGATAATTGCTGATTTTATAAAAATCTGATCTTCCAAGATAGTCCAGATCAGCGTCACAAATTATTTTTTCAAGATAATTTTTGGGGTTTTGTGGTATACGAGTAGCTAATATAAGTCCTTTAACTTTATTGAAGTCATTTTTAGAAAAGCCAAATTCTTCCATTAGTTTTTGCGCTATTTCCACGCCTCTCTCCTCATGATCAATATTAGAAATTGTAAAACCAATATCATGCAATAAGGCGCCTATTCTTAACAATTTAGCATTGTATTTATCAATTTTTTCCCGCTTAATATATTGATTACAAACATTTAAAACGTCAAGAGTATGTTGAATTTCATGGTAGAAAAGATCATCGGATAATTCTGATCTCAAAATTTTAAAAGCCTTTTTTCTAAGCAGTATATAGCCCTTCATGTTATTCGTAAGCGTGAATTTATAAATTTATAAACGATATTATTAGCATAAGTATTATAAAAACAAAACTTATGGCGAAAAATCGTATTGATTTATTTACATTTCTAAATTTTTGGTCTATAATTTTACTCTCAACATGTATTTGTTCACTTAGTTGCTTAAAAAGTTGATCTTCATCACTACATACTTCAATTAGTTTTTTACTGTATTCTTTGCTGTCACTAAACTCATCAACCACATTTCTAAAGAAAAAAACATTTTTATCATATTTTAATTCTATTCGTGGTCTAAAACATTTAAAGCAAAAATAAATCGAGATCAAAACACTAGATATCCATAATACAGCCAACCCAATTAAAATTGGATTTCCTTTTAATATTTCACTAAAATGTTCCAGTCTATCGGCAAAAAGTCCTAAAATTAAGCTATGAAAGGAGAATACCACGCCAGCTTTCAATTCAGATGCCCTAATTAGTTTTTCTAGTCTTTCCAACTGCTCCCAAAAATTATTAGGGTCATGATTCATGTATTTCTAATTAAGGTTAAGCTAGTCATAAGGAAGTAGTTATTTAATTTTTGATAATTAAAGATACGATAAAAAATTTATTAGTACCGCTCTATACCATAAGTCATATTTATTCTATCTCGCAAAAAGTTAGCGTTGATCATAAACCTTTTTTTAAAGCAATACGTTATCTTAAAACATCAATGTTTTTGAAATATCATCGAATAGGAATCCAAATTTCTTCTTCCGAATTGGGATTATTTGGTCCTAAATAGGCGTTGCCTAGGATTTCAAAGTGTGGACGATCATCTAGTTTATATTTAGAGTTTGGTAACCAAGTATATAGTATGTGTTTCATAGAGTTTACAAAGTTTTCCGTCGGTCCTTTATGGATGAAAACAGCATAGGTACCAGCATTTAAAATAAGAGTTTCCATGGCTTTAGGAATTGCTTCATATTCACTTACTTCTATACAAGCCCATTTTTCAAAAATAGTTTGTGGTGTAAAAGTCAATAAATTATAGTTTTGCAGTGCAAATACATCTCCGGAAGAAGCCGATTTAATTTCTTTTTTACGAGGCATAAAAGCTCGGAATAAATCTACTGTTTTATTATCAGCTAAAGACATTTGCAGACGAATACCAACTAATTTTCTTTCTTTATAATCTACTATTTTTGGTTTCATTTAAGCTGCATTAAAGTGATACAAAAAGTACATTAAAGCTTTGCAGCCAATCTGGACCCCTGATTGATTGCACGTTTAGCGTCTAACTCTGTGGCAACATCGGCTCCACCTATAACGTGAATTTTCAATCCTTTTGACTCTAAAGGCTCAACTAATTCTTTTAATGGGGTTTGTCCTGTACAAATGATTACATTATCTACAGCTAAAGTACGTTCTTTTTCGTTTTGAATATAATGCAAGCCTATATCATCAATTTTGGTGTATTGTACTTCATTGATAAATTGCACTTTCTTCTTTTTTAAGGTAGACCTATGAATCCAGCCAGTAGTTTTACCCAATTTACCTCCAAATTTACCTTTACTACGTTTAAACATAAATATTTCTCTCGGCGAAGGATGAATTTCTTCTTGTATACCTTCTATTCCACTCCTAAGTTGTAAAGTCTTATCAATTCCCCATTCTTTCAACCAGGTATCAATATTCAATGATGGTGATTCTCCTTCATGCGCTAAATATTCTGAAACATCAAAGCCGATACCACCAGCTCCAATAACCGCAACTCGCTTTCCAACAGGCTTTTTATGTTTTAAAACATCAATATAACTCAATACTTTTTTATGCATAACTCCTTCAATTTTAGGTATTCGAGGCTTGATACCTGTAGCAATAATTACCTCGTCAAAATTATCATTATTAAAGTCATCTGCAGATACTTTTGTATTTAGCTTAACAGTAATATTATGCAATTCTATCTGTTTTTTAAAGTAACGTATGGTTTCGTAGAATTCCTCTTTTCCGGGGATCTGTTTTGCAATATTAAATTGTCCTCCAATTTCTGAATCGCGGTCAAATAAAGTAATTGAATGACCTCTTTGTGCAGCTATTGTTGCCGCCGCCATTCCGGCAGGGCCAGCTCCAATCACCGCAATATTCTTTTTATTTAAAGTTGGTAAATAGTTTAACTCTGTTTCATGACAAGCTCTTGGGTTCACTAAGCAACTTGCAACTTTTTGTTCGAAAACATGATCTAAACATGCCTGATTACAAGCAATACAGGTATTTATTTCATCATCTTTTTCCGCGAAAGCTTTATTAACCCATTCAGGATCAGCTAAAAACGGACGAGCCATAGAGATCATATCAGCATCGCCTTCTGCCAAGACTTTTTCAGCAGTTTCAGGCATATTGATACGGTTAGAAGTTATTAAAGGTATTGACACTTCCTCTTTCATCTTCTTGGTAACCCATGTAAATGCGGCTCTTGGAACAGAAGTAGCAATCGTAGGAATGCGAGCCTCATGCCACCCAATACCAGTATTAATAATAGTAGCTCCGGCCTTTTCAATTTCTTTACCTAGTTGTACAACCTCTTGCCAGGTACTCCCTTTTTCGACAAGGTCTAACATTGATAAACGATAAATTATAATAAAACCCTCGCCAACGGCTTCTCTTGTAGCCCTGACTAATTCAATTGGCAAGCGCATTCTATTTTCATAAGAACCACCGTATTTATCAGTACGCTTATTGGTTCTTTCAACAATAAACTGATTGATCAAATAACCTTCAGAGCCCATAATTTCAATACCATCATAATCTGCTAATTTTGATAGTTTCGCACAATTGACAAAATCTCTAATGGTGCGTTTGATACCGGACTTATTGAGTTTGAAAGGTTTAAAAGGGGTTATTGGTGATTTTATAGCTGAGGGCGCCACATTAAAAGGATGATATCCATAACGACCTGCATGTAATATTTGCATACATATTTTACCACCTTCTTTATGAACCGCTTCCGTAATTTTTTTATGATGACGTGCATGCTTTTTAGAACTCATTCTAGCTGCGAATGGGCCTGTCCAACCTTGTATATTAGGAGCAATTCCACCACTTACAATTAATCCAACTCCTCCTTTGGCCCGTTCAGCATAATATGCAGCTATCCTTTCAATTCCATTTTTTTCTTCTTCAAGACCTGTGTGCATGGAACCCATTAAGATTCTGTTTTTCAATGTTGTAAATCCTAAATCTAAGGGCTCAAAAATATGCTTGTATTTCATAAAGGTGATTATTTATTATGCACGCACAATAGATGAGCAAGGTACTATTAATTTTAAAACAAAAAAACTCGAGAAATAGTCCCGAGTTACATATAATTAACACTTATCAGATCCTTCACATGAGCTCAGATTGACACTCTAATAAAGATAACCCATTTTTCCTTGTTGGAAATCTCGCATAGCCTCCATTATCTCAGTTTGGGTATTCATTACATAGGGTCCATATTGAGAAACTTTCTCATTGATAGGTTCTCCTGATAAAATTAAAAGATTACTTTCTTTTTTTGATTCAATATGTACTGAATCTCCATTTTGATTAAAAGTTACCATTTGAATAGCCCCTTTTTTTAATAAAGCCTCATTATTAACCAATACCTCTCCATCTAACAAATAAATAAGGGATTTATGATCTTCGGGAATCTCAATATTCATCGTCCCTTGTTTATGAGAACTCGCCGTAAAAACATTTACTGGAGTTTGCGTTTTTATAGTACCATTTTTATCAGCTTGACTACCAGCTATAACTTTTAAAGTAATTGTTTTATCTTCATTTTCGATTATTGGTATTTCTTCACTTTTTACATGCTGATAGGCAGCTGGCATCATTTTATCCTTCGCAGGAAGATTTAACCATAGTTGTACACCTTCCAGTTCACCCCCTCTTTCAACAAATTCTTTTGTTGGTCCTTCTGCATGAATAATTCCTCTACCGGCTGTTGTCCATTGTACATCACCGGCTTTTACTAACATTTTATTTCCTAAAGAATCGCGATGTAATTGTTCTCCTTTAAAGAGTAATGTGATTGGCTCAAAACCACGATGTGGGTGCGGGCCTAAATCAAATGGGTTATTAAATTCACTAATGGCATATGGTCCGTAGTGATGTAAGAGCAAAAAAGGATCTACTTGCTCTATACCCGTATTTGGTATTGGTTGTCTCAACCGTATTGGGCCCATATTCACTAATGGGCTACCGGTTTTATGTTGGATTGTTTTCTGTTTGTTCATAATATTAATTTTATTTTCCTAGGAAACAATTATTGTAATTTTTTTTATCTGATTTTATCTAATAAATCACTTAACTGTTTGGCTTCTTTTTGGTTCAAGTTCTTTAGTAAATCTTCGTTAAATTCGTTTTTTATCTCAGCTAATAAATCAATTCCTTCTTTAGTGATTTCAATATGAACCACTCTTCTATCATTCGGACAAGGTATTCGATCAATTAGAACTTTTGCACATAATTTATCCATTAAACGTGTAGCATTCGGAGCCCTTTCTATCATTCTATCTTTTATTGTTTGTACTTTGATAGGCTCACCCGCCCCTTTCAAAATTCGCAGAATATTAAACTGCTGCGGAGAAATACCATAAGGTTTAAAAAAAGCTGTTTGATGGCTTTCGATCCAATTTGCCGTATATTTAATATTTATTAATGCTTTCACTTTCTCAGAGGGAAAAGTTGATTGTATATCTTCAGCAATATCACCCATAACGATTCTAACCTCTTAATTTTAAATCTTTCATAATCTTATTAAAATCATCTGTTGTTGGAGTTTTGTAAATTTCTTCATCAACTATGAGAGTGGGGAATTTAATCGAACCATCATAAATTTTTAATGAATGGGCTTTTGCATCTTCATCACTGAGCACATCTTTATATTCAAAAGGAACTTCAGCCATTCTTAAAAAATTTTTGAATGCCACAGTATGGGCGTTACCATTTTTACCGTATATAGTAATTTTCATAAAGTTTATTAGCCTTTAAAATCAACTTTTCTGTGTTCACCATCACAATAAGGTTTATTTGAAGAAGCACCACACCTGCAAAATGCAGTAGTTTTCTCTTTATTTTCTATGCTTCCATCTGGTTTAGTGACTTCAATTATTCCTTCAACCAATAATGGTCCGTTTTGCATTGCATTAATTTTTATTTTTGATTCCATATCATTAGATTTAGCTTGATTTTTTGATAAATATGAGAGCGCTCCCGAAGGGCAAGCCGAAATTTGTTCTTTTAATGCTGCAGTAGTAGCATTTTCAATTTGAATCCATGGTTTCTCTTTTGGTTTATAAACATTCGGAAGTCTTTCAACACATTCAGCTGCGTGAATACAGGTTTTAGGTTTCCATAAAATGGTTATTTCACCATTTGAATATTCTTTTACAATCTCTTTGTTTGAATCCATAATCTTTTTGTTAAGTTATTATAATGAACCTTCAAAAGCTTTAACAGCTTCATACAAATCATTATTAAGGATTTCATTAATTATAGTATCTTCTTTAAAGTTTTCATAAAAGGATGGAAAAGAAAATTCTGCAACTATATTTCCACCCATAAACGGAAATCTATTTTTCGAAATCTCTAAAACACTTGCTCCACCCCGGGCTCCTGGCGATGCTGCCATTAATAGCATGGGTACACCATTCCATAATTTACCATCAATCCGAGACATCCAGTCAAATATATTTTTAAAAACTGTACTATAAGCGCCATTGTGCTCGGCTAATGATAGTATGATTCCATCAGCTAACTGAATAGTTTCTAAAAATTTCTTAGCATTATTCGGAATGCCATGTTCTCCCTCATAATCTATTCCATATAGCGGTAACTCAAAATCATTCAAATCTAGTATAGCGATTTCTGCATCTGAAACTTTATTCGAGGCATAGGTAACTAATTGTTTGTTTATAGAGTTTTTACTATTGCTTCCTGCAAAAGCTATAATTTTTTTCATAAAAATTTTATACTGTTTTGTTAAGTTTCTTACTATAAATATAAGATATGATTAAAAAGATCATTGCCAAAGCGGCCCCCATTTGTTCTCCATCTCCTATCATAACATGGGCGAAAAACGCTAAAATAAACGCAAAGAAAAATCCGGCATAAGCCCATTCCTTTAAGACCTTGTTGCCAATAAACCATATAGCAATCAGGCCTAATAGCTTAGCAGTCGCGTAAGGGTAAATAATATAGGTTGGATATCCAAAATTGGTAAACATCGCAGCTACTTCTTCATGATTAAAGAAATACATTGATATTGAGAACAACATTAACAATGTTAATAATCCAGTAGCTAAATAATAGATAATTTTATCACGTTTCATAAGTTTGGTTTTAGAATACAAGTGCAAATTTAGTAAAAATAATTTTACTTTCCAAGGAATATAATACCGTGTAATACAATTAAGCTTTAGATATAAAAAAAGGCTCTATAAAAGGAGATCATTTTTATTGCTCTATGGCTTTTATTGAATCAATTTGTTTTTGCAACTTTTCAATTTCCAGTGTTTTGGTATCTACCTTAGAAATTGATTTAACCGAATCTAAAAACTGTTGAGCAGTTTCTAATGTCAATGGATCTTCTTTGTAATAATGATCAATATTTTCACTAGCACGCCAAGCTTCGTTTAATTGGTCATATACTAATTTGTCCCATTTGCTGGGATGTTTGGCGTCAATCCAAACAACGTCTCTATATTCACTATCTATTAAGGCCAGATCTGGGGTTGCTGACCCATCAAAATTATCAGAACCTTCACGGATCGCGGATATGGTGCCTAGGAAAAACATACGTTTTCTACCTGCAATATCTTTAATATACGGTCTAAATTCTACCGGTTTATTCACAGACCAATCAAATTCCTTGCGTGATTCGATTACTTTTAATGGCATTGCCGATACACCAGCATAACCCTCTTTTTTAGATGCATGATCATAGTAAAATAACTTATCTGTTCCGTCAGCAGGTACGAACACACTATAGGTTAAGCTTGTACGCTCATCTCCTACCGGTTCTAAACCAAACCAGTGATACAAACCATTATAAGCATCAACATTAGCGTCGTCAAAATCAAAATCGGTTACAAAAGGTTGTTCATTCTGATCATCCGGCAAATCTGGAATCTTTACGGCCGTTTCCATATTCCATGGTAAGGGATCACTAAAACCTCCCAAAAACTTTAAAGATTCAGCTTGTAAACGCGAAACTTTTTCCGATAAAGTGTTTTGCCTTGTTAAATAAGGATACTTGTGCATTTCATCCGGTGAAATATATGTTCCTTTTCCTATAAAAATACGTTCAATATAATCATTAAAATCATGCTCTCCGTTTTCAACAACCGTGACACCTCCAAATGTGGGATAAGGAAACCAAAAGCCTTTCCACTTAATAAGACTGACTACTTGAACCCATTGTCCTGAATCATTTTTCATATAAAAAACATCACCAGGTTCCATTGTGAACAATTGTAAAATATTAAAGCGTTGTACTACTGCATTGTAAGTATTTCTGCTAAACTTTAAAGATTCACCAATCGAAAAAGTTACCGGAATACGATTTTCACTCGAAAATCTCGGAAAAGGAGTCGTACTTGAAACAGCAAATACTTCTTCTGTATTATCATTGATACGCTGCCATATATATTTTTCTGTAGGCTGAATAGCCATAGTCCATTTATTTTGATCATCAACACGTACCAAATGTGGTAATGAGACATCTTTTGTTTCACCTACCGACTCATTTGCCATTGAGAAAATATTGCGTAAAGGTTGAATTCGTTCATTCTGTGTTAAAGGCAATTCATTGATCTCAACTTTGTTCAAATTCTTAAAAACATTATAAGTTTTCATATAATCATACATGCCAAAATGCCAACCAACCACGTATATTATTCCGAAGAATAAAAGTAATAATCCAAGAATTCCTATACGATTACCAGTACTTGGTGAGCTTCTAAATTTACTTAAACCAAAGAATAGAACAACTGCACTCAATAAAATGACAAAAATGAATTTTCTAATGAAAAGTAAGGCCGGTTGGTAATCGTCAC
>Ga0209344_10004990_pt1 | contig 11742 bp, 10 predicted proteins | sample Cruoilmetagenom6_FD_187293 | JGI IMG/M metagenome (GOLD analysis project Ga0209344, IMG submission 187293) | Oil polluted marine microbial communities from Coal Oil Point, Santa Barbara, California, USA - Santa Barbara Oil Seep Sample 6 (SPAdes)... | ecosystem: Environmental > Aquatic > Marine...
CATAGGCACTAAGCCCAACTGCCTCGCCTAAACCTTCTTGTCCAACACCGACAATCGCCGTCTTTCCGCGCATAATACTCACGTTTTCAACCCTTCTCCTGCGCGCGGTTTAAACAAAACCCCGGGCACTCCGTTAACATCTCCAACAAAGGCAACAACCGGCATACCAATCACGACAGCATCAGGAGCAACTTCTTCGACACGGCTCATCATCCGAACACCTTCAACAAGATCAACGAGCACTATATTGTAATCGCCACCACGCTCTGGTTTGCGATGAACTGTAGTGGTGGAATAAATCACCCCGTCTCCATTGGTCTTCACCCAATCAATCGAGGTGCCATAGCAATGAGGGCAATGTATTCGTGGAAAAAATATATGCTTGTTACAATCATTGCATTTTTGAATTTTTATTTCTCCCCGGCTCAAACCGGCTCGAAATTTGGCATCAGGTCCGTTTGATGACATTATTTCTCCTATACGATTCCTTGAAGACCACCAGCGATTTTTGCAATATTTTTATTGCTGATTAGTTCTAACGTATGTTAGTTTTTTTGCAATCTAATTGGCCAAAAAACTGTTCCTAAAACTAATGTTATCACCTAAAAACACCAAATCATGAGTGGAGAAAGAAAACCCACCACATCACAGTTGGCTCTGGCCCTTCAAAAAAGGTTACACCGTCGTGTACGTCGAAGGTGACGAACTTCCAGACGCACTCGCGCCGAGAAAACTGACGGTGGCACGCGAAGATGACGATTTGTGGTTAGCGGGAATGATATGCCCCTGTGGATGGGGTGCACGCCTGGAAATGATACTGCTGAAGCAGGCCAAGCTATCAACACCGGACTAATTTTCCACCATTTACCGGAGTAAAAATACACAATTTGAGTGTTGCGGCGGGTTGTCCATAGGCCCGCACTGCGAAGTGCCTATCACAAGGCTGACGGCGCTGGGCGGGCCTGTGGACAAGCCGGGCTGTTAGCTTATTCTGGATTAATTTGTTTGTGCTTGCGGCTGTGTTTCAGACGATAGCTTTCGCCATTCATCTCCAATATGTGGACATGACGGGTCAACCGGTCAAGAAGAGCGCCGATGAGACGTTCGGAGCCGAAGGTGGCGGTACATTAGGGTTGTACATCAATATTTTTAACGATCATTTTTATTTAAATAGTTTATTAAAAACAAACGATTAGTAATAATTTATCAATGTTGACACACCCACGCGCCGGGTGCACCAACGTCAATTCGCGCAGCGCACTCCCCTACTCCCCCAACTCCTGCTCAACCAGCGCCACCCAGAACGATGACCCCGGCACCAGCACCTCATCGTTGAAATCATAATCGGCCGAATGCAGGGCACGACCATTGGCGCCATCAACTCCATTGCCCGTCAGCACAAAACAGCCCGGTCGCGCCGCCGCCATACGGGCAAAGTCTTCCGAGAACAGTTTAGCTTCGCAATCGCCATCAACGGCCTCTTCATCGACAATCATCCGCGCCGCGCCCATCGCAGCATCTTTGGCGTTTTGTGCATTCAGCGTTGGTGGAAAAATCGTGTCATAGCTGACACGGGCGCTTACCCCGTGGGCCCGACAGATGCCATCAACCAGCTGGCGCATATGGGCTTCAATCGCCTGATTGATCTCAGGCGTCAGCGCCCGTGCATCGCCCTTGAGCACAGCCTTGCCCGGCAGCACATTGCGCTTGCCATCGGTGATGAATTCGGTCACCGAGACAACGCCATTGATGCCCGGATTGAGTTTGCGCGATACAATGCTCTGCAGCGCACCGACAATCTGCGAGCCGACCACAATCGCATCAACCCCCATATGCGGCAGGGCTGCATGTCCGCCACGCGCCGTAATCTCGATTTCGAACAGGCTTTCCGAAGCCGTCATCGGGCCGGTCCGCGAGGCAAACGTGCCGGTCACCATGCCGGGCATATTATGCATGGCATAAACCGCATCGACATCAAAGCGCTCAAACAGGCCGTCTTTGATCATCGCTGCAGCACCCAGCCCGTGCTCTTCATTCGGCTGAAAGATGAAAACCACACGGCCATTAAATGCACATTTTTCCGCCAGATATTTCGCCGCCCCCAGCAGCATCGCCGTGTGCCCGTCATGGCCACAGGCATGCATCCCGCCGTGGTTTTGTGATTTGTAGGCAAAACCATTGGCTTCAACGATCGGCAGCGCATCCATATCCGCCCTGAGCCCGATGCTGCCGGTGCCATTGCCCCGCTGCAGAATACCAACAACACCCGTGCCACCAATATTCCTATGAACATCAACACCGAAACCGGAAAGCAGTTCGGCCACCCGCGCACTGGTCCGTTGTTCCTGAAAACCCAATTCAGGAAAGGTGTGAAAATCCTGCCGCCAGTCGACCATCTGGTCTTTCAGATCGGATGTTTTCATCATGCCCCCTGATATTGGGTGGTGCTGTCTAGGTTGACAGCTGCTATATTAAAACAGCATAGAGTCTGACACCATCCCTGCAATGGTGCAACACATCCATATTTTGATCTGTTGCAAATCTGGATAGATTAAACTCTGGCCAAAAATTACGCATGCTTTTGATAAAATACTCTGCGGTGTTGCTCCAAAAATTCCTGATCTGGCAAAAATCGCGTCGGCAACTCCAGCCCGCCCGAATCGACCCTCTCCAATTGGCGCCTGGCAACAATCGGTACATGAGCGGCTATTTTCATTTTGTAGTCTTCATCAAAAGTGATTAAATGCCGATCAAAGGCGCGATCATGCAGCGCATTCAGGCAAATTCCATTGGACGGATTCACACGATTTTGAGAGTCATCTTTCCAGGGAACAATGTGCGAAGCATTCAACAATCTTTTATCTTCAATACCCGTAAGGGCACAACGATTTTGATAGGAAACCAATATCATTTGACGGAATAAATCCTGCCCAACGCGCCGTGTCGTTTCAACACGCTTGTCATTTCCATGAAATTGGGAAGCGACCCCGTCCTCATCCATACCTCGTGATGGATTTGCTTCCGGCCGAAGCGCATCCAATGGTGTCATTAGCTCGCTTTGTTTTGCAAAAGTTTCAATGACTTGATCAGGTTTTGACACAAATTCAGACCACACTTGTCGGTCCATTTCACTGGTGTTGCCCATGCCTCGTTGTGAAATACTATTATCAAGAGCAGCAAGGTTGACCAATTTCAAGGCAACAGCACTGGGTGTACGTCCCAGAAACTTTGCCAGATTGATAACATCAGGATTTCGGTTATGAAGGCGGCCAAAAGCAGTATTAAGATAAAGTACCAGTGCGTGACGCACTTCATCTTCTGACCAATTTCGACGCGCCGCCAACTTTGCCCCCAATTCGCCGGGAATCAACCCGCCATGGCACAGTATCCCATTGAATTTTCAATCAGGATTTATCTCACTAAAACTCCAGTATAGGTTATTTGCTCTTTAATATCACTACCCGAATTATAACCCCCACCCTCAGGGTTTCTGGATGCTCTCAATATAAGTCAGCATATCGCGTAGCTGGGGGACCGTCACTTCAAATACCGGCATGGAGGGGTGGCCAGATTCGATACGTTCGGCGAAGGCTTCTTCCAGGGCCTTGATCGGGTATAACATGGAAAGGTCACGAAACGGGATGGCGCCTTTGAAACTGCTTTCATCATCCAGTCCAACCGCATGACAGCGCGAACAGTTTTCGGTCACCAGACGCTTGCCGCGGGACACCGGCTGCACCCACAAAATCCATTCGCCAAGATCCAGCGCCTGGGTCGCGGTAATGGTGAATTGCGGCATGCCGGTATGTTCGGGTGATTGTTTATTATACAGCATGCCGGCTATGGTTTCGATATCGCGTCGTTCGCTCAGCGTGCGAAATGGCGGCGCTTTGTCGTTTGGACTGTTACCTTCCAGCCCGATAGCATGGCACTGACCGCAATTAGCCTTGGCCAGCGCTTCCCCGTGCAGCAATTCATCAATATCGCTTTGGCTGGTCTGTGCGTGTACAATACTGTTGTTTGCCATGGCCAGAAACAACAAACTGACCAGCATCATAAGGCTGGTTTGCAATAGGCGCTCATATCTCATCCAGATCGGCATAACGTTCTCCTGATTCGTCCTGGTGGTTAGAAAATGGGTTCGGCAGTCAATGCAAACATAAACCCTGTAGCATACGCCGCATTGATTTATGTCATAGGATCGAAAAATAATGTTAGGCAGGCATTTACCCGCTTTTTACAATCAGGTCGCTGGCACCACGGCGATTTTGTAGAGATGCCAGGTGGCATGGCCGAGCACTGGCAGAACAATCAACAAGCCCACAAATCCCGGCAACGCGGACAAAATAACTGCCAGCACAACAAACACCCCCCAGCACAGCATCACCAGCGGCGAAGCGGCAACGGCGCGAATACTGGTTATAATGGCAGTGACAATATCGACCTCACGCTCGAGCAGCAGTGGGCAGGACACCACGGTCAGGGTAAAAAGAACCATCGAAATGATCGCACCAACTATGTGACCGACAAACAGAAAGGTCAGACCATTGGGTGTGGTAAATACCGCTTCAACAAAACCCTGCAGAGTGGCAAATCCGCCAAAGCCAAAAAATACCGCCACCAGGGTGCGCACCTGATACATCCACACCCAGAAAATGAACAGCATGACAAAAGCCATCCAGCCAAGTTCCCGCCGATGCTGTCGCCACACGGCGGCCAGGATACCGCCCCAGGTCAGCGTCTGATGATTTTCCAGCCGGCGGCTGGTTTCATAAAGCCCGGTAGCAATAAAAGGACCAATCAGCGCAAAACCGATGATCAGCGGATAAATCAGCCACACCATATCGAAATAGATGACGCTGGTGACCAGAACAATGCCGCCAACCGCATAGGTCGCACCAAAAAACATGCCAAAAAGTGGCGCACGCCTGAAATCCGCCCAGCCCAGCGCGAGGATTTTCCTGAGATCGGAAAACCGCACAGCCCGCACATCCGGGAAGTTCGATTTGCCCTGCAGCGTATCTTCCACTTCTGGTGTTTTTGCTTTTCTGGCCATATGTTTCCCTCGCAACCTCTCCAATGACACCGATGCTAAATCAAAACATAATGCCATGTATTGACCCAAATCAACCGGCAACATTCCCAACGATGCTCTCGTTGATCATAAGGCCTGTTACCACAATATTGATTTTTCAACCTTGCCATTGCGAAATTCTGCTGGTCTAGTTTTCCCATCAGTCAACTAAACTCAAATCATCAGGCTGGAAAGGAATTTTCCAATGCGTACGAGTAAGGTCGTTCATGTCGTCTCTTGCCATGCAGAAGGCGAAGTTGGCGATGTGATTGTTGGCGGGGTGACACCACCTCCCGGTGACAGCCTTTGGCAACAACGCGCCTGGATTGCCCAGGATCAGACGTTGCGGAACTTCGTCCTCAACGAACCGCGCGGCGGTGTGTTTCGCCATGTCAATCTGCTGGTACCGCCAACCAATGCCAAGGCCCAGGCAGCCTGGATCATCATGGAACCGGAAGATACGCCACCCATGTCCGGCTCAAATTCAATCTGTGTGTCAACGGTTCTGCTCGAAACCGGCATCATCGAAATGAAAGAACCGGAAACCACGATAATCCTCGAGGCCCCCGGTGGCCTGGTCGAGGTGGTGGCCCAATGCAAAAACGGCAAGGCGGAACGCATCACCGTCCAAAATGTCGCGAGTTTTGCTGACAGGCTCGATGCCCATCTGGAAGTTGAGGGTCTCGGCACGCTCATCGTCGATACGGCCTATGGCGGTGACAGTTTTGTCATCGTTGATGCCCATGCACTGGGCTTTTCCATCACCCCAGATGAGGCCCACGATATTGCTGTCACCGGCACGAAAATCACCAATGCCGCCAATCAGCAACTGGGATTTACCCACCCGCTGAACAAAGACTGGTCGCACATATCCTTCTGCCAGATTGCCGAACCGGTCATAACCGTCGATGGCATCAAGACCGCGGCCAATGCCGTCGCTATCAAGCCCGGCAAACTGGACCGTTCCCCCTGCGGTACCGGTGTCTCCGCTCGCATGGCCGTTTTGCATGTAAAGGGATTGATGTCCGTCGGAGAGAAATTTACCGGCCTTTCAATCATTGGCTCCCGTTTTGACGGGCAGATCGTTAAGGCCCTAAAACTGGGTGATCGCGACGCCATTATCCCGACCATATCCGGCCGCGCCTGGATTACCGGCACCCACCAGCATATGCTGGACCCGGATGATCCCTGGCCCGGTGGCTACAGATTGAGCGATACATGGCCAAACTTGTGAACCGTATTGCAGTCTTTTCCAGTCGTTACACATTGACTTAATCGCATTCGCGGATGCAAAAATGAAACCATGACCAAAACCTATTCTGCTTTTAATATCATCAAAGAGGCTTTCAGGGGCCACAAAGGTTGGCGGCCCGTCTGGCGCAGCCCCAAACCAAAACCTGAATATCAGATCATCATTATCGGTGGTGGCGGACACGGATTGGCGACCGCTTATTACCTGGCAAAAAACCACGGCATCAAAAACATCGCCATTGTCGAAAAAGGCTGGCTCGGTGGTGGCAATACCGGACGCAATACCACGGCAATCCGATCGAATTACTTCTACCCCGAAAGCTGCGCCCTGTATGATCTGTCGGTGCGCCTTTATGAAAAACTCTCGATCGAACTCAATTATAATGTCATGTTTTCCCAGCGCGGCATGATGATGCTTTATCATTCGCAGGCCGAGATGGAAATGGCCGCCCGCGCCATGAACGCCATGCTGCTGGGCGGCACAGATGCAAGATTACTCGATGCGAAAGAGATTAAAAAGCGTGCGCCTGTCCTCAATTTTCGCGATGACGCCCGCTATCCGATTCACGGCGCCCTGATACAGGAACGTGGCGGCACCGGTCGCCATGATGCGGTTGCCTGGGGCTATGCCCGTGCCGCCGATGCACTGGGTGTTGATATCATTCAGAACTGCGAAGTCAAAGATGTCATCCTTGAAGGCGGCGTCATGCGTGGGGTTGAAACCAGTCTTGGGCCTATTCGCGCTTCCCGCTTTGGTGCCGCCATCGCTGGCCATTCCAGTCGTTTGGCGAAAATGGCCGGGTACAGTCTACCGATCCAGTCTTATGCGCTGCAGGCCTTCGTCTCCGAACCGTTGAAACCGGTGATCGATGTCGTCGCCTTTTCCGCCGCCTATGGTGCCTATTTCTCACAATCCGATAAAGGTGGTCTGGTCATTGGCGGTGGTCTTGACCGGGTGCCGTCCTATGGACAAAGGGGCAATATGCCGATGCAGGAGGCGGTATTATCCGGACTGATCGAATTCGCCCCGGCTTTGGCCAAGGTCAAACTGATGCGCCACTGGGCCGGCATTGTCGATGTCACCCCGGACAGTTCCCCATTAATTGGGCCTTCCGGTGTCGAAGGGCTTTATCTGAATTGCGGCTGGGGTACCGGCGGGTTCAAAGCCATTCCGGCCGGTGGCTACCTGTTCGCCCATCTGCTGGCAACCGGCAACCATCACCCGATAAGCCGACCGTTTGACCCTTCAAGATTTCAATCCGCCCGTCTGATCGATGAAGGTGCCGCTTCCGGCATCGCTCACTAGGGCCAGGATATAATATGCAACAGTTCACCTGCCCGTTTTGCGGGTTACGCAATGAAACCGAATTCCACTTCGCCGGTGAAGCCGGCAAGATACGTCCTGACACCTTGAATGAAGTCAGTGCCGAACAATGGTCCGCCTATCTTAACCATGTCGCCAACCCGATGGGGCATTCGCGCGAAGTCTGGGTGCATTTGCCCTGTCAGGAAGTTTTTATCATGCAGCGCGACACCCTCACCATGGCTGTTCTTGGCGTCGAACAACTGCGCAGGGAACCCAAATGAGCGGCTCTCGTATTCAAAACAATGCGCTGATTGATCGCGGCAAAACCCTGTCATTTCAATATGACGGCAAAACCTATCAGGGGCATCCCGGCGATACGCTGGCATCGGCATTGCTGGCAGCCGGTGTCAAAATTATGGGCCGCAGTTTCAAATACCATCGCCCGCGCGGTGTATGGGGTGCATGGTTTGATGATTCCAATGCCATCTTCAATATTGCACTGGGCGCTGACCTGCACCCAAACTGTCCGGCTACAACGACCTATCTCGAAGACGGCATGCAGGCGCGTTCCGTCAATGCCTTTCCTTCCGCCCGCTTTGATATCAAAGCCATGCTCGACTGGTTTTCGCCGTTTCTGCCAGCCGGGTTTTATTACAAGACTTTTATGCGCCCCGATTGGCACTGGTTTGAACCGACCATCCGAAAAATGGCCGGTTTGGGTAAACTGGATGACAGCGTCAGTGATGGCTACCAGAGCGACCAGATCCACCAGTCCTGTGACCTGCTGATCATTGGTGCCGGGCCCGCCGGTCTCGCCGCCGCTGTCAACGCATCGAAGAATGGCAGTGCGGTGGTGCTCGTCGATGATCATAACATCGCCGGTGGTAGTGTTTATCAGCTGGCTTCCGACATTGAAAACCAGTCGCCCAACCTTTGGGTCGAGCAACAGATAGCTACAATTACAAAAAATGGCGGTCGCATTCTGCTGTCAACCACAGCCTATGGCGTCTACGACCACAATCTGGTTGCCCTGGTTCAAGACCTTGGCTTCGCCCGCGCCCCCAGACTTTGGAGAATGCGGGCAAATCGCATATTAATTACCACCGGCGCAATAGATCGTCCGATCACTTTTGCCAATAATGACCGGCCCGGAATCATGTCTGCATCCGGTGCCCTCGAATTCCTTGGCCGTTATGGTGTTCTGGTCGGTAAAAATATCGCCCTGTTATCCAGCCATTCCCACACGGGTGATACGGTAAACCGGCTGCATCAGGCGGGTGTCAGAGTTGCGACTTTTACGGCCGGTGATAATTCTCCCATTGCTGTTGGTGGCAAAAATCTGCGTGCCTTGAATGTCGACAGTATATCACATCCCTGCGATATCATCCTGGCGTCGGGCGGGCTGACACCGCTGGTTCATCTCTGGCGCCATGCCGGTGGCAGGCTTGAATGGGATGAGGCTATTCAGGCATTTATTCCAGCCAGTGCGACAACCAGCCTGCGTGCAGCAGGAGCCGCCAATGGTGTCTATGAATTGGATGAAGCACTCGCCGATGGCCGTGCCGCCGCATTGGACCAGCCTTCGCCAAAAGCAAAAAACACCTACCGGATCAAGCCGTTTTTGCCCGAGTTGAATTCCCACAAACGCCAGTGGGTTGATTTTCAGCACGATGTGACCGTGAAAGACATTGAACTTGCAGCGCGGGAAAATTATGCATCCGTTGAACATCTGAAAAGATATACGACGCTCGGCATGGCATCCGACCAGGGCAAGACCTCGAATATGACCGGGCTGTCGGTGATGGCTTCGGTGCAGGAGCGAACCATTGGGCAAGTCGGCACGACAACTTTCCGGCCACCCTTTGTGCCAGTGCCCCTGGAAATTTACCGCGGTGTCAGGCGCCGGCAATTATTCAATCCACCCAAACGCCTGGCCCTGGAAACACAACACCGAAAGGCCAATGCGGCACTGGGTGAATATGGCGGCTGGTTGCGCCCGGCCTGGTATGGCGAAGGTGACGCGCAGGAGACAATCAACCGGGAGGTCATCGCAGCGCGAAATCATGTCGCCATCATCGATGCTTCCCCGCTGGGTAAAATCGAAGTTATCGGGCCCGATGCGGCACAATTCGTCAATTTCGTTTTCTACAACACGCTATCGACGCTAAATCCAGGCAAAATCCGCTATGCCCTGATGCTGAGCGAACGCGGCATTGTCTATGACGATGCGGTAATCAGCCGTATCGATCAAAACCGGTTCATCATCTCCTGCTCTTCCGCCCATGTTGACGGGGTCAATAACGCACTGGAAGCCTGGCGTCAGGACGGCCATGATCCCGACCGGGTATTTGTGCATGATACGACGCAAAACTGGGCAACCATAACATTAAGCGGCCCTAAAGCCCGAGCGTTGCTGTCATGCCTTGAAATAGCGGTTGATTTATCCCCGGACGCCTTTCCACATATGACCTTCCAACAGTCTGATTTCATGTCTGCTCCCGCCCGTATCGCCAGAGTCAGTTTTACCGGTGATCCAAGCTATGAAATTTCTGTACCCACCCTGCACGCCCCGGCGCTTTGGTCTGCCGTCAACAAAGCTGGAAAATCGCTCCAGGCTGCATTGGTCGGTGTCGAAGCGCTGGCAATACTTCGGGCGGAGAAAGGCTATATTATCGTCGGCAAGGACACCGATGGCGAAACCATGCCCCATGACATCGGTTTTTCACAGCCAAGGCTGCGCAAAAAATCGGCATTCGTCGGTGACCGGGCCCTGCATACCGATGCTGCCAATGCTGACAACAGACGCCGACTGGTTGGCCTTTCCATTCCCGCCAGTGAGAACCGACTGGTAACCGGCGCCCATCTGATTGATGCATCCGGCAGTAAACCGCGTTCGACAGGTTATGTAACCTCCAGTTATGACAGCCCGACCCTGGCCCGTCCCATTGCCCTGGCATTACTGGAAAACGGCGCTGTAAAAATCGGTGATCGCGTGACCGTGTGGAACCAGGGCGATGTGCGACAGGCGACCGTTACCATGCCATGTTTTTATGACAAAGACGGAGCATTGTTAAATGCGTGATGATCGCCATAAATGGGCACCGGCACTTGGGCGCAAATACCCGCCTATCAACAATCCACACCTGTCCATATCGGTGGTTAACACCGGGCGCCAGACATTGATCAGCGGCCCTTACAAAAAGTGTCTTGAAGCGGGCAAACTTACCCAGGCTGCCGGTTGGCCAAAAATAGTCACCGCACAACATTATGCCCTGAGATTGAGGCGCGACAGAATACTCCTCGTCAACGGACCCGCACTGAGTGATGGCTGGCAAGAGGACGCCGGTATTTGTGTGTCGGATATGAGCAGTGCCTATATTACCATCGAGATCTCAGGCGAATGTGCGCTGGAACTTTTAAACCGCGGAACCGATTTGAGCATCGATGCCGCCTCTGCATCTGTGGCTCGGAATTTCCGGGGTTATGAGGTACTCATCTATCGCTGGCAATCACCAACCCAATTTCGCCTGCAGTGCCATCATGGCAATCTGCAAGCCATCTGGCATTTATTGCAAGCTTTTGCACAACAGGTTGCTGCGCATCAGCCTACCGGTGAAAGTTATAACTGAGTGCTTCAGGCAATCGATTGTTGTTGCTTTTGACTGGGAAAAAACTGTTGCATGACGTCGTCGAATGATCGCGGCGGACTGAAAAAGAAACCCTGCATTTCTGCACATCCCTCGGCGCGAACAATGGCTTTCTGTTCAAAAGTCTCCACACCCTCAGCCAGAATTGAAATGCCCAGCTTGTTACCCAGCGATGTGATCACTTGAATAAAGGCAATTGAATCACTGTTACTCGAGAGATCCATAATAAACGACCGATCTATTTTTATCTTGTCGAATGGAAAACGCCTGAGATAGCTGAGCGAAGAATAGCCCGTGCCGAAATCATCCATGGAAATTTGCACACCCAGTTTACGCAACTGGTGCAATGTCTGGAAAACCTGCTCGGTTTCCTGCATCAATACCGATTCTGTAATTTCAAATTCCAGCCGGGAAGCAGGAAAATCAGTTTCGGCCAGCACGCTGGTAACATGCAACGCCAGATT
>Ga0209344_10004992_pt1 | contig 11738 bp, 8 predicted proteins | sample Cruoilmetagenom6_FD_187293 | JGI IMG/M metagenome (GOLD analysis project Ga0209344, IMG submission 187293) | Oil polluted marine microbial communities from Coal Oil Point, Santa Barbara, California, USA - Santa Barbara Oil Seep Sample 6 (SPAdes)... | ecosystem: Environmental > Aquatic > Marine >...
TGGACAGTGGCTACCAGCACTACCAGGCCTGGGGCTGGCAGGAGGGGCGCGACCCGTCGGCATGGTTCGACCAGAGCGAGTACCTTGAGGCCAACCCGGACATCGCCGAGGCCAGGGTCGAGCCGTTGGGTCATTACCTGCGCAACGGCTATGACGAGGGGCGGGTGGTCGTGCCGGCCGACGATGGGCTGTGGGGGTAAACAAATGTTTACTTTGATCGTGGCATCTAATGGTCATAAATTACTGAGAAGGATACCTATCAATAGATAGGTAGTGTGCCTAAACCCCCGGCCTCGGCTGGGGGTTTTTGTTACACTGGTGGCTACTATTAATACCTTTGAGTCGAGAGTTGTTATGCCCCAATGGATCGCGCTTTCCCCCAGCCAGCACGCGGGCCTGGGTTACTTGCCCAGGGATGGTTACCACTTTGCGGATCAGCTAAACGTCGCGGGAATTCTGCTGGCGGAACTGCCCAAGCTGCTGCCCCACTATGTGGTGGTGTTGCTCAAAGAGGGCGAGCACTTCCAGCCCATGGTGCTGTTGGGGGTGGGCGAGCGGAACCTGTATGTGGCCCCCAATGGCAAATGGTTGGGCACCTATGTGCCCGCCAGCCTGCGCGGTTACCCCTTTACCCTGGCCAACAGCGAACAGCCGGGGGAAAAAGTCTTCGCCATAGACGCGGATCATCTCAGCGAGAACCAGGGTGACACCCTGTTTGATGACGAAGGCAAGCTGGCGGGCACCGCCGCCCAAACCCTGGATTTTTTAACCCAGTGCGATCGCAACCGAGCGGCTACCCAGCAGGCCTGCGATGCGTTACAGCGTGCCGGAGTGATTGAGCAGTGGCCATTAACCATTGAGCGGGGCGAAGGGCAGGAGCCGTTAACAGTGAACGGCCTCTACCGTATCAATGAAGCGGCGCTTATCAACCTGGAAGCCGATGTGTTCGCCACCTTGAAGGGCGCGCCCATGGCGCTTGCCTATGCCCAGATGTTCTCCCATGAGCCAGCTTAACCAACTGGCAGATCGCGCAAAGTTCCACGCTGAACACGGCGCTACCCAGGAAGTACCGGAAAACCTGGATAGCGTGTTTGATAGTGACGACGACTTAACCTTTGATTTTGACTAACCGCGGATGAGGGGCCCGCTGGGGCTAGCCTTTACCGATAGCAGGACGCGCCCCATGCCGCTACTACCCAATGAACCCCGCATAGCGGATGAAGCCGTGCAAACAGGGCTGACCGAACAGTACCTGTTACCGTTCATAGACGAGCTAGCCACCCTATTGGTTGGCTTGCGCCATGCGTTGGATGTTGAGCTTCGTAAGGCCCGTCCTGTCAAACAGGGTAAGCCTTACCCATTGGGGCAGTGCCTGGAAATTTCCCAGGCACTGCTTCAGCGTTTATCACGGTTAGACTCAGCAATGCTCGAGCCGGAGGCTGCCCGTGGCTTTCAGGCGTTGACGCAGTTTGTGCGCCAAGGGGGCTTGGTGCGTCAAGTGTGGGGGGATCTGCGAGGCGATTACTTTCAGAATGCGCTGTTAGTCGGGGGGCTTTATGTGGATGTGGCCAACGATACCGTGGATCCCCGCAAGCCGCCGGTAGAGATACTTCCCTTCGCTGAGGCACGGTTAGCGCCAATCAGTGATTTTCATCATTTCTCTCGGGTGGCAGAGCGCTACTGGCAGGCGCGTCTTTATCCTAATCATCTCGTGCCTGAGCTGGCCCCTTACTTTCCGTTGATGAGCGTCTCTAGTGAGGGCTTTATTCAGCTTCAGTCGGCGAGCAACTATATGATTGCGCTGACCCAGGCCGGCGCCTTTCATCCGGCGGAAGCGGTGCTTGAGGGGGCCTTGATGGATGCTCAGTTGTTTGGTGTTTTACATGGGCGCCTTTCGGCACTGCCCATTATGCTGGCCGCTCATCCCTCTGTTGGGCAGGAGGCAGCGCTAACGGCATGCAAAGCCTATCGAGAACAGGGCGTCGCAGAGAACTCGCAACATCGCGACAAGGCCGTGAAGGCCGTTCTACAGGTCAATGCTGCGTTGGTGAGTTAGGGAAGTAAGTCGCTTAACTTCTTTTTATCTCTTCACTATCAATCTCATTACCCCTGCGTAGAAGCCACTGCGCCTGCGTTTGCTACAGCTGGAAAGTTGGCAGGTTGCTTAAAAAGCATAAACATCTTTTGGTTATTCGTCATCGAATGTGGATTTAATAGTAACCGGCACATTTTGTGCTTCACGGTTCAGACAGAAACCACCAAACCAACTGTCTATTGTGGGAGGCCGCTTCCAGCGGGCGAAGGGTACCGAAGGTACCCCGGAGTTGTCAGGCTGGCAGCCTAAACGGTCGCGAGCTAGAGCTCGCCTCCCACAGGTCAACTGTCAGAAATAATTCCATACCGAATGACGAAGAGCCCATCTTTTTCACTCTCTCTTCGAGTTAGCGCTATTTAATCCAATTTGATGAGTGGCTTAGTAAAGAATACTGAGTAATAATGCAAGGAATACGCTTGTCGAAACATGACCACTGTCAGGCGGTTGCCGGGGTATGGGATGGGACTCTCTCGGTGGGAGAGATAATCGTAGGTGGGGGGAGGGGGCATAGATGGCAGGCGATCTTTTACAACGCGGTAACGCTAAGGCAGTCGTTTTTATCGACACAGGTATTGCTGATTGGCAAACCTTGATTAACGCCGCTCCCGAAGGGGCCGACATCGTCACCCTAGACCCTACCCGCGACGGCCTGGAGCAAATGGCGCAATGGGCGCAAACCCACAGCGGTTACGACGCCATTCATATCGTTAGCCATGGTTCGGAAGGCCAGATCCATCTAGGTAACTTTACCCTCGATGCGAGTGCTATCGATACGCGTGCCTCTGATTTGGCACAGCTAGGGGCCGCATTAAATGAAGAAGGCGATTTACTGCTTTATGGTTGCTCCGTGGCGAGTGGCGAAGGGCAAGACTTTATTGCTGCCCTAGCCCAAGCCACCCAAGTGGATGTGGCAGCGTCGGATGATTTGACCGGTGCGGCGAGTCTTGGTGGGGATTGGGAGTTGGAAAGCTCGGTTGGAGAGATTGGTGCATCCCTTGCTTTAAGTGCCGATGTAACCGAAAGCTACGCGCATCTTTTGGTGGGTGAAACCTTCGGCTTTGAAACAGACGTTACTGGACTTGGGTCAAATACAGTCACTGCTGTTGGCACACATGCTACGTTTACTATCGAAAGTGAAAGTGCAGAACTGCTAGATAGCGACAGCGATGACGGTGGCTTCACAGATGCAGATTTATCTGGTTCTGAATCGATTGATACAGGTAAATGGGCTCCTGCTGAGACGAAGCTTACTTTCTCTATTGAGTCTGGAAAGCAATTTGATCTTTCAAGTTTGATGCTTCAAAGTTGGGATGGTGATGATGAAGTTATCGTTTTGACTTCGGATAAAGGAAGCATAGAGTTTAATACCTTAAGTGCCATTGTTACCACTCTAGATATAGCCAATCATATTAATGCGGACTTTTTTAAGGGTATTAGCTCTTTTACTTTGACTGAGAACACGGTAAATGGAGCATCTAGTGGCTTTTACATTACCTTGGACGACCTAGTTGTCACCAACATCACTGCTGTTCCTACAAACGCTGCACCTACCATCACTGGTGCACCTTCAGATATCACAGTAACCGAAAATACGGTTTCCAATGTTGACCTGTCTGACGTGACGCTTGCCGACAGCGATGGCGATAACCTCACTGTCACGCTTACCGCATCGGCAGGCACGTTAGCCGCTTCCTCTGGTGGCAGCGTGACAGTGAGTGGCTCCGGCACTGGGGCTCTTACTCTTTCGGATACTGCCGCGAATATTAATACCTATTTGGACACTACCACCAACATTCAATACACCGGCGCGAGCAACGCCAGTGGTGATAATGCCGCTACGTTAACGATTAAGGCGAATGACGGCACGGTGGATTCGAGTACGACAAAGGTTAACGTGGATATTACAGCGGTTAACGACGCCCCTGTCTTCACTAGCTCAAACAAAGCGAATGTGGCTGAAAACACCACGGCGGTGACGACGCTGGTCGCCACCGATGCGGACGCCGATATGCTGACCTACAGCATTTCCGGCGGGGCTGACAAGGCGCTGTTTTCGCTGGACAGTAATAGCGGTGCGCTCACCTTCACTAATGCGCCAGACTTCGAAGCCCCTGGGGATAGTAATAGTGATAACGCTTATGCCGTCGAAGTTACCGCCAATGACGGCCAGGGCGATACCACACCGCTGACACTGACAGTGACCGTTACGAATGTTAATGAAGAACCTACGCTAAGTGCCAATGCCAAATTGAGTGTGCCCGAAAACACCACCGGCACGGTTTATACCGCCACGGGCAATGATCCAGAAAACGCCCAATTATTTTATACCTTGAGTGGTACAGACGCCGGGCTGTTCAATCTCGATACCAACACTGGCGCGCTGAGCTTTAAGAACGCACCGGACTATGAAGCACCTGCTGATGCAGGCGGTAATAATATCTATAACGTCAACCTGACAGCCAATGATGGTAGCCTGAATAGCAACCCGCAGGCACTGGCGATTATCGTAACGGATGTCAACGACACCAACAACGCCCCTGTCTTCACCAGCTCAAACAAAGCGAATGTGGCTGAAAACACCACGGCAGTGACCACCTTGATAGCCACCGATGCGGACGGCGATATGCTGACGTACAGCATTTCCGGTGGAGCCGATCAAGCGCTATTCTCACTGGACAGTAATAGTGGTGCACTTACCTTCATTAATGCGCCAGACTTCGAAGCCCCTGGGGATAGTAATAGTGATAACGCTTATGCCGTTGAAGTCACCGCCAATGACGGCCAGGGCGATACCACACCGCTGACACTGACAGTGACCGTTACGAACGTTAATGAAGGGCCTAAGCTAAGTGCCAATGCCAAATTGAGTGTGCCCGAAAACACCACCGACACGGTTTATACCGCCACGGCCAGTGATCCTGAAAACGCCCCTTTATTTTATACCTTGGGTGGTATAGACGCCGGGCTGTTCAATCTTGATACCAACACTGGCGCGCTGAGCTTTAAGAACGCACCGGACTATGAAGCACCTGCTGATGCAGACGGTAATAATATCTATAACGTCAACCTGACAGCCAATGATGGTAGCTTAAATAGTGCGCCACAAGCGCTGGCGATTAGGGTGACGAATGTTGATGATGCCAACGCAGCCCCTGTCTTCACTTCTTCAAGCAAAGCAAATGTGGCCGAAAATAGCACCGCTGTAGCAACGCTGATGGCCACGGATGCTGATGGCGATACGCTGACCTACAGCGTTACCGGCGGTGCCGATCAGGCGCTATTCTCCCTGGACAGCAATAGTGGTGCACTTACCTTCATTAATGCGCCAGACTTCGAAGCTCCTGGGGATAGTAATAGTGATAACGCTTACGACGTCGAAGTTACCGCCAATGACGGCCAGGGCGGCACTACGCCCCTAGCGCTGACAGCGACCGTCACGGATACCAACGAGGCGCCGACCCTAACAGGGGCTACTAAGGCGAACGTTAGCGAAAACAGCACCGGGCCGATTTATACCGCCACTGCCAGCGACCCGGAAAACAACCCCTTGACCTATGCGCTGAGCGGCATTGATGCGGCGCTGTTCGACCTTAATGCGAACAGTGGCGCGCTAAGCTTTAAGAGTGCGCCTGACTTTGAAGCGCCCGGCGATGCCGGTGGTAACAATGTCTACGACGTCATCCTGACAGCCAATGATGGTAGCCTGAATAGCAACCCTCAGGCGCTGGCGATTACCGTGACGGATGTCAATGAAACGCAGCCTACTCCTACTCCCGAGCCAACACCTACACCACCACCTATTCAGGTGACCCCACCGGAGCCCCTGCCGAACACGCCTTCTGGTCGTCCTTCGGTAAAAGAAACGATTACGAATACGGGCAGTGACCAGGCAACCACGAAGCTGGTTGAAAACAGCGGCAACGCCAACGAGGTGACGGCAACGCTGCCGGGTGGTGTTAGCTTAGTGAACCAGGGCGCTCGCACGGCGGTAGACCCTCTTCAAGCGCTGGGTGATTTGGTGAATAGCATTGGTGCCCAGCAGCCAACCAATCTCAATGAGCAAACCGGCGTGGCTAGCCAATGGCTTACTAACCGGCCTCAAGGCACGTTGTTAGATATTCGTACGTTAGTGATTAGCGAGAGCGGCAGCAGCTCCATTACTACGCCTGTGCAAATTACCGGGATCGGCAATGCCAACAGTAGCCATCAAGAGGCGTTCGTCATTGATGTCCGCTTATTGCCACAGGGTAATAGGCTCCAGCTTGATAACATTGATTTTGCCAGCATCATTGGTGAAACCATGATTACCGGCGGGGCTGGGGCTAACGTGATTGTGGCGGATGATGCCGCACAAATGATTGTGCTGGGTGAAGATGACGATGAGCTACACGCGGGTGGTGGGCGTGATTTGGTGGGCTCGAAAGGCGGCGATGACCTGATTTTTGGTGAAGCGGGCTACGATCGACTATTTGGTGGTGAAGGGAACGATGTGCTCAACGGGGGGAGTGGTGTTGATGTAGCACGTTTTACGATTGATGCGGCCAGTGCTGACTTACGCTACGCCGATGATGGTAGCCTGATGGTTTCTGCGGGTGAGTTGGGCACCGATACGCTGATTAGCGTTGAGTTGTTGCGCTTCAATGATCAAGTAGTGCTGGTAGATGCGCCCGCACCGCAATCAGTACTGGGGTTTGATGAGAAAAGCTATTTAGCGACGAATTCGGATGTCGCCATGGCTGTAGCGCAAGGCGATTTCGAAAGCGGTATCGCTCATTATGCCCAGTATGGTCGCCAAGAGGGGCGTCGCGGTGAACTGAATGGGTTTGATGAAGCGTTTTATTTAGCTCAAAACCCTGATGTGGCGGCAGCGGTATCACGCGGTGAGTTTGTCAGTGGCTTCCATCATTATATGCGCTGGGGAGATGGTGAGGGGCGTGATCCTAATGCCCTTTTTGATGAGGCTTGGTACCGTGCTCAGAATTCTGATGTAAATAGTGCCATTGAGTTAGGGGTATTCGATAACGCTTATGAGCATTACTTGGCGTTTGGCAGCGCTGAGCAGCGCTTGCCCTCCGTTTGGTTCGATACGGCTGACTACCTAGCTATCCATCAGGATGTCGCCGAGGCACAGTTTAATCCAGTGCTACACTACCTTTCTTATGGGGTCAATGAAGGCCGTGTGATAGTGGCTGACGATGCTGGATTATGGGGCTGATGATTGATTGGCAGACGCTATGTTAACACCGGCATAGCCGTAGTGCTGTTCACTTAAGCGGCACCGCCTTGCGCTTTACGGGAGAGCGGGTGGTGGATATTTTTACCGTCTTCGGCCTTGGTGGTCGAGGACGGTCACCTAAGAAGAGGCTCGCGACTCCAGCCCACACTTCTAATAGTCGCGCTCCTGTTGTTGAGAGTGGCTGGGCTGCCTACTGATAGGCCGATTTAAAACGGATGTGGCACGGTGCAGGCCCATGGCGCTACCCAAGAAGTACCGGAAAACCTTGATAGCGTGCTCGATGGCATGGATGATGACGACCGCATGTTCGATTTCAATTAACCGTTGCCCCCTTTGAACATGGCTTTTGTGGTACCTAACGTTTTAATCAAGGAGTAAGTAATCATGGCCGATGAAAACCAGACCATTACCATTGATGGCACCGAGTACAACCTGGCGGAGCTTTCCGAGGCTGCCCGCAGCCAGCTAGTGAACCTGCGCGTCACCGACGCCGAGATCGAAAAGCTCAACCAGCAGTTGGCGATCTTTCAAACCGCCCGCACCGCCTACGCCCGTGCCCTGGGTGAAGAGCTGCCGAAGCAGAAAAAGCCAGCGGCCAAGAAAAAAACGGCGGCCACCCATTGAGGGTTACACTGCTGGTCGGCCTGTTAAGCCTTGCGCTAGCGGGCTGCGTGCCCTTTGTGCCGATTATTTAATCGGCGTTTTAGCAGGCAGCTAAAAGGGCGATAACACCCTCAGGTGGATGTAAACGAAGGAGTAACGACCCATGGCAGACGAACCCCAGACCATTACCATTGATGGTGCCGAGTACATTCTGGCGGAGCTCTCCGAGGCTGCCCGCAGCCAAGTGGTGAACCTGCGCATCACCGACGCCGAGATCGAAAAGCTCAACCAGCAGCTGGCGATCTATCAAACCGCCCGCACCGCTTACGCCAACGCGTTAGCCGCAGAGCTACCTAAAGAGCCATCTAAAACCAAGCACTGAGAGACCCAGCAGGGTATAAGGGCGCTCCATGCCACTACAGAATCGCGTTGACCCCTTTGGTGAGCTGCAGTCGGTCAGTGCCCGGGGGCGCCTGCTCGGCAATAGAGGCTTGCTGCACGATCAAGCGCGCAACATTGTTCGCCCCTGGAAGACCAAAGCATGGGTGACCTGTGTACTGGATTATGGTGGCTACCAACGGCCTGTCTTCGAGCCTGGGAAATACTCCCAGCTGTTTTTTCTGGATGAAGCCACGGCCTTCGCTGCAGGGCATCGCCCCTGCGGCACATGCCGTAACGAACGCTACCGGACGTTTAAGGCGAGTTGGCTAAACGCTAATCCAGGGGCGGTGGCCAGTGACAGGGCTACGATTACCGAGATCGACAAGGTTCTGCATGCGGAGCGGGCGGTCAGTGGCGGAGCCAAGGTAACCTTTGAAGCGCGGATTGATACGCTGCCGTTTGGCGTCTTCATTGAATGGAAGGGGAGCGCCTACCTGTTGACTGAAACGGCACTGTTGCCTTGGTCATTCAATGGTTATGCCCCGGCAGTCCCCCGCCCGGCAGCCCCCCGCCCGGCAGCCCATACCCAGGTGACCGTTCTTACTCCAGCTTCCATCGTGCGACTTTTTCAGCAAGGCTTTCGACCCCAGGTCGATGCCTCTGCTTCCCTATAGACTTGACAGCTAAGTGCTTCAATTACCAGCCATCTTGCCCAGCCGGATGACAGCACGGGTGGGAAGCAGCTTTAGCTCGCGACTGTTCAGGCTTCCAGCCTTATCAGCCTAAGGGGTGCCCTGGGCCCTTGTGGGAGGGAGCTTTAGCTCGCGACTGTTCAGGCTTCCAGCCTGATCAGCCTAAGGGGTGCCTTCGGCACCCTTCGCGCGCTGAAGCGCCCTCCCACAATTAATTTCCAGCCTGACGGAGCCACTTGTGGGAGGGAGCTTTAGCTCGCGACCGTTTGAGCTTCCAGCCTCATCAGCCTAAGGGGTGCCTTCGGCACCCTTCGCGCGCTGAAGCGCCCTCCCACAATTAATTTCCAGCCTGACGGAGCCACTTGTGGGAGGGAGCTTTAGCTCGCGACCCTGCTCCTTGCTAGCCACCTTCCACAGCTTAAGCGTGCTCAATTACCCCAGCCACCTTCCACAGCTTAAGCGTGCTCAATTACCCCAGCCAGCCATCGTCATCCAGAAGAGTGCGCACCGCTGTCAGCTTGATAACGCCAGCACCAAAACTACCGCCGACCGGATTAAACACATCCAGATAGAAGGTTTCATCCGGCTCGGGGGTCATGTCGCCAATCACTTCAACGGCAATCGTCGCTTGGTTCTCGCCAGGGTAGAGAATTAATGTATCCGCTACCGCCAGATAGTCCTCACCGGCGTTGGCGGTGCCATCGCGAGTGGCGTAGTCAACGCTTAGCCACTGGCCTGGGTCGCTACGCACGCCGTTAAATTCGAGCAGGAAGTAGACCAGCTGCGTGCCACTATTGCCTTCTTGAATCGAGGTGACCACATCTTCTGGTCGGGTAGGGGCGTTTGTGTCCATCTGGCGCAGGCTTTGGTCGATCCACTGCTGGTAGTGGCTCACTCGCTGGAAGCCGCCAATTTCGCCGAAGCTACTGTCCTGGGTGCCGTTCACATCGGGGTCTTGCCCATGACGGCCGATGGAGGCCACATAGGTAGAAATACCGGCCACTTTGTCGTTGATAAAGGCGGGGCCGCCGCTGTCCCCGGGGGCAATCATCCCTTCTGCCGCGCCAAGGCCAGTGTCGTTTAAGCCCAGCAGCATACCCAGGGCATCGTTGGCCCTGTTGCCGTTATCAAAATCAATAATGAGCTGCGAGCCGGTCAATGGATCCCAGCTAATGCCGCTGCCTAGGGCCTCTTTTAATGCCTCGCCGGTGGTATCAATGCGGTTTTCGGCTAAGCGTTTTGTGGGGACACCGCTGCTGCTCTGCACATAGCCCGCATTGCCATCCCCCGTGCCACCATAGCCCACCAGTTTGATAGTGCTGCCGACTTCGTTGCTATCCCGGTAGAGGGCGCTTCGTTCTGCGCTTATCGGCGCGGGTTTGCTTAACCACACCAGGGCAAGGTCATTGTTGCCGGTACCGTCTTGAAAGCGGGGGTGAAGAGCATAATCAGCGGTGGGTAGGGTAACCCGTCCGGCAGGGGTGTCCATCTGTATCGCGACATTGGCTCCCCCTTTGACGACATGGGCCGCTGTAAGCACCGCCCGCCCGCCGTAAAGTAGTACGCCCGTACCGTAGGAATCTCCGCTCGTTACTTTAACAACGCCATCGTAGCCTTCGCCGGGCAACACCCGATAGCGTTCAGGGTCGCGGGTCACGGTGACCATGTGCATTACCTCGCTGAATATTGAGCTGGATGAGAGACATTGGGTTTCACAAAAGTTGACACTCTTGTCTATCGTCAGTCGGCTTGTAAGTCACTAATATACCGAGTGAATGGCGACCCTTTCACCGTTAGATCGTTAGAGGGTTAAGGCAACCGAAGGCACTCTGTAAGGACAAAAATACAGCGGATGGCGCAAGCGGTAGCCTTTTTTAGTAGCAGAACGCTCTATTAAATTACCCATTCAACGTTATTAGTTACTAATATCGATAAATACTTACGTTGCGTCACACGTTATAATGACTTGGTGCGTCATACAAAAGGGGTAGGGAACCCTATGATCGCGTTTTAAACATCAATAAAAACAGCGGGATGCGTAGAAAAGCAGCACGCATTCACGACCATAAGGACAGTTACTATGCCCCTAACACCTGCACAAAAACAGGCGCTAGCCGATGAATTGATTGATGTTATGGAACGCTTCCAACACTACGTGGATCAACATCCTGATCACTATGAGGCGTTGATCACGCAGCCCTCCCCAGGTCACTTGATTATCAAGCTTCAGCCCGCTTACCCTTCTGAAGAATAAGCTGGGTAAGCCTCGATATTTGTGGGGTTAACAAAGCAGAGTTGGGTCGCCGGTCGGTGAGTAAACGGACGACCCCCAGGTTGACTGCATGCCGTCGGTTATTGAATGGCTCGCTGGTTATCCCGTGAGATGCGCAGCGGTCAGGCAATGTGTAAGGCTTTTAAAATGGGTAGTTGCTGCTCGGCAAAGGCGATAGCTTGCTCCTTCAGTTCGGCGATATTTTGCTCATCGCCTTGCACTGTTTTCCCTTCTTTGACCAGTTGTTGGCCTTGGGATTTAAGCAGTTGCCAAACAAACACTGCCCACTGTTCGGGCTGCTGTTTGCCCTGGGAACGGGCGAGCAGAAACAGCTGGTGAAAGCGAACCACTTTAACGCTACCGCCAATAACGGGGCTGGCCAGGTAGGTAACGTCATCGCTCCCGCGGGCTTTATCCATTAGATGCAGGTTGAGCTTGTCTGTGCGCTTCTTGGCTTTC
>Ga0209344_10004993_pt1 | contig 11736 bp, 8 predicted proteins | sample Cruoilmetagenom6_FD_187293 | JGI IMG/M metagenome (GOLD analysis project Ga0209344, IMG submission 187293) | Oil polluted marine microbial communities from Coal Oil Point, Santa Barbara, California, USA - Santa Barbara Oil Seep Sample 6 (SPAdes)... | ecosystem: Environmental > Aquatic > Marine >...
ATGTTGGTTCAGAGCGTCAATCTCGAAAAGCTTTTGGTTACTGAATCTTCCTTCCATTAATGCGAAAACAGAATCTCCCACAATCTCAGGAAGTTTCTTTTCTATGGCCCCAAAAATGATTTTTTCCAAAATAGGATCCACAATACCAAATTGATAAGCCATGAAGTTATGGCTCATATTTGGCATGTGACGTTCTTCATAATGATATGAGCGCCCCATTTCTATGACAATTTCCGCCAATTCCTGTTTTTGGTCCTCAAAAACGTGCATGTTTAAATAATTTTCTAAAGGTAAAATTCTTGAGGTGCTGCTATTCCAACTAATTGCACCCGCATAGGCGAAACCAGGATAGCTAATGGGAAGATATTGCCAATGCCCCATATCACCCCAATCCGTTAACAACATGCCTTTGGCTCCGTTTTTAAAGCCATTTAATACTGCGTTTTCGATATTACCCAACATATTATCAGTTCGTCCAGAAAGCGTCATCCAACTGCTGGTTCCAGGGCAAACTACAAACTCTAAACCCGCTGCTTTCATTCGCGCGGTATTTTTGTCAAATGGATGTTCGGTTTCATAACCCCATTCCAATACCGTAATATCTTTTGGCATTTTGTCTAGTAGCTCAGGATGCTTAACAATGATATCACCCCACATCCAAAATTCCTTGCCTTCTGCTTTCGCTATATCATATACTTTTAAGACATGGTCAAGGTAGATTTGACCAACACCAACTTCTGCCGCCAAATCTGCATTGTTGCAATGCCCTAATTCAAATGGTTCATCTAAATTGGCATTGAATTTATTCGAACTAAAATTGGGCAACATATCTTTCATCATCTGTTTGACCAGTTGAATACTTTCTTTATTCGACGGGTCTAGTGTTGTTTTTACCTTGCGCATGGGCATTAATTCATAACCGTCAGGGCATTCCGCCAGATGCTCGTAGGTTGATGTTTCCAACCATGCTTGCATATGACCCAGAGAATTTTGATTAGGTACGAGTTCTACAAAACGTTCTTGACAATAGGCATCTAGTTCTTGTATTTCTTCAGGTGTAATAGGAGTTTCTTTTCCTTCCCAAAGCTCTTTAAAACTAGGATATCCAAAAGAAAATCCTTCCGTATATAATTCTAAATGGTTGTATTTGAGCATTGAAAGCATATCAACCAAGGCTTTCAACGTATGCATTTGAGGCACTTTATCTCGGCTAATGTCATGCATTAAGCCGCGAACGGCCAAGTCTGGTTCATCTTGAATGGTAAGACAATCAATAGTTTTAGGAAATTGTTTTTTCAAATGATGGAGCGTGACCAATGCATAATATGCCCCCGCAGCTGTAGCATAATTGATGGAAATGCCAGTGGATTTTATGACTAATTCATACCCTTCGGATGCTAATTCCGCTTTTTCGTTAAATGTAATCTGGGAAACTTTAGTATCAATTTCCTCATTATTGCCGAGTAGCCTATCTACCCAATTGGCAGCGTTGGGCAAGTTGGTTGAAACTTTCCATTTTTTAGGCCATGCAAATTGATCTTTTTCCCAAGCAAAACTTTTAGGTAAGGGTAATAGAGCCAATTCGCTTACAGAATCTTTCCTAAATTCGAAGCGGTAAAATTCTGCGCTATTGGAAGTTAAATTAGCTTCTGCTTCTTTGAATTCTGCATCTGCTCTGTTGTATTGTCTATTGAAGAAGGCAAGCCCTCCAATTATCAGAACAAACAAGCCCAATAAGGCATAGACAGTTATTTTAAATAATTTTTTCATCGTGTACTAGCTTTTTTTGTTATAGCGGTCTATTTAACAGGTGACTGCTTATATTGTTCTAATTTTTGTAATCCTGAACTGGTGCACATTCCTCTCAAATAAACCATGATGGTATTTTTTATCAGTTCGGGCACTGACAAATTTAAGGAGCTGTATATCTTTTCTCTGGTAATTCCACTATACAATTGTTGACAAGCAATCAAACAAACATCTGGATTGATTTCTGACAGGAATAATCCGCTTTGTTTTCCCTGTTGTATATTATCGACCAATTTTTCAAATACTTTATTGTGGGTCGCTATAGCCTCATTCTGAAGTTTTGGATAATAGATATTTAGTTCAGCATAAAATCGAGGGTTTACATCAAATTCCAATTCGACTACACGGTATGTCATGTTCAGAATAGTTTCAATTTCATTGTCGGAGTCTTGCTCTAATAATTCATTAGTCAAACGCGAATAGTGTTTGTTAAGGCATGTTCGTAAAAGAGCTGTTTTATCGTCAAATAATTTATAAACTGTTTTTGTTGAAATCCCTGTAAGTTTAGTAAGTTGTTTAATTGTAAAGGATTGTGTGCCATTGTGCAAAAATTCTTGGAGAGCGATATCCACTACTTCTTTTTTTGATATTTTTGTTATAGGCATGGAAAATATATTTAGATAGATATTTTCCACAAATAAAGAGGAAAATATTAACTACACCAAATTTTCCATAAACTTTTCTATTTTATTCTACTTCTAGTATTTAGGGGAAATCTGGAAAGTGTTCAAAAAAAGATAGGGCTATAGTTAGTTACTATTAAATTATATTTTTTCTAATTGTTCTTTTAAAGTTTTTAACCCTTTTAGTGTAGCGATAGCTCTTAGATGATATTCAAGAACAGTTCATCTGCTTTGTGAAAGTCAAAAGTGCTGGCTGTATCACGCGGTATGTTAATAGTGATATCCGGTTGATATTTTTCTACACTCTCTTTTGTCAATTTATGAACCATCGCGTGTGGTTGTATTTAAAAGAGAAAAATATCCTAAGCTTTTTTTATCATCTGTGCTAATCAATTTACTGAGGTTGTTTACTAATCCATTTATTGTATTCAAAAAAATATCTTTGATTTTTCCCTTCAGAGAATTTTGTGATTCTTTTAATATCATTGAATGATATTATCAAAAGAAGCTTTATAATCAATATGAGACTTTAATTATTTTAAACTGATATAAATCATATTACAAGTTGTACTGATAATTTAACTTTAACACTATATTTATAGTATTTCTTTAAAATTAAAAACTCAATTACAGTAATAACTTTTTATATTAAATAAAATAATGGAAAATCTAACAACAAATTTTTATGAAGTTAATATTAAAGATGAAATTGCTATTTTACTTTTTAAAAATGATGTGTTTGAATTATTATGCAATAGAGGTAATAGCGATTTACTTTTGAATACTCTTGACGGCTTAGAAAAAGATCAAAAAATTAAAGCTCTATTATTCATAAATGAGCCTGATTATTTTGGCGAAAAAGTGTATGATATTTTTTTGAATACAATAATGTTTTCAGAAACTAAAAGTAAAGAATCTGAAACATCAAATTTTCATAAAAGAAACTTGAGAACCAAAGAAATAATTACTTTGAATCGATTTGTAGAATATATTTCAAATTATAGTAAAATATGTTTTGCAGTCGTTTCAGGTGGTATTGTAACTCCATTTTTTGGTTTGTCCCAAGCTATAGACATTCTATATGGAACAACTAAGACTTATTTTTCTTTAGCTCATAATAAATATGGATTACATCCAAGTGGTGGGTTGCCATATTTCTTAGTTCAAAAATTAGGATATAATAAGGCAATAGAATTAATGTTTTCTGATAAAATCTCATCTATAGAGGCCTTAGAATTGGGGTTAATTAATAAAGTTGTACCGGATAATGATTTTTTAGGTGAAGTAATTGAAGAAATAAAGAAAGTTACAAAGTTTAACAGTTCAGTATTAAGGAGTACTAAAAGATTATCATCTAATGTTCGCAATTCTTTATCAGATTATTTAGAGTATGAAACTGTTTACAAACCATAAATCTTACAGCACATTCCCACTTCATTGCGTTGCTCTTCATTCAGGGAAAAGAGCTTCATTACAAATATCTTGGACATAACCTTTTGTACTTTATTTGAGCTCTCCTAAATGAGATAGTAAAATTTCTTCTAAACATTTTTCGATATAAATTATAGTGCCATTTAAGTTTATTAAAACAGTCGTTTAATAAAACTTATCAACTGGAGGAAAACTCTACTAAAAAAAAACAATAGACTACACCTTTTTTACACCTCAAATGATGCAAACTCTTATATTCGTTGACTTAGAAAGATATTGTATTGGAAAATAGAAACAAATCATACAAAAATTAATAGCGAAAATCTTTTTCTTGCAAAAGTTATAGTTTTAATTATCTGGTTAACGTAAGGTCGACTATGGCAGGTTCTTCACTTCCATCACCATCAATATCGAACGTTGTAATGCCACTTATCATTAAGATATTATTATTGAGCTGGATATTGAATAATTCATAGTCGTCTGGAGCATCTCCGGCAAAGATTACGATAAGCCCGCATGAATATTCTTCTTCATTAAAACCGAGGGTTCCCGAAAAAATGTCAGGAGACTCTCCCGGAAGGTTAACAGTAATTGTAAAGCTACCATTTGATTGAACAGAAAAAGTAACACTTCCTCCTTCATCTATTATATCTATTCTAGTGTTACCCGTTGTACTACTAAAATCGGCATTTGTTGCGGTCCAGTTTCCAGTAAAATCCGACACAGAAATCGTTGAACAAGTTAACATAATCCCCGGTCCTTCGTCATCACTACTGCAAGAAGTTAAACTTGTCAAAACGAGAAATGCAAATAGTATATAAAATACATACTTTACTTTTTTAATTCGAAGAGCATAATTTTTCATGTCATTTTTTTTAAGGTTAAACTTCTAATGTCGTCAAAAAATCCTTAAGGATTAACAGCATTTATATCCACATCTAAAAGGATTAGATCCCATAGCGAATTTAATGACAATTCAAAATTAACTATGTAAATGATGAATGATTGATACCTATGTTTCAATCTTTAACAATTAGGTTACATGGTAAAATCGAACCGATACTAAAATTACTGTTACTGTTGTTAATATTTTGAGTAGTAAGAAGGAGTCTCTCCATAAGTCTCCTTGAAACATTTTGTAAAATAGGATAAGTTATTAAAGCCAACCTCATAGGCGATTTCGGAAATACTACCCCATTTCCCCTTTATTAATTCTGCCGCCTTATGCACCCTCATTTTGCGAATAAAATCAGAAGTCGAGAGTCCTATCAAAGCCCTGACTTTACGGTAAAGTTGTACCCTGCTTAAGCCCATTTCGCTACTTAAAAAGTTAACGTTTAGTTTGGATTCACCCAAGTTATTCATGATTAGTTCCCGTAGTTTAAAAATAAAGCGATCTTCTTGTGAACTAATAATTTCAGGTTGCGGGTATGCTAATAGATCTCTTTGAAGTTTCTTTTGCAAACTCTCTCTTTGATTCAGAATATTTTTGACTTTCAAACGCAACTCCCGACGATCAAAGGGTTTCGTTAAATAATCATTAGCGCCGTGGGAAAGGCCCGCCAATTTATCCTCGTTCGACGCCTTGGCAGTAAGCATAATAAAAGGAATATGTGAGGTTTTTTCATCTGATTTAATTCGACGACACAACTCATCTCCTTCCATCTTTGGCATCATAAGATCACTAATAATTAAGTCTGGAATTTCCTTACTTGCTATATTGAGGCCCTGCTCACCATCAACTGCCTTAATCAGATGACATTCAGCTCTCAAAATATCGCCAATATAATTTCTAAGGTCTTCGTTATCTTCAACTAATAATATGGTATTTAAATCTGATTTCTTAGGGGTAATCTCTTCTTTATTCTCCAAAACCCTACTGTTTGTAGTTGTCCAATTTAAGTCATCGACCATTTTCTCATGTCGAACCATTTCAATAGGCAATTCGACCTCAAAGATCGACCCTTTTCCTTTTTCTCCTTCTACTTTAATACTACCATCCATGAGTTCAACTAATTCTTTAGTGAGGGCTAATCCTATTCCTGTTCCTCCAGCATGTTTTTCGTCAGAACGATAGAAACGATCAAAAACCTTGTTTTTTTCCCGATCATCAATTCCTGGGCCTGTATCTTCAACACTAATTATCAATTGAGGTCTAGGATTAGATTCGTCTATCCTGGCTTTGACGGTAACGTTTCCACCCGTCGAAGTGAATTTTAAGGCATTTGATATTAAATTATAGACAACCATTTCTATTTTTTCATCATCAATTAAAACTACTGCAGTCGTAATTGGAACATCAACAGTGTAACTAATTTCTTTCTTTTCTGCCAGAGAAGAAAAAGAAGAGCCGATGGCGCGTAAAAAACCGAACAATTCTTGTTCTTTTTTATGAACTGTGAGTTTGCTAGCTTCCAACTTTGAAAAATCCAACAGCTGATTAATAAGTCGTTTTAAGCGTTGGCTATTTCGTTGTATGATCCGGAGGCTCTTTTTTGCTTTCAGATTATTAATAGTGGGTTGCTCCAAAAGATCGTTTGCTGGCCCAGTGATAAGAGTCAAGGGTGTTCTGAATTCATGTGAGATGTTGGCAAAAAAACGAGATTTCATTTCGTTTACTTCTTGCATTTTCTCTACTTCCATGTGTTCTAAGCGGAGACTTGCCTTTAGACGTTCCCTAACGACAAAAACTCTTATTATTAGGTATGCCATTAAGATCAAAAGAAGAAAATAAATAAGATAAGCCCACCAAGTAGCCCAAAATGGAGGATTTATTTCTAAAGAAACCGCAATAGGTGTTTCATTCCATATACCATCATTATTCGTAGCTTTTACCCTAAATGTATACCCTCCAGGATCTAAATTTGTAAAAGTTGTTGTGCGATCATCACTATAGATCCATTGATCGCTTAAACCTTCCATTTGGTAGGCATACTTTACTTTTGAAGGGTTTATAAAGTTCAGTCCGGCAAAAGTAAAAGAGATCATATTTTGGTTGTAGGGTAAATCCAAGTATGCTATATCATTAAGTGCTTTAAGTTTTTCGGGTGAGCTAATCGGTTCATTAAATAATTTGACTTCAGTAATTACTGTTAAAATGGGTTTAGTATCAAAGGTTAAAGGTTTGGGTGTAAAGCTGTAATACCCACCATTTCCTCCAAGAAGAATTTTACTATTTTCTTTATCAAATAATAAAGCCTTATTCCAACCATTATTATAGTTAAGACCATTCGATTTATCATAATATTTAAACTTCCTTTTATTTAAATCTATATTTAAGATGCCCTCTCCGGTAATCATCCAATAGTTTTTATGATGATCTTGGGTTATGGCTTTTATTGCGGTATAAGGTAAACCTAGTTCTTGATGAACATCCACCATTTTGTGCTTACTCTTTACGAAAATATTGAGTCCACGTTTGGTTCCAATAAATATACTGTCATTATCAGGTGTGTAAAGTACATTTACCTGATTATGGATAAGACTGTCCTTTTGTTGACCTTCTCCTGCTTGTTTCATATAAAATTTATCGGTTGTCAGATTTATCACCGCCACACCGAGAGATGTTCCGCACCATATTTCTTCTTTGTTCAATCTAATCACATCATTAAACCTTATATTCCCTCTATTCAAGAAACTCTGAGTGTCAGGCATCCATTGGCTTAGACTGGCAGAAGTGCAGACCCACATTTCTTCAAACTGATCTTTGTAAATTTTAAGAACCGTATCATGCCCTAGCCCCTTAGCGTTTCCAGGTATTGCCCTGTATATTTTATTTTCCCTCTTTTTAGGATTAAAAATGTTCAAACCTTCACTGTCAGTGCCAATCCAAATAGTATTATCGTTGCCTCTTTCAAGAGCCATGATATTAATGTCCGAAATAAGATCTTCTCCTATCTGTTGATTAGTTTTATTAGAATATACTCCAGAAAAGAGCGTTCCAAAATGAATTTCTTCCTTATTTTTTAATATTGCAGATACCCGGACACTATTATTCGGAGCTTTGAAAAAAGAAAATTCTTGATCTTTAGAAATAACAAGCAGCTCACCTTTGGTTAGTCCTACCCACAAAGAACCCTCGTTGTCATTATAACTACTTCTTATGTTTTTTTCTAGTTTCTCAACGGCAACAAATTTTTGGATTAGGGAATTGAATTCATAAATATAACCGTCATAAGAAGTTACAATGAGCCTACCTTCTCTATTAACTATCGAATTCAAAGAGTTTGATTTTAGAAAATCATTATTTTCAATATCAAAATGACTATATTTTCCAGTTGCTTTTTCAAGTTTATTAAACCCTCCAAAGGTCGCCATCCATATATTTCCTTTACCATCGTCATACATCTCACGAATTACATTATTCCTGAAATTCGCGGCTGGATCATCAAGTTGGTTAAAACGATAGTGCTGAAAATGCTCGTTAACGGGATCAAACTTATCAACGCCTCCTCCATTAAACCCTAACCACAAATATCCATAACCATCTTCAATAATTTTTGTAACATAATTATTGCCTATACCGGATTCATTTTCCTTTTCTAAACGATAATTTTTAAAAGAGTTGGTCTCAGGAAGGAACTTGCTAAGACCGCCCCCAAGGCTACCAATCCAGATTGTACCTTTCTTATCCTGGAAAATTGCTTTTATAAAATTTGCAGCGATTGAAGTACTGTCTTCAGGGTTTGAAAGGAGACGAGTGATCTGATCCGTTACGGGATCTAAAATATTAAGCCCTCCCGATTTTGTTCCAATCCAGATATTGCCCAGTTGGTCCTCCATGAGCTCATAAATTTCATCATCTGATAATGTGTGTTGGTTACTACGATTGCTGCGATAAGCTTTAAAATCAACTCCATCAAAACGATGAAGGCCATGGGTGGTGCCAAACCACATAAAACCTCTACTGTCTTGCAAAATAGCATGTGTTTCTATTTCTGCAGTTTTATCAGGCAAATCTATATATTTATAGTACCTACTCCCTTGTTGTGCATAAGAAAAGGTAAACAGGATAAAACATAAGAGAATTGAATATGTGAATTGGAGTTTAGTCATACAATCACAAAATTAGTCGTCAATCATAAAGACACCTGACCAACAAAGCTACTAAACTTTGAATAAGATCAAAATTAGTATAATTATGTTTAAAAGAAATTGACTACGGGAAAACAAAAGCATATACCTCTTTTACACCTCATTGTCCCCTAGCCCCTGTCTAAAATAAGTTGTCTTGTAAACCGTCTATAATGAGGAGTCGGCCTATGCGGTGGATAAAGGATTCATCACACCCACCCCCTTGAGCATTACTCCCTAGTACCTAATTAGATATAGAAATAACTATTTTATTTAAAGAATTAATACGGAAAAATTTGCAAAAACTTAAATTTTATTTAAGTAAAAACGAAGGTTGAGTTGTTATTAAAATAATGGCTGTTGAAAAAAGAAGAACTATGTAATTCTAAAAATTGATATCAATGAGAAAAATCAATATTCAGAGCCCTCCCCGCAAGTCATCAAATAAAGAGTACAAGGAGAAGCCTCAAGATGTTTTCTCCTCAGTTGATGGATTATTATCTTTTTACTCCAGAAAATCATTCTTAAGAACACCACTTTTAGAAAATATCACCATAAAGGGATTTTTAAAAGAAGAGGGTGAGATCATTATTTACCTTCATGAAAAAGATCTTATCAATATTCCTTCAGACATAAGAGAGAATTTCAAATTCAAATATGGATTAGATTCTATACTGTTTCCTAATACTCTATTTTTTAAAGGAAGTCTTATGGAAGGCTTCAGTTATGCGAACTTGTCAAAGGAAATAAGCACATTTATTGAACGGTAGCACATAGCTTCACTGAAAAAAGTAGAACGAGCAACTTCTATTGGCAAACTTAAACGTATAGAAGATATAGTTCATTTGAATTCTAGCTTTTCAATCATATCAAAAAATGATGAAATGGCAAAAATTCGAAAATATTCAAAGTTAAACTTAGAGATTGATATTTCAATTCAATTTAAACGTGGAGCCGCTTAAAACTGATACTCATTGAATAAACTTACACATAAAATATTTATAACTTCTATGGTTGTAATTAGCGTAATTGCAACCATCTATTTAATTTATACGGGTTATATATACTATAATACCTCTTTAGAAGAACGCTTTTATCACCCACATCATAATTGGTTCAAACCTAGCGGAATATATGGCCAAGGATTAGGCATTGTTGGAACATTTATGATTGCATTTGGGGTGTCAATTTATATTGCCAGAAAACGATATAATTTTTTATCAAAATATATTCGCTTGAAGTATTTATTAGAGTTTCATATTTTTCTGTGTACACTTGGTCCAATATTAATATTATTTCATACCGCCTTTAAATTTGGAGGCATTGTTTCAATTGCTTTTTGGAGTATGGTTGCGGTAGTTTTAAGCGGTGTTATTGGGAGATTTATCTATCTTCAAATTCCTCGAACTATAGAAGGAAGACAGCTTAGTTTAGGTGAAGTAAAAGATATGAAAACAGATCTCGCGAGTGTGCTGAATGATAAATTTAAATTAAAATCAAACACAATACAAATTGTCACGAATTTAATTAGTGGAGAAAATACTTCAGACGGTCAAAAAACCTTAAGTAATTTAAGAAAAGTTCTAAATCGTAAAGATTTACCAAAAGAGCACCGAAAAAGTATCATTAAAATGGTTAAACATGAAATCTCTCTTGCGGGTAAAATTGCCAGATTAGAAACCATGCAACGACTTTTTAAATACTGGCACGTTGTACATATGCCTTTTGCGATTATCATGCTTATAGTTGTAGTCATACACGTTGCGGTGACTTTAACGTTTGGTTATAAATGGATATTTTAATGGAAGAAGTACTCTTAGAACAAATAATCATATATGGAACGATAGCAATACTGTGTCTTACGACCATTTTTTTTTATATGCGTAAAAAAAAGGTGAAATCAATTAAAACCGTCGAAAAAGTTGAAGTTGCTAAAGAAGAAGGATTGTTCGAACCTGTTTCTTTGTATCCGCATATTGATTTGAATACTTGTATTGGAAGTGGTGCTTGTATAACAGCATGTCCTGAAAAAGATATTTTGGGTATCGCAAATGGAATTGCTACGGTAATAAACAGTGCCAACTGTATTGGTCATGGAGCTTGTTTTCATGGATGCCCGGTGGAGGCTATATCATTACGCATTGGTACTGAATCAAGAGGTATTGAACTACCACATGTAGATGAAAGTTTCGAGACAAACATTAAAGGAATGTATATCGCGGGAGAATTAGGTGGTATGGGACTTATCAAAAATAGCGTAGAACAGGGAAGTCAGGCAATAGAAAATATGGTGAAACATAAAAAGCCATCAAAAGAAAATGTGCTAGACGTAGTTATTGTTGGTGCGGGACCAGCTGGGATTTCAGCCACCTTGGCAGCTAAAAAGCATGACCTTTCATCTATTACCTTAGAACAAGATTCATTGGGTGGGACTGTATATACTTTTCCTAGATCTAAAGTTGTGATGACCTCACCTATGGATTTACCTCTATACGGAAAAGTTAAATTATACAATACTTCTAAAGATGAGCTAATCGAATTGTGGAAAAAGGTTATCTCTGAGCATGACCTTGAAATCGTTGAGAACACCAAGGTTGATAGAATAATTCCACTTGAAAATGATACTTTTAAAATTATAACCAATACCGGACATGAATATGTAAGCAATCAGGTACTTATGTCAATTGGAAGAAGAGGAACTCCAAGAAAATTAGGGATTCCCGGAGAAGAATTACCAAAAGTTGCATATCGCTTACTGGAGCCTGAACGTATATCAGATAAAAAAATAGTTGTTGTTGGC
>Ga0209344_10004994_pt1 | contig 11736 bp, 12 predicted proteins | sample Cruoilmetagenom6_FD_187293 | JGI IMG/M metagenome (GOLD analysis project Ga0209344, IMG submission 187293) | Oil polluted marine microbial communities from Coal Oil Point, Santa Barbara, California, USA - Santa Barbara Oil Seep Sample 6 (SPAdes)... | ecosystem: Environmental > Aquatic > Marine...
TCATTTGAAAGGCGGCTTAGCGTATACGTTCACGCCAAAGCGTATAAGCGCCCATGGTGATGACGATTGTCATGCCGACCAGTGTCCAGCCATCGGGAATATCACCCCAGATCAACCAACCCAGCAAAATGGCCCAGATCATGATCGTGTAGCGAAACGGGGCAACGGATGCGATTTCACCGACACGCATGGCGGCAACGGAGAAGTAATAACCGCCGAAAAGAAAGCTTGCGGCAAGGGCTAGAAGTGCCAGCTCGAAGCTTGATACAGGTGTCCATTCACCAAAGAGGATTGTTGCAATGCCACCTGTGACGGTGATGACGACCGCGGTGACGAAAGAGACGAACAGCGATGATACGTTCGTTGAAAACCGCCGCACGGTCAGGTCTCGCCATGTCACGAAGGCCACGGCACCCAATCCGAACAGGGCGTAGACGTTAAACCCGTCGGCGCCGGGACGCACGATGATCAACATGCCGATGAAACCGATCAGGATGGCAACCGCGCGACGCCAGCCAAAATATTCGCGCATGAATAGGGCGGCCGCGACAGAAATCGTCAGGGGCAAGGCCTGTAAAATGGCGGTTATATTGGCGATGGGCATGTTGACCAGAGCGGTCAGGAACATCAAGGTGGCCCCGACCTCGGCCACGGAACGCCATGCGATAAGCTTTTGATCGGCGCGGTTTGGCAGGGTTTTGAATGTACCGCTGAACAGGGCCAGACTGCCAATGAAAAGGATGGTGAACAGGCCGCGAATGAAAATGGCCTGATAGACGTTCATGTCTGATGCCACGGTTTTGACCGCCGCATCATTCAGGGCAAAACCTGCCATTGAGCCACACATGAAAGCAGCACCGATCATATTGTCTGTTCTAAGGATGCGCATGGAGTAACTTTGATTTGTTTGATACAGTCGTATCTGGGGAAATCACGTTTGGCGAGACAATAATTGTACCCCCTGAAGTGGCTTAAATGCATCCAATGAATTTTATGCAATCCAGCAAGGTGTTGGTAGGGGTATTCAAGGAAGATACTGAAGATGAGTTTGACAAAAACATTGGCAAATATCGCAGTTGGTATGGCTATTGCATAAGATTCGAAAAATTTGGCGGATGGCACACACCGTCCATCTGGTGGCGTGATCCGTGCCTTTCTTTATCCGCCCAATTTATTTCCCATGCGTTTGCGGCGCTCTTTCATTGCCGCTTTACTTTTTGGTGTTCCATCGTGGAATGAACCGAAAAACTTGTCCCACGGGATTTCCAATGATCCGTAGTTGCATTCAAAATATCGGTGGTGCATTTGGTGGTGAAAGGTTCCAAGGGCAAGACGGTTCTTGTCCTTGATCACCAGACCTTCAAAACCGGAATGCGTAGTGGCCGCTGTCAGGCAATAGTATTGTAAATGAAACAGTATATGTACCGGGTGACTGGCTATGACCCAATGGATCAAAACGCCGCCTAGGAATATGATGTGTTCAACCGGGTGCATCGACAGGCCCGACATTGGAATTACGGTGATGCACGTGATGCGCAAGCTTATAAAGAGGGCGCCAGTGTAGCCAACGATGGATCCAGTAGAAATAGAAGCTTTCCCAGATCGGGATCAGAAAGAAAATTGCGACGAACCAAATTGGGTTGGTACTGAAAGTCAGGATGGTCAGGTAACCGTTTGCAAAAGCCCAGATCATCAACGCCTCGTAGGCTGTCCAAACGGTGACACCACTGGTTAAAGTCCAAAAAATATTGTCGTAGGTTTGGCTGCCCAAAGTGAACATGCGTCCCTTTGCTAAATCGCGGGGGTCGTATTTTAGGGCGCTGCCCTGACTCGTGAAGGTGAAAAACCACAAGTGCAAACCGCCTGCAGCCAACGTCATCAAAGTCGCATTGCGCAGCCACATGATTGCTACCCAGCCAAATGCGAAGTTTTGTGATGTCTCTAACGCAGGTTGCAACCAGTACCAGCTGAGAAACGCTACACCAACAAGGATCAGACGTTCCGAGATTAAGAACCAGCTGTCCCAGAACCAACGTAGAATTTCCAATGGGCGCAAGGGCCACCTAAACAAGGGTGATATACGAATTGGCAGTTCGGGATGATGGTTCCATTCTTTGCCGGTTTCATTCATTAGCTGTACATCGTTTTCTTTCTGGCCCGGGTCTGGGCAGTTGCATCTGTTGACCCGTCATGGAAAGTGCCAAACCAGCGATCCCATGGCATTTCCTGATTGCCGTAGTTGCATTCGAAATAACGGTGATGCAGTTGGTGGTAGAAGGTACCCAAAGCCAGTTGTCGTTTGTCTTTGACCAACAAATCTTCATAGCCCGTGTGGGTCATGGCCGCCCCCGGACCTTGGTATAGGACATGGAAAATCAGATGAATTGGATGTGAGGCAACAAGCCAGTGAATGCAAAGCGTTGTCAGGTAAATGAAGTGCTCTACAGGGTGCATTGACATGCCAGACCACGGGCCGATGTTGATATTGCGATGATGTAGCGAATGATAACGGGTGTAGAAAAACGGTATGTGCAACAAGCGGTGTACCCAGTAAAAGTGAAATGCTGACCAGACGGGCAACAGCATCAACCACAGGACAAACCACACAGGGTTTGATGTGAATGTGATCGTGGGGGCATAGCCGTTGGCCATCAACCACATCGTGATCACCTGAAACGCGGTCAGTTGGGCAACGCCACTGGTCAGTGACCAGAACACATTATCCTTGACTTGATCTGCAAACAGGAAGCTGCGGTTGTTGCGGGTTTGATCGCGGCGATCGAATTTCAGGGTCTTGCCTTGGCCTTTGTGTATATAGAAATACCAGTGCAACCCACCCGCGATGGTGAGCATTGCACCCATGTTTACCGCCCAAGTCTGTATTATCCAGCCAACGGCAAATGTCTGTGCGGTTTCAAGCGATGGGTAGGCAAAAAACCAAAGTGCTGCCGCCAGAATTGCCAACAATACGCGCTCGGACAGGCTAAGCCAGTTATTACGCAACCAACCGATCAGAAAACGCGGTTTGTTCAGGTGGGTAAAGGGGGATGGGTCCTTAAGGGGCAGGTCGGGGTGATAGTTCCATTCTTTGTTTTGGGATTGTGTACCGTTAACCAGCATAATCCGAGCTTTCTTCATCCAAAATGGTTTTCAGCTCTGACAGGTGTTTTTCTGCCTGCGCAGGGTAATCATCTAATTCCTGCGCGGTTTTTTCGGCGATTTCATCAGACAGAATGCGCAATGCTTGGCCAGTTTGTAGGGCACGGATATAGGTTTCGGCGGCGCGTTCGAAATAATACATACGGTTGAACGTGTCGGCTACACTATCGCCGATCACCAATACCCCGTGATTGCCCATGATCATGGTTTTGTGTTGCGGGTTGGCAAATAGTTGGGCGCAGCGTTTACCCTCTTCTTCAAAGGCCAAGCCGCCATATTCTTCGTCAATCACATAACGGTTGTAGAACATTGCGGTATTTTGGTCGATGGGCAGCAAACGGCTGTCAGCCAAGCTGGCCAAAACCGTGGCGTGGATTGAATGCACATGCATCGCACACCGCGCCTGCGGGCAGAGCCGATGAATTGAGCCATGCAGGCCCCACGCAGTGGGGTCAGGGGCGTTCGGGCCGCTTAATGTTTCAGGGTCATTGGCATCCAGAAACAACATATCGCTGGCTTTGATCCGCGAAAAATGCATCTGGTTCGGGTTCATCAAAAACTGTGTGCCGGCGTCATTCACGGCCAGAGAGAAATGGTTGGCAACCCCTTCGTGCATATTCAGACGTTCGGTCCAGCGGAAGGCCGCAGCCATATCGGTGCGTTCCTGTTTATAGGGCAGATTGGGTAAGTGGGTGACAGTTTGGGACATGGTTGATTCCTCCTACTTTATAGAGAACTCTATTATCCAAGGTGCGTCTAACAAAAAAACCGACCAAAGGAGGTCGGTTTTGATTGTATGGGTTTGTATTGGCTATGCTTGGATGTGGTAAGCTTCCATGCCCAGTTCGGTTTGATCCAAGCCAGTGACCTCTTCTTCTTCGGTGACACGGATACCCATTGTATGTTTCAATATGTACCAAACGATGCCTGACAGAACGAAGGTAAAAATACCAACCACCATGATGGAATATAGCTGTGTACCCAGTGACGCTTCATCGTTGGTAAAGACAACCGCGATTGTGCCCCAGATGCCGCAGAACAGGTGAACCGGAATGGCACCGACAACGTCGTCGATTTTCAAACGGTCAAGGAATGGAACACCGAAGACTACGATTGCGCCGCCAATCGCACCGATTATCGATGCGGCCCCTATGCTTGGGGTCAGCGGTTCTGCGGTGATCGAGACTAAGCCTGCCAATGCACCGTTCAGGATCATGGTTAGGTCAGGCTTTTTGTAGATGACTTGGGTCAGGATCATTGCAGCGATTGCCCCGGCTGCCGCAGCCGCGTTGGTATTCACGAAGATGCGTGAGATATCTGCGACATCACCGACACTACCCATGGCAAGTTGTGATCCACCATTGAAGCCAAACCAGCCCAGCCACAGAATGAACGTACCCAGTGTTGCCAGCGGCAGGTTGGATGCAACCATCGGGATGACTTTGCCGTCTTTGTATTTGCCGATACGTGCGCCTAAGATCAAAGCGCCCGCAAGGGCGGCCCAACCACCGACAGAGTGTACAACCGTTGAACCTGCGAAATCCAAGAAGCCGGCTTGATCCAAGAAACCGCCGCCCCATTTCCAAGACGCTTGAATAGGGTAGATCAGTGCAGTCAGAATGACTGTAAAGATCAGAAACGGCCAAAGCTTGATCCGTTCGGCAACCGCACCGGACACGATGGATGCGGTGGCCGCACAGAACATCAACTGGAAAAAGAAGTCGGAACCGACAGTGGCGTATGATAGATCAGCGTCTGCGGCGGATAGGCCAACGGCCTCTAGCACAGTTGGGCTGAAGCTACCCAAAAGATTGGGAACGACCCATGCGTCACCCGGGTACATCAAATTGAAGCCGACCAGATAATAGAAAATACAGGCAAGCCCGAACAATCCCATATTTTTGGTCAGCTGCATGGTAACGTTTTTTGAACGCACAAGCCCCGCTTCGAGCATGGCGAAACCGCAAGCCATAAAAAAGACCAGAAAACCGCCAATCAGGAACAGGATGGTAGTTAAAATATAGCTGACTTCTGATGGGACAGCAGCGGATACATCTTGGGCAAAAGTTGCAACAGGTAGGGTTGTTGCAATCAGGCCAAGACCGGATGTTTTGATTAAAGAGTTCATTTTCATTTCCTTGATTTAGATCGCGTCTGCGCCGGTTTCGCCTGTGCGCACGCGCACGGCCTCTTCGACGTTCAGGACAAAGATTTTACCGTCACCGATTTTACCGGTTTTGGCGGTGGCTTCGATGGTTGATATGATTGTTTCGGCAAGCGCGTCGGCGACGACCAGCTCAATGCGGACTTTAGGTACAAAATTGACGGCATATTCTGCGCCGCGATAAATTTCCGTGTGGCCTGATTGTGCGCCATACCCTTTGATTTCGGTGACCATCATGCCTGTGGCGCCTGCGGATGTCAGGGCTTCATGCACCGCTTCCAGTTTAAACGGTTTGATTGTTGCAATAATGAGTTTCATTTTACCCTCTCTTTTTCACCACTAAATAAAAGGCAGGCCGTGAGGGCGGCAATTCAAAGTGGGCAGATTGAAGTGAAATAATGGCAAAAATGCTTAATAAATAATCGTGACTAGGTTTTTGCCTAATAAATAATCATAAAGCAAAGCGTTAATCGCAGCATAAGTACTCTACAAACCAGTATAGAAAGCTTAGATTCGACCGAAAAAGAGCAGCAAAAGAACCGTTATGGCCAATCAAGGTAATAATCGGCCCCCGTTGGTGGCCCCCGTGAAGAATTTTCAAATACCGCCCGAAAAGGCGCCCAAAAAGAAACCTGCGAAAAAGCCCAAGAAGCGTCGCAAAAGTATCAAAGGTTTTTTCCAATCTATATTGCGCACAATTTCGCGCGTAATTTGGTGGATCATGTGGCGTGTGGCTGTTGTACTGGCATTGGTTTTGGGCGCGGGCGTTTTTTATTATTACAAGGATTTACCGCCGGCAATGGCATTGATGGATGACCGTAAGCGTGGCTCTGTGACGATGATGGATCGAAACGGAGATGTTTTTGCCTGGCGCGGAGATCAGTTTGGTGGACTGGTTTCGGCCGCTACGGTTTCGCCAGCCTTGAAAAATGCGGTTATCGCGACCGAGGATAAACGGTTTTACAGGCATTTCGGTATTTCGCCACGCGGTATTTTAGGGGCTATGCGTATCAATATAAACGCAGGGCGGTCGCCCCTGTCCGGGAACGGTGGGTCTACGATTACGCAGCAGGTTGCCAAACGGGTGTATTTTTCCGATTTGCGTTCAATAGAGCGCAAGATTAAAGAAGTGCCGATGTCGATTGCGATGGAGATCAAATACACCAAGGATGAAATTCTTTCTATTTATCTGAATAGGGCTTATTTGGGTGCGGGTTCTTACGGCTTTGAGGCGGCTAGCCAACGATACTTTGCAAAATCGGCGCGGGTGTTAAGCGCGTCCGAGGCGGCAATGCTTGCCGGACTGCTGAAAGCCCCGTCAAAATTTGCCCCAACACGCGATATCGGACGGGCACAGGGCCGCGCGGATTTGATTATCGGATTGATGGAAAATCAGGGATATTTAACCAAAGGTGAAGCCATTGCCGCAAGGAACAACCCCGCTAAACTTTCAGCCGTGGCAGAAAAACGGGCCGGTGGGTATTTTGCGGATTGGATTATGGAAAGTGGCCCTGATTTTATTTTAAAAGACACTACAGAAGACATCGTGATCAAGACCACTTTTGATGAACGGGTGCAAAAAGCTGCTGAAGAGGCACTTGATTTTATTTTTGAAAATAAGGTCAAAGCAGGATCAAAAGCACAAGCCGCGATTGTTGTGATGTCGCGTGACGGGGCAGTGCGTGCAATGGTGGGTGGCCGTAATCTGGGGATTGCAGGCGGCTTTAACCGTGCAACGCAGGCTTTGCGACAAACCGGTTCGTCGTTCAAGCCGTTTGTTTATGCGGCGGCATTGGAAAACGGGTTCAGTTACAATTCGATCGTTATCGATGAACCCTTAACGATCAATATCCCGGGTTCAGGCCCGTGGAGTCCAAAGAACTATTCCCGTGATTTTAAAGGCCCGCTAACATTTACAGAAGCCTTGGTTGCTTCTGTCAATACTGCGGCTGTTCGTATATCCGAAGAAGTCGGGCGTGAAAAAGTACGGGTTCTGGCAAAGGACTTTGGTATTGAAAACAAATTGGCAGCAGGGCCTGCGGTGGCTTTGGGGGCGTCTGAATCAACGCTACTGGAAATGACTGGTGCATATGCGGGTATTTCGAATTCAGGGATCAGTGCCAGACCATACGGTGTGATGGAGCTGACTATTCAAGGCGACAATGCCCCTTTGATGGGAAAATCAACCGGAAGCGGGAAACGGGTTATCAACGACCATGCTGCCGCCGAACTGATTTATATGATGAACCAGGTTGTCGAAACCGGAACGGGACGGCGCGCCAGATTGAACGGGCGCGAAGCCGCCGGCAAAACAGGTACGACCCAAGGTGCGCGGGATGCGTGGTTTGTCGGATTTACCGCTGATTACGTTGCGGGTGTCTGGATGGGCTATGACGACAATTCCAAACTGTCAGGTGTCACGGGTGGTGGTTTGCCTGCCGATATATGGCGCGAAACCATGCTGCGAGTGCATGACGGTCTGCCATCAAAACCGTTGGCAATGATCCATCCGCTGCCCGAGGAAATTGTGGATAATCCCGATGGCAGTGACAGGCCGACAAATTTGTCACGCGCCATAGACAGGGAATTAAAGCAGTTCGAGAAAGACGCCGAGACGATAATGAATAAGTTGCTTGGCGGTATTTTCGGTCGCAGGAATTAAGGCTATCCGGCTGCCTTAAGCCGTGTGATCAGCTTTGCGACTTTCCCGCCGCTTCTGTCCAGCATGGAACCAACTTCTTCGCGTTCGGTTTTGATCATACTGATCCCTTCGATATAAAGGTCGAACATTTGTTGTTTGCCATTACGTTCAAAAACTTGCCATTCAACTATGAACGGTGCCGAGCCTTTGAATGTGACGAGGCTTTTGACCAAAACACCTGATTTTACTGCTCTGGCACTGACGACATTAATCTCAGAGCCGATGAATTCACGGAAGCGTTTACCGTATTTGCGGGAAAGATACTCACGAAATGCGGCTGTATAAGCCTTTTGTTGTGCCGGGGTCGCACCGCGCCAAGGCGGGCCCAAACAGGTGCGTGCAATCGCATTTACGGCTGCGTATTTTCCAAAGATCCTGTCAAAATCTTTATACATGGCAGGGCCCGATTTGCCTGAATTAATCACTTTAAAAATGTCGTCAGACAATCTGTTGATCAATTTTTCTGCATCTGCCTTGGTTAAGGAAAATCCGGCGGACGGTAGCGCCAATATCGTGCCAGTTGCACCGATACCTGCAAGAAATGTTCTACGGTTTGATGTTTTAAAAATCGGCAAAGGGATCCTCCAAACTATCTTCGTCTATTGTACCTTTATTTAATTTGAAATCACGGTTTTGCAAGTAAAGAGATCGTGCGGCAATGTAACTGTCGTCAGAATTATAAAGCGTATCTTCAATAACTTCAGAGTATTGATTGCGATCGCCCAGACGGTCAAGAACGCTAAATCCAAAGCCTGCCCAACGTGCATCTGATGATTCCAGTAGATTTACAGGGTTGATGGCGGTATCGACAACAAAGCCGATTGTATCGCGTGTGGTGCTTGGACCCAAAACCGGCATTTCGTGGTAAATACCTTGCCCCACACCCCAAACGTGCAGTGTTTGACCGAAATCAGCGTTATTGTCGGTAATGCCCGCTTCGCTTGCAAGATCGCCCAGACCAAAGGTTAGGCTGTTGACGGTAAAGGTTAATAAGGTTTGGCCGAAACCCTTGGCGTCAGCCTGAAGGATATTGTTGACAGCCTGACCCGGAAGACCCAGATATCCGGAAAAATTGCTGACCATATGGATCAATACAGGTGGTGTAATAAAACCATAACCCTTTGCGGTAGGTCCGATCAGGGCCCGATCCAGACCTTTATTGAAGGCATGAACCTTGCGGCTGGACTTTTCATAGGGGTCATTGATAGCCGTTTTTGTAACAGGTGCCGCGCATGCCGACAAAACGCATAAAGCTGTAAAAAGTACAGTAATTCTGCGAAATAAGTGTAAAAATGGTATTTGCCTAAAAATCACGGGTCTACTCATACTGATTAAATCGAACCTCTACATAGCCTTTTGTGAATATCTGTCCATATTCACATTAAAATTATCACAATAATGGGTGACGTCAGTGCGAATCTGTTGCAACTATGCACATAACATATTTTTTACAAGGAGTCCCTTATGGCTGGGAAAATCGAAACACGTTTGACAGAGTTGGGAATTGAATTGCCGGATGCGCCAGCACCTGCTGCGAATTACGTTCCGTATGTTGTGATTGGCAATATGGTTTATGTTTCAGGTCAAATCTCAAAAGATGCGGGTGGCCTGATCTGCGGTAAACTGGGTGATGACACTTCGGTTGAGCAAGGGGTTGCGGCCGCGCGTGTTTGCGGGATGAACCTGATTGCGCAATTGCGCGAAGCTTGCGGTGGTGATCTGGATCGTGTGGTTCAGGTGGTGAAACTGGGGGGATTTGTGAATGCGACACTTGATTTTACCGATCATCCCGCGGTGATTAACGGCGCGTCCGATCTTATGGTCGAGGTTTTTGGCGATATTGGCGCACATGCACGTGCTGCTGTTGGCTGTGCATCGCTTCCTTTGGGCGTGGCCGTTGAGGTTGAAGGCATTTTTCAGATTTCTGTGTGATGATCCCAAAGGTATTTTTAGATGCCCCGATTGCACATCGCACTTTGCATGATGTTACAGATGGGCGGCCAGAGAACTCAATCGCAGGTGCCGCCGCCGCTATTGAACATGGTTACGGTATTGAAATTGATCTGCAAATGTCCAAAGACGGCGTTCCGATGGTGTTTCATGACTATTCATTGGAACGGTTGACGGATGAAGTCGGGGCTGTTGCCCAGCGGACGGCGGAAGAGCTGGGGACTATCCGCCTAAAGCATGGGGACGAGTGTATTCCAACGCTTGAAACATTTTTGAAGTTCATTGATGGCCGTGTGCCACTGGTCGTTGAAATCAAGGATCAGGATGGGGCGCTGGGCCCGAATGTGGGCGCTTTGGAACAGGCCACTTGTTCCGTTTTGAAAAATTATGATGGCCCAGCGGTTTTGATGTCTTTTAACCCGCATAGTGTTGCCAAATGCGCTGAATTTGCCCCGGATATTCCGCGCGGGTTGGTGACAGGTACTTTTTTGGCCAAAGACTGGCGTTTCGTACCTGAAGGACGGCGCATGGAACTTGCGGGTATCCCTGATTATGATCGTGTTGGCGCTTGTTTTATTTCACATCATGTTATGCATTTGGAAGATGCGGTTGTAACTTACCGAAAACAACAGGGGGCTACGGTCCTGTGTTGGACTGTGCGTACTGCAATGGTAGAAGAAATTGCGCGAAAGATGGCGGATAATATTACCTTTGAAGGGTATTTAGCCTAAGGCCAAACCCGATGAGTGGAAAAGCGGATGTAACGATTACGGTTCTGGAAGGTCTGTCTGATATTTCGCAGGCCGATTGGGATAGCTGTGCGCGCCATTCGAATGATCCGTTTACAACCTATCGGTTTTTACGCGCGCTAGAAGATAGTGGCTCGGTTGGGCGCGGGACCGGCTGGGAACCGCATCATTTGGTTGCACGATTGGGTGAAAGTATAATTGCGGTCATGCCACTTTATGCAAAATCCCATTCTCAGGGCGAGTATATGTTCGACCACAATTGGGCCCATGCCTATGAACGTTCAGGCGGGCAGTATTACCCGAAACTACAGGCGGCAGTGCCGTTTACCCCTGTTACAGGACGGCGGTTTTTGTGCCGTGAAGGTTATGAGAAAATAGGTAGATCCGCTTTGGTGCAAGGGGCCGTGCAAATGGCCGCAAACAATCAACTATCATCGTTACATATAACCTTTTGTGTCGAAGAAGAATTTGAAGTTGGGGCTGAAATTGGGCTTTTACAACGCACTGGTCAGCAGTTTCATTGGTTGAATGACGGGTATCAAAGCTTTGATGATTTTCTGGGGGCATTATCGTCGCGCAAACGTAAGAACATCCGTAAGGAGCGGCTGACGGCACAAGGCTTTGGTGGCACAATAGTCGCACTAACAGGGGCAGATATTCAACCGGAACATTGGAACGCTTTTTGGCAGTTTTATCAGGATACTGGCGCACGCAAATGGGGTGTGCCTTATCTTACGCGTGAATTTTTTGACATTATACAAGAACAGATGCGCGATGATGTTTTGTTGGTGATGTGTGAACGTGAAGGCCGCTGGGTGGCAGGGGCGCTGAATTTTATTGGGGCCGACTGCCTTTATGGTCGCTATTGGGGGTGTGCTGAAGATCATCCCTGTTTGCATTTTGAAGTGTGTTATTATCAAGCGATAAATTATGCGATTGAACACGGGTTGAAACGGGTCGAGGCTGGTGCACAAGGTGCACATAAACTGGCGCGGGGATATTTGCCCAAACCA
>Ga0209344_10004995_pt1 | contig 11733 bp, 13 predicted proteins | sample Cruoilmetagenom6_FD_187293 | JGI IMG/M metagenome (GOLD analysis project Ga0209344, IMG submission 187293) | Oil polluted marine microbial communities from Coal Oil Point, Santa Barbara, California, USA - Santa Barbara Oil Seep Sample 6 (SPAdes)... | ecosystem: Environmental > Aquatic > Marine...
CTATTCCGATGCCCGGCCCGAGGGCGCAACAGTAACCCAAGGCGAATGGTGGCCTGCGGGTTACGATGGCCCGCCGCAAATCAGTTTTGCAGCAAATGAAGCGATGGAAATCGGTTTGGCCCTTGGCGATACCATAACCCTGAACGTGCTTGGTCGCGATATAAAGGCGGAAATCACCAGCTTTCGCGAGGTCGATTTTTCCAGTGCCGGAATGGGATTTGTTTTATCAATTAATCCTGCGGCAATTGCCGGTGCGCCCCATACCCATATTGCGACGATCTATGCCGACGAACAATCCGAGGCCGAAATTCTGCGCGATCTGGCAGGCGCTTACCCCAATATCACCGCGATCCGGGTGCGCGATGCGATCGAACGCGTGTCCGAGGTTGTGCGTGGCGTTGCGGCGGCAATAACCTACGGTGCGATGGCAACATTGGTGACAGGCATTGTCGTTTTGATTGGGGCCGCCGCCGCCGGAGAACGGGCGCGGACGTATGAGGCTGCCGTGCTAAAAACGCTCGGCGCGTCCCGCCTGTCGGTGCTGGCAAATTTCTTATGGCGCTCTGCAATTCTGGGCGTTGCCGCTGGCCTTGTCGCGATTATGGCAGGCGGTACGGCAGGCTGGGCAGTTTCGACTTTTGTGATGCAGACGGATTTTTCGTTCGAACCCGTTTCCGCAATCGCTATAGTCGCCGGCGGCGTTGTGCTGACGATGATCACCGGGCTTGGATTTTCGATGCGGGCGCTAAATTCCCGTCCGGCACAAATCTTAAGGTCACGGGAATGATCCGGCAGGCGCAGAGCAAGGCACGCGGCCATACGGCGCAACGATTTTCCCTCTTGACCGCTGTGCCTTGCTCGCATAGCTACCGCCTCTCTTCTGGCGGAGTAGCTCAGGTGGTTAGAGCAGCGGAATCATAATCCGCGTGTCGGGGGTTCAAGTCCCTCCTCCGCTACCAATTCTCTCAGTAAATTTGATGAATACTCGCTGCGCGATCCTCGCGGGCTCTAATGTTGGTGGTTTCACTGCGCGGTTTGGGCAGGGTTTGGGGGGGGGATAGTCCGTCGCAATGCTCCGTATGACCCGATATCACGGGTCCTACAATTGCCACGCAAACAATAGTTATTGGTGCCTTTGCGAATGTGTCACCCGAGTTGCTAGCATTCCGTCTGGCTTTTACGTATCGTCCGGTTGACGCGGCGTAATATCCGTGGCCCTTGAACCATAAGCTGCTTTTAAGAAAGATCACTTTATGACTGACTCCTGCATCATTTGCGTTGCCATCACTGGCTCTCTTCCGACGAAAGAAAACAATCCGGCGGTGCCGATCACCGTTGCCGAGCAGATCGAAAGCACCCAAGAATCCTTTGAGTCTGGCGCAACAATTGCCCATTGCCATGTGCGCGATGATGACGGGAAGCCGACCGCCGATCCCGAGCGTTTTGGTCGTCTGTTGGAAGGGCTGCGCAAGCATTGTCCCGGAATGATTGTCCAGCTTTCAACCGGCGGGCGTTCAGGTGCGGGAAAAGAGCGTGGCGGGATGCTGCCGCTGGTGCCTGATATGGCGTCACTTTCAGTTGGCTCGGTCAATTTTCCGACCCGTGTATATGACAACAGCCCCGATCTGGTGGACTGGCTGGCTTCCGAAATGCTCAAATACGACGTCATGCCAGAAATCGAAGCCTTTGATCTGTCCCATATCGTTCAGGCGACGCGCATGGCGGCCGACGGGCGTCTGAAATCGCCGCTATATATCCAGTTCGTAATGGGCGTCAAAAACGCAATGCCGGTCGATGAGCGGGTCTTTGATTTCTACATTGAGACCGTGAAACGCCTTGCCCCGGACGCCCAGTGGTGCGCCGCCGGGATTGGACGCGACCAGATTACGGTGAACGAATGGTCGATTAGAAAGGGTGGCCACACCCGCACCGGGATGGAAGACAACGTGCGCCTGGATCGCGATACTCTGGCCCCGTCCAATGCCGCTTTGGTGCGCCGCGCGGCCGAGCTGTGCGAGAAATACGAGCGTCCGGTGGCAAGCTGGCAGGAAGCGCGCAGTATTCTTGGCCTTGCATCAGCCTAGGCCGGCTTTGGTGCAATCCAGCCGGAACATTCGCAATCGGAGGGCCGCATGGCTTTGATCACCCCCTACAAAGACGAAACAGAAGGCGTTCAGCCGCCGCTGCTGTATCAAGACTATAAATCCACGCTACTTCGCGCCCCACTTAAGCCGCCCGTTCCGTTGCCCCAAACTCTGACCGAGGTCACTGGCCCGGTGCTTGGCCAAGAGCGTTTACGCCCCAACGACAACGATCTGACCCGGCAAGGGAAAGCCCCGCCAATTGGTGACCGGATCATTGTGACTGGCCGTGTAACGGACGAAAATGACCGCCCCGTGCGCAATACTCTGGTCGAGATATGGCAAGCTAATGCGGCGGGCCGTTATGTTCACCCGCTGGATACCCGGGATGTGCCGCTGGACCCGAACTTCACCGGCGGCGGACGTGCTCTGACGGATGACGATGGCTGGTACAGGTTTATTACGATCATCCCGGGCCGCTACCCCTGGGCCAATCACGACAACGCATGGCGTCCCGCCCATATCCATTTTTCATTGTTCGGGCCAAGTTTTGTGACCCGGTTGGTGACCCAGATGTATTTCCCGGGCGATCCGATGTTGCCCTACGATCCGATCTATCTGCAGGTGCCAGAAGCGCATCGTGACAAGCTGATGTCGAATTTCGACTATTCGCTGACTGACCATGAAATTGGTTTGGCGTACCGATTTGATATTGTGCTGCGCGGCCGCGCACAGACCCCGTTTGAGGAGGGCGATCATGGCCACTGAATCTGTTTGGCAAACCGTTGGCCCATTCTTTCACGAAGCTTTGCCCTGGGAGGGCGGCGAAAACATGGCCGATGCGTCCAGCAAGGGCGAGCGTATCCGGCTTGTTATCACGGTGACCGATGGCAACGGTGATCTGGTACCTGATGGAATGTTTGAACTGTGGCAGGCCGACAGCTTTGGCTCATTCGATCACCCGGACGATGATCGAGGTCAGGAACGTGACGCCAACTTTAGCAATTTCGGGCGCATAGTGATCGATAAAGACAACAGGTTCGTCGTGAATACGATCATCCCCGGTCGTGTGCCGGGGCAGGGCAACACATTGCAGGCCCCACACATCAATGTTGCCTTTTTTGCGCGGGGCATCGTGCGCCGCCTGATCTCAAGGATATATTTTGACGGCCAAAGCGCAAATGACGAAGACCCGCTACTGAATTCAATTGAGCCGGGCCGCCAGCCAACACTGATGGCGCGCGAAAGCAAAACGGTTCCGGGCGAATGGCATTGGAACCTGGCCTTGCAGGGGGATGAGGAAACCGTCTTTTTCTCGCTTTAGAGTGGGCAGTTCGCGGGGGGCACAACCGGGCGGGGGTATCGTTGCGGTTATAGCCATGTCGGTATGGGCGATTTGATAAACATGTTGCCATTTAATTGATACTTCGCCTACATAACGCAGCGTAAACTAGGGAGAGAAATAATGAAGATTAAAACAACACTTGCAGTGATTGCGGCAGCGACAGTATTTGCCGGCGCATCGGTTGCAAATGCTGAAACCGTTAGCCTTGGCAGCACCAAAGGCGGTGCTGTAGCGCAGATCGCCGCGGCCGTTGCCAGCGCCGTTTCTGCGCATTCAGAAATCCAAATGCGGCCACAAAAAATGAGCGGCTCGCAACAATACGTCGATGCCGTGGATTTGGGCAAAGTTGATTTTGGCGTGGCCAACATCATGCAGTATTCAATGGCCAAAAATGGCACGGGCCTGTCTGACGGAAACGTCCACGACAACCTGCGTTTGGTCGGCGTTCTTGTGCCGTTTGTGACCGGTATCATGGTTTCAAACGAGTCCGGTATTAAAACTTTGGCCGATCTAAAGGGCAAACGTATTCCGACCGGATATGGCAGCTCTCCTTTGTTTGTTGCTTTCTGGGATGCATTTCTGGGAAGTGCTGGCATCAGCTATGACGATGTGGATGGGGTGACAGTTGCGTCGCTTCCTAAAAGCTGGGCTGCGTTCAAAGCGGGCGAAGTTGATGCTGTCATTGCTGGTGTAGGCTCTGGCGCGGTAAAAGAAATGAATTCTGTCGTCAAAGGCGGCATTCGCTTTATTCCGCTGATCGCCAGCGCGGAAGTTGATGCGGCATTGCCCGGCTCTACGATTGCTCCGGTCGAGCCCTCAGAAAAACTGGTTGGCGTGATCGAGCCAACAAACACCCAGCACTACACGCAAACAATATTTGTCGGTAATCACGTCGACGATGACACCGTTTACAATGTCGTAAAGACCATCTTTGAAAACACCGAAGAGCTAAAGGCAACATCGCCACTTTGGCGCGCATATGATCCGGCCAATCTGGCACGGGATTACGGGGTCGAGTATCACCCCGGCGCGGTCAAGTTCTTCAAAGAAGTTGGCTTGATCAAAAATTGATAATATGGGCGCTTTGCGCTGATCGTGATAAAAGAGAGGGCGCAATAAACTGCGCCCTCTTCTGTAATTCAATGGCTAGAATTGAAAATGACCCATAAAAACACCGTTCTGTCTGCCCTGTCATTTTCCGTGGCGGCTATTGCTTTGTTCATGGCTGCAAACGGTATCAATCTACTAGGATCCACACAGCTATATACCGAGCAATTTATAGCCCTGATTATGGGGTTCGCGATTGGCTTTGTATTGCTGGCCTATTCTGTAAAGGGGCAGTTGCAGGATACGCCCCCAATCTATGACAAGGCATTGGCTGCACTGGGAATTTTTGTTGGCCTGTTCATAGCCGTCAGGTTTCCGGTGCTTTCGCGACAGTTTTATTCCCACCCGGTTGAAACCGCCATTGCCGGCTTCTTGCTGGTGCCTCTTCTGATCGAAGCGCTACGGCGAACGGCAGGTCTGGGGCTGGTTGCGGTGGTTGCGGTCTTCCTGATCTATGCGGTTTTTGCCGATTGGGTGCCCGGTAATCTTGAAGGGTTGCCGGTCAATTTGTTTGAATTCTTGCCGTTTTTGGCGATCGACAGCACCGCGATTTTCGGCACACCGCTTTCGATCGTGGCCTCTATTGTCATTATTTACATCATTTTCGGAAAACTCCTCAGCGCCACGGGCGGCTCAAACTGGTTCACCGATATCGCTATTTCGCTGGTAGGCCACTATTCCGGCGGGGCGGCAAAAATCGCCATTTTGGCCTCTACTTTCTTTGGGTCAATCTCGGGCAGTGCGGTGGCCAACGTCGTTTCGACCGGGGTGATTACGATCCCATTGATGAAAAAGACGGGTTTCTCCGCCCGATCCGCTGCCGCGTTCGAGGCCGTCGCCTCGACCGGCGGACAGATCATGCCGCCGGTGATGGGGGCGGCGGCCTTCCTGATGGCAGAGTTTCTGGAAGTGCCTTACGCAGAGGTCGTTGGTGCGGCCATTATCCCTGCATTGTTGTTCTTTTTCTCGGTTCTGGCCTATGCAGACATCGAGGCAAGGCGCCTGAAAATTCCACCAGTTCCCGCCGACATGATCAAGCCGATTTCTCAGGTGTTCAAAGAAGGCTGGTATTTTCCGATACCGTTTGTGGTTCTTATTTATTGTCTGTTCAGTCTGCACCTGTCGCCCGACAAAGCTGCCCTTTGGGCCGGGCTTATTCTTGTCACCCTAAATCTAATATTTGGCTACAAAGGTGATCGCCTGAACCTGCGCCGCCTGTTGGGCGTGATTGCCGATGGCGGGCGTGGTTCAGTTGATATCGTTATTGTCGGTGCGATTGCCGGAATTGTAATCGGTGTGCTAGAGGCTACGGGCCTTGGTTTTGGGCTGACATTCACGCTGATCCAGTTTGGCAAAGAAAGCCTGTTTTTTCTGCTGATTATGACGGCGATAATTTGTATTGTTCTGGGTATGGGAATGCCGACGACGGGGATCTATCTGTTGGTGGCAACGCTGGCCGCTCCGCCCCTGATCGGCCTTGGGCTAGAACCTATGGCCGTGCATTTGTTCATTTTGTATTTTGGGCTGCTGTCGATGATCTCGCCGCCCGTTGCGCTGGCTGCGTTCACGGCTGCCAGCATCGCCGGAACCCGACCGATGAAAACCGCCCTGACAGCCGTCAAGGTCGGCTGGGTCGCCTTTGTCGTGCCGATGGTTTTTGTTTACTCGCCCGGTCTGTTGCTGCGCGACACGTTTTGGGTGAACCTGGTTACGGTAGCCACGGCCTTTGTGGGCGTGTTATTGGTGTCTATCGGTGTCGGAGGGTATTTTAAGAAACCTCTCGGAATACCGTCCCGGATCGCATTTCTGATCCTCGGGGCGGCCTGCCTGTTCCCAAAACCTTTGTTGGGGTTCTAAAGAACCGCGCTACTTGGGGGCGTCACTGGCCATTTCCGCCAGCGTCTCTTTGATGATCGCGATAGCGTGGTTGGCCTTTGGAACGCCAGCGTAAACAGCCACGTGCAACATTGCCTCAACCAAATCATCCTCGGTTGCGCCGGTGTTTGCGGTGGCCCGAACATGCATCGCAATTTCGGCAAAGTTCCCGGTTGCGGCAAGCAGCGACAGCGTCACGATCGAGCGTTCACGCAAGCTGAAATGCGGACGCGCCCAGACGCCACCCCAAGCGGCCTCGGTGATGTATTCCTGAAAGGTTTCATCAAATGGCGTCTTGTTGGCCTCGGCCCGATCCACATGGGCATCCCCCAGAACCTTGCGCCGGATTTTCATTCCCTTGTCAAACTTTTCGGACATCGCAGTTCTCCCTGATGTTAGTGGTTCAACCCGGATCAAGCTTGCTCTTTCGCTATCCGGACAATCATGCCTTCTAAACCTTCATGCACCTCGACCTGACAGGCAAGCCGTGAATTTGGTTTCGCATCCTCGGCGAATTCCAGCATGTCTGCTTCATCATCTTCGGCTTTGCCAACAATCGCCAGCCATTTGTCATCAATATAACCGTGGCAGGTTGCGCAGGAACAGGCGCCACCACATTCGGCGATAAAGCCTTGGACGCCGTTTTTCATCGCGCCTTCCATGACGCTGTGACCCGCGGTGACATCAACTGTCTTTTCGGCGCCATCTGGCTGAATATATGTGACTGTAACCATTGAATGGCGTTCCTTAAATTAATTCGGTGGATTCTGGTGCGACTATCGAGCATCGCCCGTCAGGAAGTCGGCTTCAAATTCACCGGTCGAGGCATGTACGCGAATTTCGTTCAAGGCGTCGACTTCCAGATATGCCGAGCCGGATAATTTTTCATCGGCGGCGATTTTGCGAACGGCCGTGGAAAATTTGGACGCATGTTCCGGCGTCAACGTCCATGTCAGCCGCGTGTTGTCACCCGTGTCAGCGGTGTCGCGCCAAAGGCCCAAGGCCATGTCTGCGTCCGCAACAAAGGGCTGTAAATTCACGATCGTGTCTTCGGAAAACACGCCGCTTTGGTTCAGAGTCGCGCCCGCCGGGTGGATAGCAAACTGCGCCAGCAGGTTCGCAAAAGCGCCCATGTCGGCCTTGTCGCCCAACACCAATAGCTGCGGGTCAAAGTCACTTGGCATGAATTGCATTCTTAACATGGCTGCTCAGTCAGTCGCTCTTTTGACGAAACCGGTCATATCCTGACCAAGGATCAAATCAATATCACCGTCAATGTCCATTTCCAGCCACTGACCATCATTCATATTTTCGGTCACGACACCTTTGCGCCCATCCTTTAGCAGGATCACGTCGCCTTCGTTCACAGTCATCAGATCAATACTGATCCCGATGACGATTCTGTCGTCTTCGTTCATGCGATTTCCCATTCAGGTTCCTCAGAAAAAGGTTGTCAGTGCTTTGGCTAGAAGGATGTTCTGCTCAAGAACAATTTCGCGCCGGATCACTTGGAAACGGCCGTTTTCCCGGACCAAAGTATCATAACGCCGTCCCACGTAGTTATAAGTCTCGTGTTCAACGCGGTTCTGGTAAACAAAGAACCGACAGCTGGTCTTGATTTCCTGCGCATCCGCCGCAGATGGGGACGCTTGTTTGATCTGAACGTTGGTAATCAGATGCGACACGCGCGACAGCGGCTCTTCTGCGTAATGCACGCCGGTCAGGATCTGCTCGACACGCTTCTTCAGGGTCCATTTGTCTTCGTTGAACCAGCTCATGCCTTCGTCGGCGGTGGTGTTTTCCCGCTCGGCATGTTGGCCGAATTTTACGTTGAACCGCATCGGCATGAAATACAGGATGTCTTCGTGCAAACATTCCAGCCATTCGTCAAAGCGCCGCTCATCAAGTGCGGACGCCTCGTCGTAATAGAATTCTTCGACCTCCTGACGCAGTCGAAAATAGGCGTCATCCCGGGTGATCGGCGCTGATACTGTGTTGTCAGGCATGTTGGTCACTTCTTTTCATTTGTTTTGTTAGGTGGTCGATTGTCGCCTTGGCCCGCAAAACAACCCACATCAATAACGGTGCCCGAAATCGCCTGGCCACCTTCAGACATCAGGAAGGCAATGGTGTTGCCAAGGTCATAGCCGTTCACCACGCGCCCCGCGACCGATCCTGGCGCGTTGGGCCCAAGCTTGTCACGCGCACCGCCAACCCTGCCAAGGCTGATCCCGCCCACGATTCCACCGCCGCCGGGAACAACACTGTTGACCCGGATCTGGTCGTTGAAATGATCCAGTGAAAGTGCAGTCGTCAACGCATACAGCCCGCCCTTAGAGGAACCATAGGCGGCCATGTTCGCCTTGCCCCAACCAGAGCCGGAACCGACATTCACGATACTGCCACCGCCGTTTTGGGCCATATGCGGGATCACTGCGCGCGCCATCAAGTATGGCCCGCGCAAGTTTACCGCCATGATTTGGTCCCACAGGTCGGGGTCCGTATCAAGCACCGTGCCAAGCGGGCCGATGGCTGCGTTATTCACAACACCCTGAATGCGGCCAAATTTTTTGATCGCTGCGGCGACAACGCGCGCCACATCCGCCTCGCTGGAAACGTCTGCTTCCATAAAGGTGACATCAAGGCCCGCACGCTCCACTTCGTCCCGCAGGCCGGGAATTGCGTTTTGGGCAACTGACGACACCTGTCGGGTTTCCAGCCCAAATGCCAGCACCGGCCAGCCCTTTTCAGCCAGACAAAGCGTAATCTCGCGCCCAAGACCAAAGGTGCCACCCGCAACGATAATCCCGCCGTCGGCCATAATTATTCTGCGGCCTGCACAACGTTGTGGCGCGGATCATGCTTGCCCAACAACGTGTCCCAGTCGGCATCATTCACATAGTCCTGCCAGCGCCGATAATACCCGCGCGCCATGTGCTCGGTCATCTGCGTGGTCACCCGGCCACGGATCTGGATGCCATTCACCGTTGGATTTTGCTGCGACGCGTCCTTGGACAACTGATAGTTGAACGGGTTGCGGCGCGCGATAACGCCTTTACAGGATTTGCTGGCATAGAGCCAGTTTTCCATATCATCCTGCTCGGTCATTCCCGCAGGGCCGGAATAGCGCATGTAGAACTTGCGAAGGTAATCTTTCACCGATTTCGGCGCGTCAGCATCAACAAGGAAGAAACGCCAGCCTTCCGTCTTATCCACCCCATGGGGATGCCACACCACTAAACCTCGCGGCTGGCCGCCGTGATAGCCGGTGTTGGGAAAGAAGTTTCCGGTGAAGGGCAGCAACCGTGATTCTTCGCCAAGACGTTCCTGACGCAGGCGGTGGCATTCGCGGAAATATTCCCCGATCTCGGGGTCGTCGGATGCGGGGGGCGTGTAGTTGCCAAAACTGGGCTGAACGGCAGAATGAACGCCGTGACCTTGCGGGAAATTGATCCAAACATGGGTGGCGGTTTCCAATTCGCCGTCACGCCGCCCCTTTACGCCAGCACGGCCTGAAGGGCCAATACCTATCAGATCAACCGAGCGGTGGCTGGGATTATGATAGGAATCGCCCAGAAAATTCTCGGCGGTATATTTCCAGTTTGTTGGCAAAACCCAGCGATGAACGCCGATCACTTCCGAACCGCCGGGCCGCCCGTCACGACAATCCAGCGCCATGTCTAGATGCATTAGGGCGTCGCCCATATATGTCTCGAAGTCTGGAGCGCCCTTGTCCCAAGTGGCAAAAATCGCACCCTTGTAATTCACCAGTTGTGCAACCTCGATCAGGCCCCATTTTTCCCGGTCCAGCACGCCTTCATACAGATCTTTGTATTGAGGGATGCCGCGAACCTTCCCGTCGGTTGAATAGGTCCAGGCGTGATAGGGGCAGGTGAACAGTGATGTGTTGCCCGAATCATACCGGCAGACTTTCATCCCGCGGTGGCGACATGAATTTAGGAATACGTGGATTTCGTCCTTCTTGTCGCGAACCAGAATGACCGATTCTTCGCCCATCCGCGACGTAAAGAAATCACCAGGGTTTGGGATTTGGCTTTGATGCCCGACAAACAGCCATGCGCGGGTGAAAACCGTTTCCAATTCACGTTGATAGATTTCTTCAGCGACAAAAATTTTGCGATCGACGACACCCGCGTCCAGATCGGTATCCCCAAAGATATTCTTGTCCATAACAGCCGCTTTCTGATCGTTTTAGGTTGTGTGTATTCCTGACTCAGACAAGCTATAAGGCGGCCCCAAAAAAGTAAACTCGTTTATCAGTTTATCAAGCGGCTATTGTTCTATGCGCGACAGTTGATCGAGCAGATCTAAAAGACGTTTGGCATTCGCGCGTCCAAATTTTTTGACAACCGCACCAGTTATCTGATCGGCCTGCGGAGAAACCGTACGAATAAACTCCTTGCCTTCCTGTGTCACAGTAATGATTTGCGCCCGCCGGTCACTTAAATCGGGCTGGCTAAGGACCAGACCACGCTGGATCAGGGCCCGAACAATGCGGGTCATGCTGACCTTGTGAATACAAGTACGCTGGCACAGAACGCTTAACCTGATTGGTTCAAAATCGTTGATCGTCCGGATCGAGCGCCATTGCTGCTCGGACATTTTGATCTCGGCCAAAAAGTTGGTAAAGTGGCTGACAACAGCGTGGCGGCCCCGGACACAAGCAGTGGCCAATGATCCATCGGTATAAGCCGGCTTGGGTGTGGGTTTTTTGTTCGTAGTTTCCAACTAAATCGCCTGTGTTAACTAAATGTCTAAAGCTGGTTTAATCGCGGATTACACGTTGGTCCAGCACGCTAAACGTCCAGTGTCGGGCTGCGACATTATGCGATCAGCTGACGCTGCGAGCTGTCGCCGCAAATAGTCAGAGCTCAAAACATTTTGAGGTCAATACCGTTATCGTGAAGGCGCGACCTGACCTTGATCGCAATTCTAACCGCCTGTTCTGTGTCACCGTGCAGACAGACCGTATCAATTTTTGCAGCGATTTCAGCGCCAGACTGGCTGATAACTGCGCCCGTTTTGATCATGTTAAGAACGCGCTCTGCTGCAACATCGGCGTCGTGAATAACAGCCCCCGGCAAAGCGCGATCTACCAAGGTTGCATCGTCATTATAGGCGCGATCCGCGAATATTTCGCCAGCCCAATTGCATCCCAAATCGCGTGCAACAGTGTCCATCGCGGTGGCCGCCTGAACGACAATTACGATGTCGGGCGAAATGTCCAAAGCGGCCTGAAAGCACAGATTTGCCATGTCCGGGTCTTGCGCCGCCATATTGGAAAGTGCCCCGTGTAATTTGAAA
>Ga0209344_10004996_pt1 | contig 11730 bp, 8 predicted proteins | sample Cruoilmetagenom6_FD_187293 | JGI IMG/M metagenome (GOLD analysis project Ga0209344, IMG submission 187293) | Oil polluted marine microbial communities from Coal Oil Point, Santa Barbara, California, USA - Santa Barbara Oil Seep Sample 6 (SPAdes)... | ecosystem: Environmental > Aquatic > Marine >...
TGGACTGATGTTTTTACCTTTATCGAAACCCGTATTGAGGGTGATACACCTCAAAAAGCGATGAAGTTCAAAAATTCACCAGCAACCGTCAGCAAAGTCTCCCGCATTGTTCTTAAGCACAGTTTGTGGCTGTCAATTGCGCTGTTAACCGGTGTTACTTTCGCTGCCTGGTTTACCGATGCGTTTCAACTTTGGTATGACTATTTTCATCTACAGGCGTCATTAGCTGCCTGGATAGTTTTAGCTATGTTTACTGTAGGTACCTACATTTTTGCTGGGTTTATGCGTGAACAGGTCTGTTTCTGGCTATGCCCATATGCCCGTCTGCAAGGTGTTATGTATGATCAGGATACTGTGCTGCCAGCTTATGATGCTGAACGTGGTGAACCCCGTGGCAAGCTTAAAAAAGGTGCTGTGGATTCCAGTAAAGGCAGTTGTATTGATTGTAAAGTGTGTGTTGCCGTATGTCCTACCGGAATTGATATTCGTAAAGGGCAACAAGAGGGATGTATCACCTGTGGTATGTGTATTGATGCTTGTGACAGTATTATGGACAAGACCAATCAGCCTCGCGGTCTGATTCGTTATGCGTCATACAAGGATTTGCATCACAATGCTCAACCCGCCGCGTTATATAAACGTCCGAGAGTTATTATTTATTCATTTATATTGATGATGGCGATGTCCGGCGTTGGTTATGGGTTTGCCACGCTCTCGGCGACAGAGTTTCAGGTTATTCACAATCGACAACCAGTATTTGTTCAGCTCAGTGATGGTTCTATTCAGAACCGTTACACACTTAAAATGCTCAACAAAACCAATGAAACCATGGAAGTTCAGTATGGCATCAGTGGTTTGGAAGGCGCCACTTTGCATGGTATTGACCATAGCGTTATTATTGAACCAGGTAAGGTTATTCCACTACAGGCATTGGTAAGAGTGCCATATGGTGAACTCAACACAGAACTGGAACACCTGACCTTTATTGCTAATGTCGTTTCCAACCCTGGTGTTTCTGTCCAATATGAAAGTGTCTTTATGGGGCCAAAATGATGGCAATCTCACAAGAAAATAATCAAGCACTTAAAAATCCATGGGTCTTAGGTTTTCTGGCATTTTTGTGCACTTTTGTCACGATGAATATCATATTTATCTACCTGGCATTTAAGTCGCCGCCAAATCTGGTCGTCGATAATTATTATGAGCGAGGCAAGGCTTACGCTGAAAAAGAAATGCAGCTTGAACAGGAAAATAAGCTCGGCTGGAGCGGTGTCATTATGGTTCCGGCAAATAACCGGGTCAATCAGCGTCAGGCTTATGAAGTGCTGATCCAAGGAAAAAATTCTAAAACTGTAGAATTGGATTCGGTAAGCTTATTCGCTTATCGCCCATCAGATCAGCGTGAAGACTTTTCAGTTGAAATGAATCCCATTGGACTGGGGCGGTATGGAGCGGATATTGAGTTTGGCTTGCCAGGTAACTGGGACATTATAGTTGAAGCCAAACGTGGAGATGATGAGTTTCTGATTACCCGCAGAATTTATATTGATCCTTAATTCTTTAAAAGCAAGTTGATAGTTTTTGTCTGAATCTGCCGCGCAAGCTAAAAAAAGCGAATGTTTTCATTGTGGATTAATTGTAAAAAATCCCGGTGAATTTACTGCACAAATAAATTCCCTTCCACACGAGTTTTGTTGTCATGGCTGCCAAATGGCATGCCAGACAATATACGCAGCGGGACTACAGGGTTTTTATAATAAAACTCCAGAAGGCGAGTCGCTCGCCCCCCCTCCTGAAACAGCTAATGATTTTCATGCCTATGATATTGATGAAATTCAGGCAGATTATGTCGATGATCTTGGTGATAAACGCACCATTTTCCTGTTAATTGAGGGTATACATTGTGCAGCCTGTGTCTGGTTAATTGAACATGCATTGCATAAATTACCGGGTGTGTTGGCAGCTGATGTTAATTTGACAGCAAAGCGCTGTCGAATACGCTGGGATAATCGCGAAACTTCCTTATCTGTTTTAATGCAGCACCTGGCTAAACTGGGCTATGCGGCAGTGCCTTTTGACCCCGAAACTGCAGAGGGTGCATTGGCCAAGCGACATCGTGGATTAGTCTATCGAATGGCATTTGCCGGTTTTGCCATGATGAACCTGATGTGGGTTTCCATTGCGTTGTATTCCGGTGCAGCAGAAGACGAGTTCCGTAATCTGTTTCATTGGGTGGGATTTTTTATTGCCACACCTACATTGCTTTATTCAGGCTATCCATTTTTCCGCAATTCAATCAGTGGATTACGTAGCCGTTATTTGACCATGGATTTACCGATTGCTATCGGCGCTACTGCAACCTACCTGTACTCGACGTATATCACCTTCACTGGATCGTTAGATGGCGAAGTCTTTTTTGATACGGTAGTGAATTTTATCTTTGTGATTCTTATTGGCAGATATTTGGAAGCGCTTTCCAAGCGGAACGCGTTATCCGCAACGCGACGCATGCTGGAGTTACAACCGAAACTGGCAACCCTAATTGAAGCGGGTATCCAGAAAACCGTGCCTATCCGTTCGGTAAAAGCAGGCGATTTGGTGCTGGTCCGTCCAGGTGAGAATATACCAGTCGATGGCATTGTGACCGAAGGTGAAAGTGCCGTCGATGAATCAATGCTGACAGGCGAATCACAACCGATTCGCAAACAACCTGAAGATTCTGTAGTTGCCGGCAGTATTAATGGTGAAGGCGCTTTTGTTGTCAGGGCAAAACATGTATTGCGCCATACTGCCCTGGCTAAAATCATTGCGCTGATGGATGAGGCTCAAACCTCTAAAGCACCTATTCAAACGCTGGCAGACAAAATCGTTCCGTGGTTTGTTGTTATTACCCTGACCCTTGCTACGTTGACCTTTATATACTGGGTGGGAAGTGATTTTGAAAAAGCATTATTGGCTGCAGCCTCGGTATTAGTGGTGACCTGTCCCTGCGCTTTTGGTATGGCAACCCCAATGTCGATTGCTGTTGCCAGTGGTGTGGGGGCCAGCAATGGCATTTTGATCAAACAAGGTGTTGCATTAGAGAAGTTATCCAGTGTGACTCATTATGTGTTTGATAAAACAGGCACATTGACTGAAGGTAAATTAAAGCTGGTAAAACGATTCACCGCGGAGGGTATTTCCCCACAAACTGTGTTGCAGATTGCGGCGTCAGCAGAGCAACAGTCTGAACACGGTATTGCAAAAACGATTATCTCCGCCGCTCAGCAAGAGAACCTGCCTTTATTGGAGATTTCCGGGTTTAATGCTTCTCCGGGAAGAGGGGTGGAAGCGGATATTGATGGACAGAAAATTCTTGTAGGTACGGCGGAATGGATGACGCTTCATGACATAAAGCTAAACGGCGAATGGCAGTCGCAGGTCAATCAACTTGAACAACAAGGGATCAGTGGTGTGTTTGTGGCGCGTGATCAAAAACTGATAGGCATTTTAGGCTTATTCGATACTTTACGTGATGACGCAAAAAACATGATTGCTGATATGTTGGCGCAAGGGCTTAAAGTGACGGTATTAAGCGGTGATCGTCAGCTGGTAGTGGATTCGGTTACCGCGGATTTAGGCAATATCCAGCGGTTGGCCGAAGTATTGCCTGCTGAGAAACGGCAGGTGATTCAGCGATTACAGCAACAAGGCGATTGTGTTGCAATGGTGGGTGACGGCATTAATGATTCACCAGCATTAATCCAGGCTGATGTGGGTATTGCTCTGGCTTCAGGGACTGATGTTTCTATTGAAAGTGCCGATATTATTTTATCGCATAATCAATTAAGTCAGGTGGCTTTGGCAAGGCAGTTGGCTGCTCGGACATTACGCACCATTCGTCAGAATATTGTATTATCCATCAGTTATAACGTGATTATGGTTCCATTAGCGATGATGGCCTTAGTCAGTCCCTTACTGGCAGCAATCACGATGCCGATTAGTTCGTTACTTGTCATTGGTAATGCTGCCAGGATTAGTCGAATAGTAAAGAGGTAGGCTATGGAAGTCATTTATGGACTTTTACCCGGTATGTTATTGCTGGGCCTGGTGGGGGTTGCAGTGTTTTTCTGGGCTGTTCGCAGTGGTCAGTACGACGATATGGATGGCGCTGCTAACCGGGTATTGATGGATGATGATAACGATCCTGAAGAGACCGAAGCAGAAGCGGACAAAGAACCACAAGAACAGAATGAAGCCCGCAGGGATGAATAGGCTTGTTGTTCTGTGTTGCGTTGGCCTTTTGCTGACGAAAAATGTCCTGGCTGAAACTATACATGTTGGCATGAGTAGTGCATTGAGTGGACCACTAGCTGAAATGGGACTGTCAATGCAAGCCGGAATAAACGCTTTTTTTTCCAAAGTAAATTACCAGGGAGGCATTCAGGGCAATAGTATTGAACTATTGGCACTGGATGATTCCTACGAGCCAGTTCTGGCAGCCACCAATATGCGGCAGCTGATTACTGAGCATGATGTTGTGGCGGTGCTGGGTAATGTAGGAACCCCTACAGCTGTGGTCACTGTTCCTATTGCTGAACAGTATCAGGTTGCTATGGTCGGAGCATTCTCCGGTGGTGAAGTGTTAAGGCGAGATCCCCCCAGCCGATTCATCATTAATTTTCGGCCGGGATATCGACAGGAAGTGTCGACGTTGATTAACGGTTTATTGAATGCGGGCATTCAAGCTGATGAGATCGCTTTTTTTACTCAGCAGGATAGTTATGGCAATGCAGTATTTCAGGCTGCATCATTAGCTTTGCAAGACAGAGGGTTTTATCAGGCGGATTTTCTGACCCATGCCTATTATTCGCGCAATACATTGAATGTCGAAAGTGCGGTTGCGACGATTCTCAAAGCCAAAAAAACACCCAAAGTTATTCTGATGGCTGGCAGTTATGCCCCATCAGCCAAGTTTATAAAACTATTGCATGCAGACAAGCCGGAAATGTGGTTTGTAAATGTGTCATTTGTGGGTAGCCATGTACTGGAACAATCTCTTAAAGGGGTTGATGCAAATGTTCTTGTCAGTCAGGTTGTGCCGGAAGTAGATGCTGATTTGCCGATCGTTAATGAATATCGGCAGGCCTTAGAGCAATATAATAAAAACCTTCAGCCTAATACGGTCTCTCTGGAAGGCTATATCGTGGCAAAAGTTTTTTGCCAGGCATTAAACCGTATTGATGGTCCGGTAACACGTCAATCAGTTGTTGATGCTCTGTATGATCTTGATGATTGGGATATTGGTCTGAAGACTCAGAGCAGTCTTGCTAGTAATTCCTCAAATGCAGGCAACAAAGTCTGGCTCAGCAAACTTAAAAATGGTTCGTTTAGATCCTTTGAATGGCGTGACTTTGAGTTACCACAGTAGCTTCATCAACTGGATGTGAGCAAAATGAACAGGGAAAATATGTTTAAAAACTGGAGCATCCGTGCACTGCTGCACTTCTGGGCAGTCATTACTGTATTGATGGTATTGCTCATGGCGGCAATAGCCTTGTTTAGCCATCAGCATTACACCAAAAATCAACTCCAGCTTACAGAACAAGTGTTTCCGCTGGTAGATAATGCTCGACAAATCACTACCAGTGCGGCTGCCTTTATTTCCAGGCAGAAGCAGATTATCAGTGCCCGAAATGCTGATGAACTTGCCACTATTGCTCAACGAGGGCCGCTTGAGGCTGAATTCGAACAAACCTGGCAACGTTTATTGATAAGTATGCAGGAGCTGGAAATTTCACCAGAGCTCACCACCGTATTAACTGATTACTATCAGCAGTTTCTTGAAACAGATAGCCAGTTATTGCAGCAAATGCAGACTCAGCACCAATTATCTGAACAGCTTGAACAACGTACCGAAAGTGTGTCTTTGCTGGGAGAGGAAATTCAGGAAATTGCCGAGGCCATTACCGGCAAAATTGATTTGACCTTGACCAGACAAATCCAGTCTTTGCGTCCCCCCGTATTAGCTGAACAACCTGATACAACTACGTTAATTGATAACTATAGTGCCGTTGAACGTAGCAGCTATTCTTTGATGCTGAATGTTTTGCGTATCAGTATGTTAAGTCAGAAAATACGTGAAACACAAAATCAGGATTTGTTGCTTAGTATCAGGGAAAACGATATCCGGGAACAGGAGTCGATGTTGCGTAATGCTATTTTGGTAATAAAGCAACATTTACAAAATTACCCTGATTTGATGCTACAGGCCGATAGATTACAACAACAGATTGATAGCTTTATTCACTTGGTGGTAGACGATGATAATTCAGTTTATCAATTACGCATTCGACAAATCGAGGCCTATGAACAATCCCAAATCGTGCAACAGCAAGGGTTGCATATATTGGAAATACTGATGCTGAATCTGAATAACCTTTCCGCCAGAGTAGGTGAGCAGGGCTTGGCCAGAACGCAAGCGTCCGCCTCTCTGGCCAAGACAGCCAAATGGTGGATGATCATAAGTAGTTTGATTATTTCGTTAGGCATTACCGGTTTTGTGCTCACCATGACAGCACGAATAAATCAACCGATGCAACGCTTACGTAAAGCGATGCATGCCTTGTCAGCTCAGAATTTTGATACCCGTATGCCTACAGACAATGGCCAAAGTGAATTTAATTTACTCGCCAATGATTTTAATGTTTTTGCTGCACAAACACAGAGTCTGATTGAGACACTGGATGAGACCAAACACTCACTTGAGGTGAGGGAGACACGGATTCGTGCCATTCTTAATGGAGTTCCTGAAGCCATTCTGGCGCTTCAGGCAGATGGAACAATCAGTTCCTGTAATCCGGCGGCAGAAAAAATATTAAAGGCCAGTGAGAGCCAATTGGCTGGCCAGAAAATATTGCAGTTCTTTGCACAGACTGAATCGATTCAGTCGCTTGGTGATATTGAGCAGCAGCAAAAAGACAATCGTGAGTTTGAAGGTTTGAACTGGTTTGGCGAGTCATTTTCCATGTGGGTCTCTCTCAGTCCTTTATCAGAGTTTGATGATGATATCTGGGTTTGCGTTATTTCGGATATCAGCTCATGGAAAAGAACCCAACTAGCATTAGTCCAAACCAGTAATGAATTAAATGCCATTCTTGAAAATGCAATGGTAGGCATTGCTTTTATCAAGAATCGCCAGATTATTCGGGTAAATAATAAATTCGAACAATTGTTTCTATTTTCTCGAGAGGATATTGAAGGGAAAAGCACGTTATGTCTGCATCCAAGCGAGGAAGCTTTTGAGCGCTTTGGAGAACAGGCATACAGCACATTGTCTGAAGCAGAAAACTTTGAAGCTCAGGTTGAAATGATCCGTGCCAATGGCGAGAAATTCTGGTGTGCAGTCGCCGGTCAGGTAATTGATCCGGTCAATCCAGCAGAAGGATCTATCTGGCTGTATGAAGATGTGACTCATCAACGTCAGAATGAAGAGCGACTGACTAGATTAGCCAGCAGCGATATTCTGACCGGCTTACCTAACCGAGGTGTATTTAAAGATCGCCTTGAACATGCCATACACAAAGCCAAACGACAAAATGGTCGACTCGCCGTGTTCTTTCTCGACTTGGATCATTTCAAACATATCAATGATTCACTGGGCCATAAAGCCGGAGATATTCTGCTATGTGAAGTAGCACGACGCATCCGTTCCTGTGTCAGGGACAGTGATACGGTTGCCAGATTAGGTGGGGATGAATTTACCGTTATTCTGGAAGATATCACCTCAGCCCAATATGTCGGCAGAGTGGCTGAAAAAATTCTCAGCACGACAGCTTTGCCCTATATGCTGGATAACATTGAAGTGAATATCAGTCCGAGTATCGGGATAAGCTTATACCCTGCGGACGGACGCGATGTGGATATGCTGGTGCGTAATGCTGATGCAGCGATGTATTACGCCAAGGGGAGTGGTCGTAATAATTTTCAGTTCTATTCCTCAGAAATGAACGCCCAGGCATCACAGCGACTGGCGATGGAAACCGGTTTGCGTCGTGCAGTTGAATTGCAGGAGTTTTATCTGCAGTTTCAACCGCAGATTGATCTGGTAACGGGCCATGTTGCAGGTGCTGAGGTCTTATTACGTTGGCATACAGAGCAATGGGGAGATGTTTCACCAGCGATTTTTGTACCCGTGTTAGAAGATACCGGTCTGATAAGTACGGTAGGAGAATGGGTGTTAAGGAAAACCTGTGAAGCGTACATGGCAAATCAGAGTTATTTGCCCGATGACTTTTTAATGGCAGTCAATCTTTCGGGCCGTCAGTTTAAAGGCAATTTACTGGTCAACTTTATTCGCAATCTGCTGGAACAAACTGGAATGCCTGCGAAAAATCTGGAATTGGAGATTACCGAAAGTCTGTTAATGGAAAACACTGAGCAAGCTGTTCAGACCTTAAGAGAGTTGAGTTTGCTTGGTATTACCCTGGCCATTGACGACTTCGGCACCGGTTATTCGTCGTTGTCATATTTGAAGCAGTTCCCGCTCAATGTGCTAAAGATCGACCGAACTTTCGTTCGTGATGTGACAGAAGACAGTGACGATGCAGCTATCGTAAATGCCATTCTGGCCATGTCTAACAGTCTGGCTCTGGAAGTTGTCGCGGAGGGTGTTGAGACTGCAGAGCAGCTGGCATTTTTACGTAAGAGCCAGTGCAAACGCGCACAGGGGTTTTATTTCAGCAAGGCCATCGACCTGAACGACCTGATGGATTACATAAAAGAAACCGATCAGGATGTGCGGGCCGTATAAGTTAGCACTGGACGTTCTTCAGGGTGAAGCCGGATAGTGAGGCCAATGTTTGGGTAATGCCAGATTTGTGCCGGGCTTTCTTCTGCCTCATTGTGAATTTGTTCAGGTTCGCCGAAACGCGTGCGTACCATTTCTTCGTCAAGACGTACTGAAGGAATATAGGTAAGTGCTATTGCCGGAGCGGATAATAGAGCCTGCTTATCATCAAAAGCAGGATCATAGCGCCGTGCTCCACTGGGTTGGAGTTTTGCCGAAGCCGCTCTTGCCGCCATCGCTTGTAAATGCTCTTCAGGAACTTGCAGGTTCAGGACCGTACGTGCTGAAAGTCCACCAAGGTTAACGGATTCAAAAAATACTTCAGCAGAGATATCATCGTTTTCAGAAATAAACAGAGCCGCTTCCCCCGCTTCACGCCATAACTGTTGGATTTCCCCGTAAGTAGTGGTGCCTAAGTGCACACCCATCACTTGAATTTGGTTATCAGGCATCACCGTCACTTCCCAGGGTTTGGGAGCTGTGGGTTGGGGGGAGGGGACCAGCATTAATGCTGCAATCGCAATAATGACTAAAGCCGTACCAAGTAAAAATTTGAGTAATATACGCATAAATATCCGAATTAGTTAACTTGTAACCAGAAAGTGACTGGCCCTTCGTTGGTCAGTGAAACCTGCATATCAGCAGCAAATTGTCCGACTTCAACCGTGAGGGTTTGCAGCCGTGCCTGCGCCAGCAGATAATCAAATAATTGCTTGCCCTGGTCGGGCGGTGCAGCAGGCGTGAAACTGGGGCGATTTCCTTTACGGGTATCAGCGGGCAAGGTAAATTGCGGTACCAGTAATAAATCACCTTTTATATCCAGCAAACTTAAATTCATTTTGTCTTCGGCATCGCTGAATACACGGTAGTTTAAAATGCGTTTTAACAATCGATCAGCAACAGCCATCGTGTCGGTTTTTTCTATACCAATCATTACCAGCAAACCTTGGCCGATTTGAGCAATGGTTTGATTTTCATTGATACTGACATTCGCCTGACTGACACGTTGTAGCAATGCAATCATGTTAGTTTCGATGCCAATTGATCTGTCGTTCTGACCAGCGCATCAATAATCGCAGGCTCGCTTGCTGCGTGTCCAGCCAAAGGCAACACTTCAAACTGTGCATTCGGCCAGCGTTGATAGACTTCCCACGATTGCTGCATTGGACACACCATATCGTAGCGGCCATGAATAATGGTTGCCGGGAGATGATTAATTGATTCAATGCTTTCCAACAAGGGCTGGTCTGCCAGAAAACAATTATTCAACGCGTAATGCAATTGGATTCTGGAGTGTGCCAGTGGCCCCGGCGATTGCTCAGCATCGGGTTGATAATGTTGATCGCGGAGCATCACAATGGTGGCTTCCCAGTTTTGTAATGTATTGGCAGCGATTACCTGTTGAGAGACATCCGGATGGGTTAATTTCTGATAAAAATATGCCAACGGTGTCTGTTGCTCACTTTCCGGCAAATCTTTCACCAGTTCATGCCAGGCTTCAGCAAACACTTTGGATGCGCCTCCGGCAGCGTAAACCCAGTTAATATCTTGTTGTCTACCAAGAAAAGTGCCGCGTAACACCATGTTTGAGACATTTTGGGTATGCTTTCGGGCATACGCTAACGCTAACGTGGCTCCCCAGGAACCACCAAATAACATCCACTTATCAATATTGAGTAATTTGCGGATGGCTTCCATATCCGCTATCAGATAATCGGTGGTGTTATGTTCCAGTTCACCTGCTGGTAACGAACGTCCGCAACCACGCTGATCAAATAAAATAATGTGATATAACTCAGGATCAAAATAACAACGGTGCTGTGGCCGACAACCTGAGCCAGGACCACCATGTAAAAATATTACCGGGATTCCCTGTGGATTTCCGCACTGCTCGAAATAAACCTCATGACGTCGACCATCCTGCATTTCTTCACAGGATAATAGCTGGCTGTGAAAAGGCTCGATATCAGGGTATAGATTACGCATATGCTGTTCCGTATTGGTTTTCAGCACGCAACTATATCATGTCAGATGATGGTAATTATTACCTTGATGGGCGAAAATATGACGTTTAACTGTTGGCACTGCTGTTCAGCAATAATAAAGACATACAAGGCGAACTCAACATGAACCTGCATGAGTATCAGGCAAAACAATTGTTTAACCAATATGGCATCGCAACACCTAAAGGACAGATGATAGCTACTGCTGATGAGGTGGAATCTGCCATTACAGCAATTGGTGGTGAACGTTGGGTAGTGAAAGCCCAGGTGCACAGCGGCGGACGTGGTAAAGCCGGTGGGGTGCGTGTTGAAGATAACCTGGATTCGGTAAAGGATGCGGTAAATGCGATGCTGGGAACTCAGCTGGTGACACACCAGACGACAGCAGAGGGGTTACCGGTAAATAAAATCTGGATTGAAACCCCTTCATCAATCGCCCGTGAATTATATCTCGCCTTACTGGTTGACCGTGTCACGCAACGTTTTGTGTTTATGATTTCTGCCGAAGGCGGAATGGATATTGAAGAAGTCGCTGAGAAAACTCCGGAAGCTATTTTAAATCTCTACGTCGATCCAGTCGCCGGCCTGCAACCCTATCAATGTCGTCAGGCGGGTTTCTTTTTGCAGTTAACCGGTGCAGCCTTCAAGCAGTTACAGCAACTGATGCAAAATCTGTATCAGCTGTTTTGTGAAAAAGACATCAGCCTGTTGGAAATTAACCCGTTAGTAGTCACTGAAACCGGAGATTTACTGGCATTGGATGCCAAAATCAATGTTGATGATAACGCTTTATATCGTCACACCGATTTGGCTGATTTATTTGATCCAAGCCAGGAAAATCCAGCTGAAGTGATCGCTCGTGATTTCGGGCTGAATTATATTGCTCTGGATGGCAATGTG